>Ga0302191_10001103_pt1 | contig 17354 bp, 31 predicted proteins | sample II_Bog_E3_1_FD_198775 | JGI IMG/M metagenome (GOLD analysis project Ga0302191, IMG submission 198775) | Peat permafrost microbial communities from Stordalen Mire near Abisko, Sweden - II_Bog_E3_1 | ecosystem: Environmental > Terrestrial > Soil > Wetlands > Peat | place: Sweden: Abisko...
CTTCTCAGTCAGTGCTTCCAACGTCTCGCTGTCCATCTCCGCTATCATCGCCCGGTTTGCCGCTTTCGCCTCTTCCGTCATCTCCGAGGTCTCGCAGTCCTGCCGGTCGCTGGCCTTCCTGTCTTCCCTCTCCCTCCCGCAATCAGCACAGGCGCAACCGTAGCCGTGCTTTGCCGGTGCGGGCTGCTCCATCTCCGCTATCGCCCGCCGTGCTGTGATCTTGTAAGCCGCTGCCGTGTCGATCCTCTCTAACGCTGCCGTCAGTGTCGCGTCTGTGTAATCGCCTTCGGGAAGCTGGAACTCTCCGCGCCGCTCTGCCTCGATGATCGCCTGTACCTCTGCCGCTGTAAACTTCCGCATTGCCTCATCTCCTGCCGGGGTTGCCGGTGAATTGATCTTCCCACTATTCCATACAGACAGCAAGGCCCCACCCGAAGGTGAGGCCCGCCGCGCTTCCTGTCGGCTCACTCGCAGCCGTAATGCACCATCGGCTTATGCTCCTGCCATAGGCGGCGGAACCTCCGCTCATCATCCTCCAGCGCCTCTTCCCTGGCGCGGTCCAGTACTCTACGGTCTACCACGGCACACATCCCCATGAGTGCCTGAGCCGTTGCATTGCTCGTCTTCGTCAAAAGCCGTTCGATTCCCGTCATTGTCTCGCCCTCCTCAGAGCGTCCTACGTTGTCGGCCTGATCCCGGTCAGGCTGCCGTTACCACCGTGCTGCGTGTAGGTCTTTGATCTCCTTCGCCGTCATCGGCTTTCCGCTGATCTCCCGCACGTAATCGGCGTATTGCTGTGCCTCCCGCCGTGCAAGTTCTCGCGCTTCCCGTCGACGGTCCACGAAACCCACCGCGAAGGCTGGTGCTACCACCAGCAGAACCGCTGCCGCTATCAAAGCAAGGATTATTCCCATCATTCTGTTTCCCTTCCCGCTGCCATCATCCTGCCATCAGTCGGCATTGTCGGCAAGCTGTCTTTACCGTCTCGATACTCCACCAGTTGAAAAGCCGGACCCGCGCCACACTTCCCGCACCTTGAGATTAGGCCGCTAAAGCTGGTCGCGGTCGCCCGACACTCGATACAGCGGTACGCTACCACAGTAACGGGCTGTCTCCCGTCCCGAAGAATAACGGGCTTTCCCGCTCCATCCGGCCAGCCTTGGCTGAAATGTCGCCCCTGGTTGACCTGAGACGCGTTTCCATCTCCTCGCGCATACTGAGGGCCGCTGCTTTTGCCCTGTCCTCGTCGCACGTCTCAAGGCCCGCAAACGTCAAACTGTCTTCCGGCCTCACTTCGTTTTGGTTGCGCTTTGTCATCCCGTTTCCCTCCTGCCACTCCTCAAATATCGCCCCAAGCCGCTAAGACTTCAAGCCCCCTATTTCCGCTTGCATCCTCGTTGATGTACTCCGTTCAACCCGCCGCACTCAGGGCAACCGCTCGCCCTGGCCGCTGGCTTTTCTGCTGTCTGCTCGATGACCTTTGCCGATTCCATTACTTCAGGACTCCGCGACTCCTCGACTCCACCAGACGCCGCGAACTCTAACGCCTTAATCATCGGGTCCGGTGTCTCCGGCTTCGATACCTTGGCTAGCTTGCTCGTTCTCTTCGTCGGCTCCTCGATTGGTTTACCCGTCACCGTTTGTGGTCTCCAGCTCGCCCCACCATCCGGCACCAGTCGCCGCAAACAAAGCTCTTTGATTGATATTCCCTCTGCCGCTGCATCCACTCGCAACGACCGCATAATCTCCGCTGGTACATCCCTGATGTTCAAATCCATAACCTGTCACCTCCGTTACAACTGTTAGCAGTGTAACACACGTCTCATGCGTCACAGTTGTTACGTGATTGTGGCCATATAATTCTGCTCTATTCAGGGGCTTTAGAGCCTCCGCGCAGGGGCGATGGCGAGATTCCCTCCACATGTCTGCACGGTGCTGACCGCCTGGGCGCGTTCCTTTGGCGTTTATCCGTGGCACTGTGCGCTGTGTTTGCAGTGCCTTGCGCGTTGGTGAGCGCGTTGTGTTCGGCGCTGTGCTTTGGCTTTTGTGGTTTGGTTTAGGTTTTCTGTCTATGGGTTTGTATGGTGTTGAGTAGGGTATTTCTCTATAGAAGGGTTCGGGTACCGTTGTGGTGTTGTTTTTGTTGCAACGATACCCGAGGTTAACTATTGATCCTGTCTGATGTGGTTCGCCGCGTGGCACAAGAGCATTAGACCAAACCTCCACGCCTTGTGTTTTCTGCCTTCCACGCCGTATTTGTTCCCGTATCTTGGCTCAGCGTGGAATAGGTTCCAGTGTGCATCTTGAAGGTAGGCGATAGCTTGATCTTTGATACTCCATCGCCGTGCTTCAAACTCTGATAAGCCTTCCATCTTTCCTCACTTTCTTTGCTTTGTGAAGGGTGTCTCTTGTTCCTTCCTTCGGGCTCTGCGGCTGTGAGCGTCTACCGGGTCGCGATTTCTTCCGGCTCCTCGTATATCGTCCCGCATTGAGCCTTTACGATGTACCGCTCTGGCTCGTTGGCTGGCAATACCGTGTAGATCGCGCACCAGGGCAACTTCCACACTCCATTACGTAGATATTGCCGTTCAAGATACTGCCTCACCGCCTTGTCGCTCTCCGCTTTGTACTCGATGTAGACGTGAAGCAGGTCATAAGACATTGACACATAAAAGCTCTTCATTCTCTCGTGCTCCTTCCTTCGGTTGCGGCTGTGGCCGGTTACCGTTCGATCACGACTAGGCGAGTGCTGACTCCTGTGCCGCTGGCCTTAAATGCTCCGTCTGGCAAGTCTTCCCACGTTCCGCCAATCTCCCCCAGCCATGCCCGAAACTCTGTGCTCTTCCGATCACTGCGGGACTCGAAGCCTGGAGCCATGACAGAGACCAATAAGCCGCGTTCACTGAGCAGGCTATAGGCTTTCTTTACGTGGTCTATGTCCTGCTGTTTCTCGAACGGCGGATTCATGACTATACGGTCGAATGTGCGCGTTACGTCCGTCAGAAAATCGATACCCGCAAACTTATATCCCTTCAATTCAAGCAGTTCGCGTAATCTTGGGTTGACTTCGCACACTTCGGCGGTGAGGTCGTATTCGCTTTTGATAGCGTCGGCGATGTTACCGCTACCCGCTTCGGGCTCCAGCACTGTCAAGCCTTTTTCCAGCCGCGCCCGGTCCAGCATAATCGAGACAACGGGCGGCTGAGTCGGGAAGTATCCGGGAATGCTCGAAAGGGCAATTTCCGATTTTAGGGCCTCAATCCTGCGCAGCCGTTCGCGCTCTGCCTGTTGCTGCGGGTTGCCTGCAATCATCCCTTGAAGTATCCGCGCCGCTGGGGTGGTATCCGCATAATCCGCCGCCTCAATGCAGGAATAATACCCTCCCTTGCTGTGGTCGATTCCCTTGCAAACCAATTCGCCGACCTGCTCCCGCGTCTTCAGTCCTGCCAATTCTGCCGGGACTGTACCGGCCTCGTGTGCTTCAGCCAAGGCGCGAAGGGCTTTCTGTGTCCTCTCCATGTTGCGGCAATCGTGCATTCTCTTCTGATATTCACAGTTGCGCTTTGGCGTGGGGTTCTGCGTCATCGGTCGGCCTGCATGGTCGATCTTTGGTTGCAGGGCGTCTGCCCATGTGCGGAAACGAACAGAAACGGCGGGGGCTGTAGTTCCCGCGCTACTCTTCGGGGTTTCTGCCTGTGTGCCGCCTTCGGTCCCGATGCTGCCAAACAGTGACGCGGCAAACTGCCGCGCTGCATCGCTGCGTTTCGTGTACCAGCAAGAAGAAAAGCGAGACCACCGCCAGCCGTTCGCCTTCAACGTCTCCAGCACTTCGGCTGAAGGCTTAGAGGGAAAGCGGATCTCTATCCCGTTTTTCTCTTCGTTCTCGGTGATAGCTGCATCGGTCACGGCTTGGCCGTTCCCTGGGTCCGTGGTGGGCTGCGGCTCTTGTCCGTAACCGGCGAAGGCGTCAAGGGTAAGCGGCTCACGGTACGCGGTTTGGAATGTGATCTCCCAATGTGCGCGTGTAATCCCGCTACCGTTCCGGGTGCGTATGTTCTGCAATCCTAACGGCAACTCGAAGCCGCCTTTACTCTCCAGATAGTTACCGTGGCCCATGCTGTATTTCTCCGTATGCCAATCAAACTCGACGCCTGAAAGCAGCGGAGAAACGGCCACTCCCCGCCGCGCTAGCTTCTCGGTTTCTGCCTGCTTCGGAACGACCGCCAGCACAAAAGATTGCGACAAACTGGCGTGCCGCTCGAAATAATCGCTCATGGTGTCGGAATTGTCGAAGCAAACCTGCGCCACTACTGCCACCTGTCCAAGTTGCACGGTAACTTTCTCACCGTCCCCATAGTGAGCAATGAACGCGGCAGCGGTTTGATCTCCCTTGGCTTTCTGCTCTGCTGTAATGCGGGCAAACTCTGCCCTGCGCGTGGCTTCGGCGTCCGGCGTGGTGCGCTCGTCATGGACTGGCCGGTTCTGCTCGATCGTCACCAGTTCATCGGCTAGCGCCTTGATAATCTCGTTAACGTTCTGCGCTGTGACTGTCCACGCGAACCGCTCGCCGATTCTCTCTTGTGCTGCGGTCACGTCTTCGCGGGTGTTAGGACCACAAAGAACAGAGCAGACAGACCGCCTCTCCGACTGGCCGATTACGCCGGACAATTCGACGTAGGTATTATTTTCCCATTTCAACTTTCCCCACGCATCGTTAAACCGTTTGCATTGAATCTTTCCCGCGCTGGTGTTCTGCCATTTTCCCATGATTTTCTCTCCTCTTCTCCGTTGGTTGTGCGCTGGCTCCGCGCTGTGTGATTTACTCTTCTTCTTCGTCGTCTTCGCTTTCGTCCTCTTCCGGCTCTACTTCGTCGGCGCTCCAGGTGCCTACCTTGTTGCCGTTCACGTCGTAGATGCGGCCTGCATCGTCCTGCAAGAGTTCCGGCCTGTTGGCGAAGTCTGCGAAGATCCGGCGCGTTGCTTGGGCAATGTCCGCATAGGTTCGCATTGCTTCGTTTCCCATCTCAATCTCGATCCTGAAAAACGGTGTCGGCATTGTGTTTCCTCCTGTGCTCTTCAGCACTTCTCAAATGTAGCGCGTTCTCAGGGCTTTACAAGGCCCCTGCCTCCGGCCGTCCTGCGGCCTCTTGGCTCCGTTCCTACTCAAAAATCAGGCCAACCGCGCCGGCTTCCCGCTGCCGTCCTGCGGTTGGCCTTTGAAGCTCGGCGCCACGATCCCACAACCACGAAACCGCGACACCAGAAGCACGAACCCACGGCCTGTCTGTCGGGTTCCGCTCCCACGACCACCGCGCAATCTTTGAAAGTTGATCCCACGTCGGCCTGGGCGTTCCCATGAATCCCACGCCACAATCGGCAGGGTAGAGCGGAACCTTGGCTAAATCCCGCTCGTAGGCTAGTTGGCCTGGGGTTTTCTCCATTACTTCCCGCCTCCGAGTAAGTCCAAAATTTGGACTTCTTGCCAGTCGGTCGCCGTCAGGTCTTCGGCTGTGAGCCGCGCCAGCGTTGGATTGCCCTCTTCCACGTCAAACTCTTTCAGGAATCCGCTAGTCTCCATGAACGCGAACACAAGCGCATGATGCGGACGCTTGAACGCCTTCCCGCTGCCTGCAAAGTCCGCCAAAGTCCGCTGTATCGGCCACTCTCGCCCGTCCATCATCGACACTAGACGGTTGTACGTTTCCATATTCCGACCGATGAAAGACCGGCGCTCATCGTCGGTCGCCGTCGAAAGAAGATTGTGCTGTTTGAAGGTAGCCTGCCATGCGCCTATTACCTGCTCTGCTGTGACCGCTGCCTTCGGCTGCTCCTCGTTGTTCTGCCGATGCCACTCTACCGCGTGGGTCGTCGTCACCGTGCCGGTTCCCTCACAATAGCCGTTGCACATATCCGGTACGCCTTCACATTGAGGGCAGGTGATTGTTGTCTTCGGCTCCGGCGTAGAGTTGCAGATCGGCATTGATCCGCTGCGCTCATGCCTCCATCCGTGCGTGTCCTTCCAGATGCGCTTCTCGCAGAATACGCAAACTGTGATTTCTTCCCCCATCGTTTCCCCCTCCTGCGGCTAGAACCCGCTGCTGTATTGCGCCTCGTCAAACTCCGCTGCGGCCATGTCCCGGTCGTGCTGCTTGCCGCAATCCTCGCCGTTGCAAAGCATCGTCCTAGTACTGCTGAAGTACAGGGCAGTGTCGCCCTTGTTCAGCTTTGCCTTGCATCGGCTGCACTCTCCGGCATACTTCACCGTGAGCCAAAATGGTTTGGTGCTGCGGTATCTCCCCATGATTTCCCCTCCATCCCCATAGTGCAGTAGAAAGGGCTTAGATTCAAGCCCCCCTCCCGTTCATGCCGTCAGCAGTAAAGGCTCCTCGATGGGCTTCACCGTTCCCGCTTCCACCCTGCGCCGGTAGTTCTCAATGTGCATCGTCGCCCGCTTGCGGTCTTCGACGATCTGGCAGGCCGCAAAACAGGCTTCGTGCGCATCCCTGAACTCCCTGGCCGTGTGAGTCGATTCCTTAAACCACTTCAGAAACCTGCAAGGCATCTCCATGTAGACTTTAGGCCGGTTCTCTTCCAGCCAAGCACGGAGAGCACAGGCGTAGTGGTAACGGTCCTGGCCGCTGGCGTAATCTTCCACCATGACCGAAAAAATGCTCTCTGGGCTTCCGTCAAGATACTGGTGAAGCTCCTTGTAACGGTCGTCGTGGGCCTTGTCCTGGTTGCGCGTCACCTTGCGGTGTTGGAGTCTGTAGTAACGCGCCTTGCCGTACCCTGCGTCTTTCTTCGGGTCGTACACCAGCGAGGCCGCAAACTCGATGACTTCCTTCCGCGCCGGAGTCTGGAATCCGTACATCGCGTGTTCTGCCAGTTCCTCATCCTGCAAGAGCACTACTGCCAATGAATTGAGGTAGTCAATGGCGTACTCTTCCGCTACGGGCCAGTCGCCGCTGTGCTGGCAAAGGCCGTCACCGTAGGTCTGAAACATCCGGTACTTCTTGTCGAGAAACGCTATCGAGTTGTAATCCCATGCTTCACTGTCGTAAGCGTAGCCGTAGTTGTTTGCAAATGCGATTGAAGCGAATTTCTTCAGCATCCCCATTCCCTCCATCGGCTGTTGCCGATAATTGATAGTCTCACTCCCCTATAGTGAAGACAATACCCCTACTAGATGGTCAGAATCCTGCCTCTGACCACACAGAAAACCCGCCTCCGAATCTCTTTGAGTTCCCTAAATCTTGCGTCCCTCCTCGCCTGGAAGTGAGCAAAGCTCATGCGGGTGTCGATCTCCATAGGGTTGTAGTTGATCCCGGTGTATACCACGCCGGTCGTCATGCAGCGAACAGGGCCAACACAAGCGGAGTCCATATCCCTCCTGTACCCGATAGACTCCAGCCTGCGGTCCAATTCCGCTACGCTGATTCGCTCCATTCCCTCAGCCTTCAATGTCGCCTCGGCTTCCTTCACTGTGAGCATATCTACGCCTCCGCTGCTGCTGACTCCATGCCGATGAACGTGTCTTCCAATCGCGGGCCGGGTACTGCATCCAAGACCGGCGAACGGTGGCACTCCAGCTTGTACAGGTTGGCCTTCACGATCTTGTCGTATCCCCTGGGCTTCCTGCCGGTCAAGAAGATTACCACCTTGGCGTTGAAGTTGCCGTCATAGTCACGTTTCATCTGCTCGGCTGCTTCCCATATTTCCTTTGCGCTCTGGTCTGACGATGACCGCGTACAGGTCGGCTTCCATCCCATCTTGACGATGACCATACCGGCTTCATACGTGCATGGAGCAAGCGCCAGCGTTACCATGTTTCCCTTTTCCATTGTTGCATCCCTCCCTATTCCCTATACTCTACTGCGTTTTGAATCGTTGCACTACTTCTGCAACCACGGTAGTATTGCGTGGCCACAAATGATCTTGAGAACTGGCAGGATCAACAATTCAATCGCTGCCAGGGCAAGGAACGCGCCGAGAATGAGGCCGTGAAGCCGTTTAGCCGTCAAATGATTACCCCCAACTTGTCGGCCATCGCTGCTACTGCTGAGGGGTTGATGGTGATTGTCTGCCCTTCCTTCGGCTCCCAACTCGGCCAGGTTTCCGCGTTACAGGTAATACAAGATGGATCGGCCATCTGATTCCACTTGCAGGTGTAGCAATGCTTCTCGACGGGCGCGGGCTTTTCCGGCTCCGTGTCCGGGTCGGCCTGCGTCTCCTCGGCGTAGCTGTCCGTGGCGCGGCTCAGTTCCCTCTCGAAGTCCTGCCCGTAGACGTTTGCCCAGTGCATCAGATCACAAAGCAAGTCCGCCAAAGCGTCTTCCCGGTCGGTTCCGGTAGCGCCCTCAAAGGCAAGAATAGCTCTGTGCGCCCACTCCGCCCGGTCAGTGTTGGTCCCTTCCGGGTCCGGTGGAAGGCTGCTCTGCTCGGCTTTGGTCCTGTCAGTGTCCGGGTCGTAGTCCTCGCACGTCAAAACGTTTGGCTCTTCTTCCTTCGGCTTGGCCGGGGCCAGGTTGAGCCGTTCGCACAGGTCGTCGATTTCTCCGTCTCCGTCTATAGGAGAACCGCAATTTCCCATCATGCTGTACTCGCGGCTCTCTTTGCAGTAGCGTTTTACTTCGATTGATTTCTTCTTCGCCATCGTTCCCTCCCCTACTCCCGGCCTAAGTTGGCCGTTGCTTCCTGCGCCGCCCTGAGCGATAAGTAATCCATCGCCCTCTGATAGTGCCGATTCCCTTCAGGCACCTTCCCCACTTCTTGCTCGTACCACTGACGGGCCAAGTAATTGAAGACCCGCCAAAACGATTCAGGCATCCTTGCTGCCTCCTCTTGCTGCGATGAACCTATCTTGCACTGCTATACGTCGCTCTTCAAGGCCCCATTCCTGCCCCGTCTACGGCCTCCAGCCGCTCAGGACGGCTCCAACTACCTCCCAACCCCTCCCAAGAGCAGGACGGCCCGCTGCGTTTGCGGCGTGGCGGCAAAGAATTGAACACCACGGCTGAAAACCACGGCACCACGACGAACCCCACGGCAAAAATGAGGGCCGCGGCTTTGACACCACGGCCCCGAGTCCAAATTTTGGAGTGCTAGTCCACGACGGGACGGGCGCCCCAGTCTGAATTCTCCTGCTGAATGGTGATCTCATACTCCCCTGGTGCGATGGGTTGAGTCTTATGCTCTTGATGCGTCAGCGCCACGCCCTCAGCCGTCACCCGGAGGTAGGTTTTCACGCCTCCCTCGGCTTCAACTTCGTACATCTCGCACACGTCCTCGACCGGCGTCTCGTCGAGAGTGCAAAGGCTATGATGGTGACCTGTCGCCTCGCCAAGTGCCAGCGGACGGATCGGAATACGTTTTGCTTCCTTCGGAATCATTGTGCTACCTCCAATTGGATGTTGATGGTTGATGTTGAGCGCCTCCGTTAGCTATGCGTCTGCGCTGTAGGACCACCGGAAAGCGGAAAAAGCCCCACGTCCCCATGTCTCACGTACTTGCCTCTTTTATACTCCTCCTCCGTCTTTCCAAAAGACCATCCCACAGCTTCGTAGCAACGGGTATGCGAATGCAAGACCCGAAGCGTATATTGCCGTCCAGTGCTGGGGTCCGTCAGCCTCACAAACCGCAGAGGCCGATCCTCGTAATCCCTGATTCCCTCGGCTTCCAGAAGTTGAGCCGTCTCGGTCCCTGGCCGATAGGAAGTGACAAGACGGGCGCTCTCGGAAACCAACTCGGAGATCGGAATAGAGGGGAAGTTGGACTCCAAGGTATCCTCATGCAGAACCTTCATCCCCGCTTCCGAGTAAAACCTCGCCCACCCCATCCTCTCCACCATGCAGCGCCGAACTTCGGCGTTCTCCTCGTTTTTGATCTGCTCGATGGTGATGGTCTCAGGCGTCTCAATCACCTGCGCCGGCACAGTGACGCCGTGGTAGGCGTACACCTTCCACCCGTCCTTGAACTCCATCGCGGCCAGAGACTCGTGATGAAGGCGCCGCTCCTCGTCAATCGCGCAGCGTACCGGGCGCTCACTCACAAAGCAGTACCCTTCATACGGAAACCACCAGTTAGCTGATTCTGCAATATCATTCCACCAACCCAAATGCCCAGATTTTTGTGGATCATAAGCGATCTTCAAATGCAGTTCCATAAAGCGGTAGAAACCAATCCAATACTGCTCTTGCTGGCCCCAGTTGCTCGTCCAAAGGCTCGTCCCAAGGCTCGTCCAAAGGCTCGTCCGAAGGCTCGTCCGAAGGCTCGTCTCAAGGCTCGTCCCAAGGCTCGTCTCAAGGCTCGTCCGAAGGCTCGTCCCAAGGCTCGTCTCAAGGCTCGTCCGAAGGCTCGTCCAAAGGCTCGCCCGAAGGCTCGCCCCAAGGCTCGTCTCAAGGCTCGTCCGAAGGCTCGTCCCAAGGCTCGTCCGAAGGCTCGTCCAAAGGCTCGTCCGAAGGCTCGTCCAAAGGCTCGTCCCAAGGCTCGCCCCAAGGCTCGTCTCAAGGCTCGTCCCAAGGCTCGTCCAAAGGCTCGTCTCAAGGCTCGTCCCAAGGCTCGCCCGAAGGCTCGTCCGAAGGCTCGTCTCAAGGCTCGTCCGAAGGCTCGTCCGAAGGCTCGTCTCAAGGCTGTTCCCCTCCTTAGCGGTTTTCGACCACTCCTGCAATACAAATCGAGCCAGAATACAAGTCGCGGGAGAGTCGCACCAAACGAAAGTCGGTTGCGGTTTCCCGATTAACTGATACATCTTCGAGATGGCCGCTTCCGCCCTCGGCCTGTCCGCTGGCGCCGTACTCGTTCCAATAGCCATACACTCAGCGTGATAGGCTACCAACGCCTGCTCCTGCTCCGCTGTCAATTTCTCAATCTTCCCCATATTTCCTCCTGTTTTTACTCCGGCATCGCCGGCACATCATCAATCGCCTCAACCTTCACCACCACAGCCGCCGGACACCCCATAGATTCCGCCGTCAACCCCACGGGCCTGCTCTCCGGCTCCGGGTGCATCTCCATATCCAACTCCCCGGTCGTCAACCAACGATGATGAAGAACCGTCTCATGATCGTTCCCGCAAGCGTGTTTCACCCTCTTCCGAGCAGGTCGGTCTTTGGGTGAGCAGGCGTGGTAGATCCCCTTCTCCACCCACACGCACCACCAATGATTGCAAGTGGCTTGGTCCCGCTTGCAAACGTCACACGAGATTACTGTTCGTTCGCTCATTGGCGCCCCTCCGCTTTAGCGAGTGCTTTGATTGCCAAGTCGTAATCATCAGATAAACCACAGCGGCACTCTGCTAAAGGACCGTTGCCACACTCTCCATATGCGTCTTCGGTGTGCAGGTTTCTCATGTGCGGTAGCGCCGCTTTCAGCGCCTCTACCAGAGCATCCTCTACCGGGCGGGTGTTCCAAAGACGAATTGCCTCTTGATCTTCCATCTCAGTTTCCGCCTCAATATCTGCGGTGACTTCGCAGTTTCCTCCGCCGGAGAAAATAAACAACCCTCCTTCTCGGTTTCGCTGTGTTCTGGGCAAATCTCCGCAAAACGGACACGGCTTCAGTTTCGTATCACTCATCATTTCCTCCTGAGCATCTTGCGCTCCCATAGCCGCTGCGCCAGTATCTAAAGCCTGCGGTTTTCAGCATCACCTACATATGATAGGCATGGTCTGGAACAAATCAAACTCGCAACTCTTGCAGCGGCTATGGCAGAGCAAGGTCTGCCGGTTTTACCTCTTCAGTTCCGGCATATCGTGGCCCCGCTTGCTGTTGCACGGCTCACACGCCAGAACCCGGTTGTTTGCGTTGTCCAACCCTCCACGGTGAAGCGGAATTACATGATCCATCGTGGAGGTGTCGAGCGTCAGTTTCATATTACACCAGTGGCACTTGTCGGAGAACTTCAGCAACTTCCGGCGCTGCGCCCGGTAGCTCCCCTTCCTGTCATCCTTCTGGCCGCAGTTGGCAATTGGAGGGGGGAGAAAAGCCATCTCTACAGCCTGCTCTGGCGTCACTCCCGTCCTCCGGCCCGTGGTTCCCGTGACGTAGGCGCTGTGCTTCTTCGACAGCGGGTAATAATTCACCAACAGCGGACCTCCGGTAATCTGGAAGTGACCATGGCCGCGCTCGATCACCTTGAGTCCCCTCTTCGTAGCCGCATCGAAGAGAGGCTTCGGGATACTCACTGAACCCCTTCTGCATCGCGCATAACCAGACGCGCCTTTTCAATAATCATGCTGGTAGCCGTATCGGAACCTTCGCATTCTAACCATGCGTTGAGTTCCTTGACGCATAAAAGCAGCATCTCGTACATCTCCGGGGAGGCTGCGATTAGGTGAGCGTTCGCGTTCCGTTCCACATCGGCGCGAGGACCACAGTCAGCTATCCATTCACCGTGAGGGAACTGCCCTTTTGGACGGATAACCACTTCGTTTGAAAAGTAGCCTGTGGGGTTGATACCGCACTCCCACGGCCCCGGTGTCCAATTCGTTTTACTCATTCCCCCTCCAGTTCCTTCAGTTGATCCTTCAGACGGTCCCGAATCCCCTTTGAAACAGTGAACTTGGCAAGCATCATCGTGGGATACATCTCCCAAATACGCGAAGTTCCCGTCCCGTCCTCCTTGGCGTCTTCAAGGGATTGACGGATCTCCTGCGTTCCGTTCGCCCAATGCAACTGAGCTACGCAACAGTCCGTATTTGGAACGAAGTACGTTGAATATGAAGACAATCCATGTTTGGCGGCAATCTGCACCAAACCATCAAACATGATCCTCATCTTAACTTTTCCCGCCTTACTCTCAGCAAGACGATCAATCTCGTACACAGGCTCAGCGTAGTGTTTAGGATCGGGGGTAGGGACTTTATGGCAGCGAAACAACCCGCTAACTACGTGAACCCACCCCATCATGGTTTTCTTGATCTCGGTCTTGCAATTTCTGCAATCCGTCATTGCAGCACTCTCTTCTTCTGCCACTCCTCGGCCAAGTCCTCGCACACATCGTAGTCGAACGTAACCTTCAGCACTTCCTTCGCCAGTTCGTCGCCGATCTTCTCCAGCGTCCGCGCCCGCGTTGCCACGGCCTCCTTCTCCTTCGTGATCTTGCCGGCCGTCTTCTCGCGCTTCGCCGTCTTTTTTCCAGAGTCCTTCGCCTTCTTCACCGCTGCCTTGATGATCTCCGGCGCCTTCTCCCGGCTCTTCCTGGTAGCCTGGACCGCCAATGCAGGACTCACGGCAATCTGCTCGCCCTCCACCTCGACCCCGTGCGCCACGGCGTCCTTGACGGCCATCGGTGCCTGCTGAAGCTCCACCGCCTGCTTCACGTACTGCTCGGCCTTCTTCCCCTTCAGGCCCAGGTGAGGCGGCGTCAACTTTGCCACCCTCTCAACATCCCAGTGGAAGCCGTCGAGAAGTTGCTCTGCGGCCTTGCCGAACTCCAGAACGGTCGGTGGAAGGGCCGTGTTGTCAACGAGACTCTTGGCTATCCTGCTGGCCTCGTCTCCCTTCACTGGAAGACCGTCGATGTAGCCATCCCATCCCTCCTTGCGGAGTTGCTGTGCGGCTGTCAGACGGCAATATCCCGACTCCAAATACACCTTGCCGTCGTCATAAGAAACGTCGATCGGCTTTTTGACACCCTCCAGCCGGATCGACTCCTTCAACCATGCGATGTGAGCCAGAGTTGCCGGATTGTCCTTTTCGCGGTAGTTCTTCTTCCAGTCGATGATGATGATTTCCGGCCGTAGACGTGTTGCCCTTACTCCGGTGGTTCCCAAATCTTCAAGTCTTGGCATTTCCCCATCCCTCCCCAACCCCTCCGTTGGCGGTAACTCCAAATTTTGGACCCGCGCCGGCCTACAGATCGACGAAAATGTTCAGACCAACCTTCAGCGGCTTGTTTTGGTAGATGCAGGGTGTTGCTACGATCCCGCCAGACGTTGCCACCATCAGCGACTTCCCGCTCTTGCTCGGCGTGAGAGGGTTATTGATCGGAAGCGTAATAACGACTTCATTCCCTTTGATTTCAACTTTCATGTGTTTTCCCCATTCGTTGCAGATTCGCTGTTACTCAAGCGTGATTCCCACTATAGAGATACTATAGATAACTGTCAACCCCCTAGCTGAATATTGTTGCAAGATAATTTCTCTACTACTGCCTACGCAATTACAAGCGGAGTTTCTACATAATCCCAATACGATGACGCAGGATCGAAAATCTCTTGAATGAATCCACACTGCGGGCAAGCCGCCAATGCCACTTGATGCCCGTCGCTCGGACTCAACACCTCGAAGATTTCATAGATATTGAAGAAATGTCCACAACCTGCGGAATAAAGCGCCGGATAGCTCATAACGCTCTGCTGATACCCCATGTTGTTCTCTGGAGAGAGCGCCTGGGGCTGCGGGTAGACAAGCGTTCCAATCCCCGCTGGCTGCGTCCAGACCTGCTGGCCGTTCACCTTCCCGCCGTTGTAAAGCTCTCCCACCACGTACTGATGCGCCATAAAGCCAGTATCCTACGTTCCTGCTGGGCCGTCTACACCTTTTACCCCGAAACTCTGCCCCTGCCTCCGAGCGCGTTCCCGACGCTTCAACGACTTCGGGTTCTGCCCCGGACCCTTCCCGCGGATTCGGCGGCCGTCTGGATGCTTCGGTGCAAATGTCATCCCCGTCCTGATGCGGATGCCCTCGATCGATTCCTTGCCGTAGATCCAATCCTCAGCGCCACAATGAACGCACTTGGGGGGAGTGTAGCCTTCCGTCAGGATGACCATCCTCCCTCCACACCTCTCGCAGTGCCCTATACGACAGAGACGGAGTTCTATCATCGTGCCCCCGGTGCGCCCCACCAGTTCTCCAAATACGATCCAAGGTGGCCGGTGAGCCAATCCTCCAGAGAGATCCCATCGGCCTCAGCCTGCTGCCGACACCCCTCTGCGTACACTTCAGCTATCCGCACCGTCGCCCGGTACTCGCCGTTGGGAAGTGGTCCGATAGGCTTTAGGTCCAGCATTGCCACCAACTCATCAGCCGCGCCGTTCTCCCCAAGACGAACGACGGCCGCCGAGCTTCTGTCTTCTCCCATGCCGATGTCGATGCCGATGCCGTAGCTCTTCTTCCACTTGTCCGCTTCCTCCACGGTGACCATCCGAACAGTCTCCATGCCAGCGAACTCCCGCGGGTCTTTCTTGCCGTCCTCGTAGATCGACCGAGCCAGTTGCTCCTCCGTGGGACCGCCGAAGTTTGAGAACTCGCGTCCAGGTATCGGCTTCACGTTGAACTGCGGAACGATCTCACTTGCCGACTCCTTCAGCATCGCCGCCAGAAGATCCTCGCCGGCCGCCGTAGGTTCCGGTAAACGGTCAGAATCGTCATTTTGTGCAACGATAGTATCTCCTCCTGTAACTCCTCCCGCGTCCGTCGCCTCAGATTCCAAATTTTGGACTCCTGTCAACTCCAGGGGGGGGGTCTCCCGACCACCAAGAACTACCTCCATCTCGGCCTCTTCCGCCACTACTTCGTGGGCTGATTCTGTGGACAAAACACCCACTTGCGGGACCGAACCGTTACGCGCTTCCATCCCCAAACCGATCCTGCGCTTCTTTTGTTTCGTCATTCTGGACACCTCTCGTAATAATTGTACCGTGCTTCAAACCTCTCGCTCATCGCTTCGCGCTCCCCTTCTTTGCCTCTGCGAGTTGCTCCTTCAGCGCGGCGATCTCGGCCTCCAGGTGGGCGATGCGCTCTCTAAGGCCGGTTATCTCACTTACCTCTTCACGCCACTTTGGATACAGTTCATCCATCTCTCCAAGGCCAAAACCTCCGCGCTCCGCAAGTCTTTCAAGCGACTGGCCGGTCCCGTAATGACGTGCGTATTGGCAGTACGCCTTCTCTGCTACAGACCAAGGTATCCGCAGCGGACCCGGCGCTGCCTTGTCCTTCGCATATCCTTTTTGGATGGGAAACATCTTTCCCGGTATATTCAGTTCGCTCATTCGGCTCCCTTCAGCGCGGCCACGATTGCATCCGCGAGTTTGTCTGGGTCAGGATTATATCCAGGGTGGTCGTTATACTCTGGCTGAAACGTGAGTACGGAGATAATAGCCTGCTTCTGGCGTTCCTCCGGCGTCTTGGGCTTGGGGGCGAGACGGGCGCAAGCATAATCCGCAAATACCACCTCGCTCTCCCCGCAGAAGGTCTTATAGCTGGAAATTATCGCCTCCCGCACCTGCTCCAGCGTGAACCTCTCAGGCTCAGGCACAGGACTTGGCGCTTCTGGAGCGCGGCGTGAGAGTACAGAATTGATCGCATCTGCCAAGGACTCCACACTAATTTTGCAAGAAGTGATTCTCCATATTTCCCTCGCCTCTTTGTATGTCACTTTCGGCAGTTCCATCACTTCACCGTTTCCTTCTTCAGCGCATCCAGCGCCGATTTCCATGCAGCAGCCTCCGATCTGCCTCCTCACTTAACGACTTTGCACCCCGGCATTCTCTCGAAATGCTGTCGCCAATCAACTACCGGACTTCCACAGACCTTACACCAAACCACCACACTGCCTTCGGGTGCCTTCACTCGCTTCTTGACCACCTTCATGCGCGGTGGGGAATCACCCCTCTTTACCCCCACACTTCCCCTGGGACGGCCGCTGCGAGGAGATTGGAGGGTGATCCCTAGAGAACGAGCCTTGCACAGCACAGAACGCCTTGTGCGGCCAAAGTGTTGCATCGCTTCCTCGGCCGTGAGAATAGATCTCAACTCCCCATCTTGATCGGCCAACCATCTATCTTTCCGCTTAAATTTGATCCCCAGTTTCCTTCCCCACCATCGCACCGACTCTTCCCCGAGACTCCATCTCCGAGCAAAATTCCTCGAAGAAATATCCTCCCTCACAGACTTCAAAGCCTCCATTTGTTCATCCGTCCAAGAACGGGGAAGACCCTTCGGTATTCCCTTCAACCCCATTTTCTTTATCTTTTCCAGAACAGAGTTTTTGCTTCGGCCTACCCTTTTCCCAATCTTCTCTGCCGATTCCCTGCCGGCAAACTCGCGCAACACGTCTTCCTCAGACGCACCCCACCGCGGCAATTGTCTTTGAGTTTCCCCCATCACTGATTCCCCCATACAAATAATATACACATCACAGTAACAAAGTCAAGAAAAAGCCCCGACCATATCAGCCGAGGCTTCTAACTCCAAATTTTGGACTCCCTCTCCTTCTCTCAGCGCCGAGGGACGCACTGAAGCTATGCGCCGGTCGTGTACTCCTGATATTTCGCCAGCAGTTCATCCATGCTCTTGCCGCCCTGCCCGTAGTCGTTTCCGGGGAAGCTCGCCCAGATCGGAGCGCAGGCTGT
>Ga0302191_10001107_pt1 | contig 17330 bp, 10 predicted proteins | sample II_Bog_E3_1_FD_198775 | JGI IMG/M metagenome (GOLD analysis project Ga0302191, IMG submission 198775) | Peat permafrost microbial communities from Stordalen Mire near Abisko, Sweden - II_Bog_E3_1 | ecosystem: Environmental > Terrestrial > Soil > Wetlands > Peat | place: Sweden: Abisko...
AAAAATTTTCTTTTTTCGGGTAATTACTTCCGCGATCTCCATCAATAATCTTTATATCTGTTTCGCAGAGTTTTTTCATTTTCCAACTATCGATCCCAATCCCATGTTCTTTTCGCCAGTTTGCTGTCAATTCCCCACTAAATGCTTGATGCAGAATTGCTGCTTTGCGATTGGCAAAGGAATCCAGTGCATTATGAACAAGCTCTTTTGCTTGGTCGAGTTTAGCGAAAAGGCTTTCGATACGGTCAACAATGCGTTGCTGCTCAGCTAGAGGGGAAAGTGGAAAAGCCACACTAGCAATATTTTGAATAGTTATACCTAAAACTGTAGAACCACTTGCTCTTTTTTTTAACTCATTTTCGAAATTCAAGAAAAAATAATATAAAAGCTGTGTTGGTAATCCAGATTTCACAATTTTTAAATCCTGATTAATCGCAGTAATTAATTTTGATATTATTGTTTTTCCTGGTTCAATTCTTGTCACTAAAATAAGATCGCCAATTTCGCAAAGATTTGTAGCACTATTTTTCACACCATTTTCTGTTATGCTATCAACTGTAGAAACTAGGAATTTACCTTTAACATCTTTAACACTTGCCCATGGTATGCTTCCATTCCAATAATTCGGCACTGATTTTGAAGGTGTGCCCCCTCCTATAAAATCAGCAAGAGATCCTAAATTCGTCCACACCCAATTTCCCGGTACTTTATAAGGCTGTTCCACTTCTGGCACAAGTGCCTGTTCCAGCAACTCATCCATACTCAATTCTTGTTTCTGCTTCTCCATTACTGCTTGACCCCCAGCATACGTAGCTCTTTTACCACACTCTGGATAAGGTCAACAGCTTCTTCCAATTGTGCTACAATCTCTTCGCCGCTTTCAATCGGATCTTGCAGATCTTTATAGTCAAGAATACTGTCGTCGCGAATCAATCCGAGATCAAGGCTGTCGTTTTTCGCCTTAATCTGTTCACGCGTAAATACCTTAAACCGCTCATCTTGTACCTTCGTACGGTCTTCAGCTGTATAAGCCTTGATAAAATCTTCAAAATGTTCTTTTCTTAGAGGATTTGTCTTGCCGAAATTCTGCATATTCGTTCGCATATCGTAAAACCATACCTGTTTGGTATTGTTTTTATCGCTTTTTTCGCGAGTGAAAAATAGAACATTTGTCTTTACCCCTTGGGCATAAAAAATGCCGGTTGGCAGGCGCAAAACCGTATGGAGATTGCATTTATCCATCAAATCTGCCCGTACGCTGGCACCATCGCCATCAGCAAAAAGAACGTTATCTGGTAAGACCACCGCAGCCCGAGCTTGACCGTTTTTCTTTAAGGAACGATAAATATGCTGCAAAAAATTCAATTGTTTATTGGAGCTTGGATAAACCAAATCCTTGCGCGTTGCCCGTTCGCCGCCTTTTTTGGTACCAAATGGAGGATTGGTTAAGACGACGTCAAGATTTTTTATGTTTTCACCAGCACTCGACAAAGTATCCGCCAGAAGGATTTCGCCTTCAATATCATGGAGCATGGCATTCATTAGTGCTAGACGATGTGTATCATGCACGAGCTCACAACCCGTAAAAGCTTCGTGTCGCTGGAAATTCTGCTGTTTAACCGAAAGGTCAAATAACTCATCTTGCTCTTTTTTGATGTGCTTATCCGCTGCGATCATAAAGCCAAAGGTACCACAAGCCGGATCGTTGCATAATTCACCAACCTTTGGATCAATCAAAGCAACCATGACGTCAATCAATACGCGCGGTGTAAAATACTGCCCCGCCCCAGATTTTTTTTCGTTGGCATTTTTTTCCAAAAGGCCTTCATAGAGATTTCCGAGTCCCTCTTCTTTCGCTGAATACCAATCGAGTTCATCAATGGATTTTATGATCTTTTCCAGATTTTTCGGTTCCTCAATGTTGGAACGAGCTCCCGCATAAATCTCACGGATACGACCCAGACAGTTTTCGCCGAATTCATTTAAAATTGTATTATAATAACGCTTCAAATCGATGCCCTGCTTTTTGACCAAGTCCGCCCAGGTATAAGACTCTATTGTCAAAGCCGCATCTTCTTTTTTGACAATACTTTTTAATATATTGTCTTCATTGCCCGTTTCCTTCATCATTTTTAAAAACAAAATATAGGTTAGTTCGGTTACATATTGATGATAAGTAATACCATCATCTCTTAAAACATTGCAGAGATTCCACAGTCTTGCTACTATTTCTTGATTGTTCATTTTATGCACTCCAATTTTCATACAGGTACTCGTTAAGTTCTGCAATGATTTCTTCTAATTTATTTCCAAATACTTTGTTCATGACCTTATAGCCGCCCTTTGATTGGAAAGCTCCTATTTCAAAGGTTTCTTTATTCAGAATGCTGTCATGTAAAAGCTGTTTTTCGATCCGCTCCAGCCAATCAAGTTCCATTTTTTTAAAAGTATGCTTTTTCTTCAGTTTGTTTACAGCTTGTTCAATTCTTGCCGCATGGCTAATCAGTGGAATGCCTGAAGCCAAATTTCGGATGAAAGTAATGATATCTGCTGCTATTTCTTCATTTTTCATTTCTTTCCAGGCAGAGTTAAGCTGCACTTCGGTAAATTCATGCCGATCGAGCTCCAATTTTAGCTTTTTCAGTGCCTCACGCGTCAATTCTTTCGGTCGCGTGCAAACAATATTCAAAGCATCCATAGTATCTTTGTTTTCATCGACAAATCGCCTAAACTCGTCGAGATAGTCTTCCGGCTTTTTTGCTTTCCCATAACTGCGTGTATGTGCAGTCAATTCATCTTCTTTAAATGAAATCACGACCGGCATGTTCCAATTATATTTTTGCACATCGAGCATATCAAACAAAGCCCGGCTCTGCAATTTGGCGATAAGTATGTCGATAACATTCTTTTTTTGTTCTTCTGTTTCTAGTATTGTCAAACCATTCAGCAGATCACCAAACGAGGTCTCACCATTGGCAGCTACTGGTTTCATCGTGCTCACCGGTGCCAAAGATTCATATACGCCGACAGGATCAAATATTTCAAAATGCGACTTGCAAATTTCCGGACAAAGACGCGTTGCCCTCCCCAGCATCTGTTCAAACAGGATTCGTGATTTCACACGGCGCATAAAAACTAGGCTCGTAATCTTTGGCACATCAATACCTGTAGTCAAAAGATCTACTGTCACGGCAATATTAGGATATGCTTCATTCTTGAATCGCTTGATTGCCGCGGCGATCTTTTTCTTGTTTCCGTCACCAAGTGCTCCGGTAATCTTCAAGATAGCATCATTATCGACTCCGTATTCCGCGTATATTTCACGCAATAATTTTACAATAAGATCCGCATGGGCATCATCAACCGCATAGATTAGCGTTTTTCCATTCCCTTCAGGATTGATAAACTTTGCGATTTCTTCCAATACCGTACGATTAAAATTCTCTGTAATAACCTTCCGATTAAAACTTTCAATATCAAAATTCAGTTCATCTTCGATTTCCTCACTATTTGTCAGCTCTCCTGTCACCGAATCATAGATAGCAACGGTCTCGCCTTTGTCATAATGAATACCCTCGGTGCTGAGCTTTGTTTCCAAAGTATGCGGCATATCATGATCGACCAAAAAGCCGTCGATTACAGCTTCTCGATAAGAATAGTTAAATACCGGTTTACCAAAAATATCCGTCGTTTGCAGAGCTGGCGTTGCCGTAAGCGCAATTTTAACGGCATCAAAGTATTCAATAACCGTCCGGTATTTACTTACGTAATCGTTCTGGTTTCGGTAAAGCAGCTCATCGTCCCCCATCTCTTTGTCGAGGATATAACCGCGATGCGCTTCATCAATAATGATCAAATCATAGTCCGTAACCGCTGGCATAGATTCTCCCGTATTATAGAGAATCCGCTTAACCAAGCTCTGTACCGTAGCCACCTGAAGTTTTGTTTCCTTATCAATTTCTTTATCTTCAAGTTCTTTGATATTATATAGTTCATCAAACGTCAGCAATTCTTCCAGCTTTACTTCTTTAAATACATCTTGTGCCTGTTCCCCTAGCGCGGTTCGATCTACTAGGAACAAAACTCTTTTAAAGCGATCTGCCTTGATAAAGCGATAGATGAGCCCCAATATCGTCCGTGTTTTCCCCGTACCGGTAGCCATAGACAAAAGTGCCGTCTGCTTCCCATCGACGATGACTTGTTCCGCAGCTTGAATTGCTCTGATCTGATACTCTCTCAGATTGAGTCCATCTTTATCTGCCAGAATTTCATAACCAGTCTTTGCCAGTGAGGCATTCGCCGCAATGATATCTTGTTCCAGACGTTCCAGCAGCCCAGAAGGGCTCGGCCAGCCTTGCTGCGCATAGGAAATATTCGAGACCTGCCGTGCATCCAAGAACCAGATTCCCGATTTTGTATCAAGCTGCTTTAGATATTTTCTGCCGTTCGTCGCAAACAAAAACGGTACCTTATAAGCACCCCATTGACTAATGAGATACTCTTCATGTTCTTTTTTGATTGTTTTTGCATAATCTTTGCACTGCGTATCAATAACAGCAGGAATGTCTTTGTATTTTCGTTTCGCTTCTACTACAGCTACCAATTTTAAGCCGGCAAAAAGTGCATAATCAGCCGCACCTTTCGTCGCAACCAATGAATCTGTCGGCCACTCAGCAATCGCTAGGTTTTTCCCTTTTACCGGTCTTATTCCCTTCGAATAACGAATATGCATCGTATCAGCTTCCCAGCCGACCTGCCGCAACTGTTCATCAATTAAGTATCGCGTTTCTGCTTCACTCATATGTAACTGATCTGCTGCCTTGCTGCTTTGCCGACGCCTATCATCAAGAGATACATCTGATTCCACAGCTTTTACACTCGCAAGCTCAGCCGTAAGTGCTTCTATTTTTGCTTCCTGCTGCTTACTAAGGACAGCAATATCATCGGCAGAACTTGTCTTTTCCGAAATAACAAATCCCACCGCTTTGTAATTCCAATCTCCATAGGTCTGCATAAACCAAACACCAAGTTTATAGGCAAACTCGACTAAAAGTTTAGATTGCTTTGTTGATTCATAGCCACTATGGACAGCTTTATTGCGGTTTTTCCGCAGTGAAAAAAGGATATCATCAATTTCACGAGGAAGCAAGCCTTCTTTTTTCAGTAATTTAATGCGCCGATCATGTGTATTATCCCATTCCGGCTCACTTATTTTATCAAACGTAAATATGAGATGAACGATCGTTTCGGCAAATAATCCCAGTTTTATCAGACAGGAATTTGAATCCGTATAAATATATTTTTCTGCCATACTGCCAACAGATGCTAGCAAAGGCCATCGCGCTTCGAGAAAACTAAAATTTGACTTCAATAAGATCGCCTCCCAGTTACAATGTCAATCCAATAATATATCCTAAAAATAAGCAAACTAACCATAATATATTTTCCATATAAATTCGCAAATCCCTCTTTATTGCATGAAAACCTACTACATTCACTTCATTATTAAAGCTCACGGCATCCACTTACTGCTTATTGCCATCGCAATAAGTTACGCTACAAAAAATAGACGACTGAAACCTATCATTCAGTCGCCTAATAAAAGTCATATCATTTTAAAATCAATTTGCTCAAGCAGAACAGGAGTGCTATAATTTTCTCAGAGATAGTTGATGGTGTCGGTTTTTCTACTCTCAAAGTAGGGGGTGGTTCTATGACAGTTTATGAAATGTTATCTTTAATGATAACCTTTGGTATCCTGCTTATTGCCATTCTTTCATTCCGTAAATAACGGCATGAAAAAAACCGCCTAAACGGTTTTAAGCGGGCTCTTTTCAAAACATTCAACAGAGAAGAGCCGACGCTACCACACATCAACTATCTCTTTGTTTATATTATAACAGCTGCTACTATTTTTTTCAATATTTTAAGATTTACATATAAATGTAGAAACTAGCTCCTGGTAACCATCATATAGGTTGATCGTTACCGGGATTTTAACAATATAATGCCTCCGCCTACAAAGGCCACAATACAAATCCATGCAAAAAGATCGCCAATCTTACTATATATTGAATTTCCAGTCGCTACAGGAACCTGTACCACGATCCTTGCATTATCTACAACATCCGTAGAGATTTTTGACAAAACCCGTCCCCTATTATCACTAGCACTTAACAAGCCCCATTGAGCAGCCCGCACAACTGAAAAGTTACCTTCCACGCCCCGGATAATGGCTACTCGAGCATGACTCCAGGCGTCATCATGAAAATCAAGTGCTGGCACAAATACAATACCTACACCTTGTTTACTGTACTCTAATGATGGCTCTGTAAAATCCATATCTTTGCAAATCTCTACACCCTTGTTTTCAAAAATGCCTATACTGTTCCCCGATGTATATCTATTTTCAAACGTAGTTTGTAAATGCTGTTTATCGTATTGCAGGGTTTTCTCGCCAACGCTTGAAACCACGAAGGCTGTATTCTTCCATGCAGCTCCATCATGATTGCTCACACCAATAATCAAGCAAATATTTTTTCTCCGTGCAGCTTCGTAAATTTTTTCCAAATCACGATCTGACGTTATTGTGATAATTTTTTCAGGAAGAACCATATAGTTCGCACCGACTTTTGCTAAATCATCTATTTGGTCGATATACCGTTGAATCAATGCGTTGACTTTTTCTGGATCTTTATTTTCTGCAACAACTAAATATTGCTGCAAATTAATAGAAACTGTACTTGCTCCTACTTTTACATATTCTTCTCCTACTGGCATATACAGCCTGTATAACCCCAATAGAATGACAAATATCACTACACTACCGGTAATCAGATTTTGTTTGATGTTTCTAAAAGATTTATATTCTATAAGCAGTGCCACGTTGGCTGCCACCATAGTCATAATAAAGGTAATTCCCCATATTCCAACAAGTGAGGCAACCTGAATAACAATAAGATTATCCGCTTGCGTATATGCTATACTGCCAACCGTTCCATGCGGTGAAAACAACGATATAATATATTCATATCCAGTGACTCCTGTTGCAAAAATTAAAATCGTTTTCCAGCTTTTCCAACGCTTTATCGCCATTTTAAATATCATTAGAGTTCCACCAAATAAAATTGCATTAAGGAATATCCATGATCCATAAACAAAAATTGGTAAAACATTGTGTGGATTTGCATTTCCTAAAAAATATGCCATACTACCAACAAAAAACGAGTTCTTAAAATTCGCTTTAAGAGCATATACACTCGCTAAACTTAAGCCAATCCAAGAAAGTAACCAGTACTCTGTTCCAAAATAAAAAAATCCTGCATCAACAAACATGATTAGAATAAGCTTTATTAAATTTAAATTTTTATTTATGTATATCACTTCTTCCATAAGATATTCGCCAATCAAGCAGAATTAGGCAGTAATCGCACTCTCATTTTAGCATCTTTTTCTAAACATTTATACCTTTCAAAATGCAAAAAATAGGCGACTGTACCAATCATAACGATGGGTACAGTCGCCTAAGAGGACACCAGAGAAATTTGTTTTTTGTCGCCTTAAATAACAGCATGAATTTCACATGGCTCTCCCTATTGATATAGGATCTAAAATAACTATATCCACTAAATACCAAGTTCATCCTTAATAATAATTACAGTTATTCTTCCTTTAGGATATGATTTTTCTATGATTGACCAGCTATTGCATATTCTTCTCGGTGAAGAACAATTCATACATTTATTCATGGTTATACATGGAGTTTTTAAGTCTGGATGCCGTACTGCATTTTTCGGCGCAGTATATTCTCGAACCTTTTTAAATGCAGCATCAAGATCCTGTACGATTTTGTTCAGACTTACCGTTAAGATAACTTTTTTAGGACCAAAAGTTATCCCTCCGATACGATTACCAATCATATCAAGATTCACCAGAATACCATCAAGTGTTACTGCATTGGTTCCGGTTAAAAATAAATCTACCGTAAGTGCTTCTTTTTTTCGAACTAGCTGTTCTTTAAATGATTCATCCGGATTAAAAGTATCAATAAATGTGAAATCACTGCAAGTTTTACAATACTCAAGAATCCCTGTACTTTTAAGCGTTTCTGAGTCACCATAGGAAACAGTTTGAGGTTTAATATCCATTATAATATTTTTTATAATGGTACTTGCTTCCACTACGTTTTCTGCAATTTCACAATTAAAATTGTTTTTCAAAAGAGATTTTTGACAAGTTTCTAAAAATGACATTTTAAATCCGCACCTCTCATAATTTTATTAAAAACAATGAAATATAAAAAATGATCGACATCTGTACCATTAACAAAACATCTGAGACGTTTATTTTGTGTCACCTTTACTACTTTTCTATAGTCTTAACTAAAAATAGACGACAAAACCGATATTGGTTTTCTCGTCTAATAAAACTCGTTTCATAATAGTAGAAATTTTGTTCAACCGACAACATAACATCCATCATTTCGCCACTTCTTTTCGTATTTATTGTCTTGCATTTTCTTACAAAAATTCTAATATTTCCATACATCAAGCGTTCAAATGATTTTCGCTGTCGACATCACAAATCAGCAAAACTCACATTTTTATAATTGTTCATTCACAATAAATATTCACTTATTTTATATAGTATATGGCTTTAAGCCCATTTTTTCAATGAAAACTGTAAAGGCTCCGAAAAATCTTTTCTGTTTATTGCTCCGAGACATTTTTGACATACGAAAAAGCCACCAGCGTGATTACTAGTAGCTTATATTATTTCGATTTAATTTTAAAATCAATTTGTTTAAATGGAACAGGTGTGCTATAATTTCCTCAGAGATAGTCGATGGTGTCGGTTTTTCTACTCCCATAGTAGGGGGTGGTTCTATGACAGTTTATGAAACGTTATCTTTAATGATAACCTTTGGTATCCTGCTTCTTGCCATTCTTTCATTCCGTAAATAACGGCATGAAAAAAACCGCCTAGCGGTTGCGAGCGGTCTTCTTCACAGAATTTTCAATTCGAGAAGAGCCGACGCGTCGAAACATCAACTATCTCTTTGTCTATATTATAGCACTCAAAAATATTCATATCAATCATTTCAAAATATTTTATAATTTGTAATTATGCTTCTAGGTGCTACAGGCTTTGTTCTGTAAGCACCTTTTTTTATTAAGTAATCCCGGGGACACTTGTTTTTTGTCACCCTAAATAACGTCATGAAAAAACCGCTATGCCGCCCCTCATTGAATATTCTAAAGTCTCAGCACTCCTTATGTTCGCACAATATATCATCCACACAACTTTCAATATCAGACATAATTTCATTAAAAAACAACATTTCTTCTTGTGTAAAAGCGCTGAACTTTTTTATGATATTCTTACTAAGCGTTTCATGAAATTCTAAATGATAATTATATGCTATTTTCCCTTTATCTGTTAATTCCATCTGAACTACTTTTTTATTCTGCTGCTTTGCCGAACGAGCAACCATATCTTTCTGCGTTAATTTTTGTATTACTTTCGGAATAGCACTTTTTCGAATCCCCATTTTTTCTGCAATTTCTGTAATATTAATACCTGGGTTTCTACCAATAATATCAATAATATGTATTTCTGAAGCATATAATATTTCATCTGTTCCAAACGATCTAGGTTCCTTTAATCCTTCATTTATTTTATTGGCAATTCTTAAAACTTTTTCAAATTGGACAGCATACGGTATTTTTTTTTCCAATTTATAAAACCTCCCTTCAGACATAATGCTTACCTATTGTGTTATTGAATATATACTCCCGTTTTTATTTTGTCAATATATAAATGTTTCTCACTTTTTTAATTTAAATAAATTTTAAGAAGTATGCCCTATTTACTACGCCATAGGCTAATAATGCTATACTTTTCTACACAAAAATCCTCCTTGACTTTATTGTTCACCTGGTGTACATTTTAATTGTGAAGTAAGGTTTTTATAATTTACATGTGTTTACTTTGTAAATTATAAAATCAAACATTACAGAGAAAGGCGTGACTACAATAATGAAAAGTAAAAAAATCAAAATAATGATATTATTTATCTTTATTGTTTTATTATTTTTAAGCATTGGATTTTATATTCAAAAGCACCATCAGGATATTTCTACCGACAATGCAATAATTGACGGCAAAACTGTTGTATTAAGTCCCAAAGTTCAGGGCTATATAAAAAAAATCAATGTTGAAGATAACCAAAAAATAAGTGCCGGCGATGTTATCATGGAAATTGACACTACCGATTACCAAGTAAAAGTAGATCATGCACAAGCTGCTTTACTTACAGCGAAAGCAGCAATATCTGCAGCACAAAACAATGCGATAAAAGCAGGTATAACTGCTCCAGCAAATGTAGAAGTTTCAAAAAAGAAAATTGATGCTGCCCAAGCCACCTGGGAAAAAACATATGCGGATAAGCAACGCATGCAAATGTTAATAAATAGTGGTGCCTGTTCTCAAGAACAATTTGATCAAGCTGTTGCAACAGAAGGTTCAGCAAAAGCAACTTTAGAACAAATGCAGGCTGAACTAGATTCATCAAATGCAGCGCCCGTTATTATTGCCGCCTCACAAGATACAGTTGAACAATTAAAAGCTGAAGAAGAACAAGCTAAATCAGATTTAGCAGAGGCTAAAAATAACTTACAAAACACAAAGATAATAGCCCCTATGGACGGAAGAATTACGAAACGCAGCGTTGAAGTTGGATCGTACGTAGAGCCGGGAACACAACTCTGCTCTTTAGTTGGTTTTGATTTATGGATCATAGCAAATTTTAAAGAAAATCAATTAGAAGGTATGCATCCAGGAAATAAAGTTGATATTTCGGTTGATGCCTTCCCAAATTTAAAATTAACTGGGATAGTAGATAGTTTTCAAGCTGGTACAGGATCATATTTTTCTTTATTTCCAGCTGAAAATGCAACGGGTAATTTTGTAAAAACAGTACAGCGCCTTCCTGTTAAAATTACTTTTGATCAGCTATCACCGGAAGATGCTTTATTACTAGGACCTGGTATGTCTGTAATTCCAACTGTACACCTCAATAAAGGCGATGTGTAACTATGGACGAAAAGCATACAAATCCACTTTTTATATCAACAGCTGTTAGTCTTGCCGCTTTTATGGAGATTTTAGATACAACAATTGCGAATGTAGCACTTACTCATATTGCCGGTAGTCTTGGTGCTAGTATGCAAGAAAGCACCTGGATACTCACATCGTACCTTATAACAAATGCTATTGTTTTGCCCATATCAGGATGGCTTTCCGTATTGATGGGACGTAAAAACTTTTTTTTATTTTGTATTATAGGTTTTACAACAACCTCATTTTTATGTGGTATAGCAACATCACTGTCAGCATTAATTTTTTTTCGGTTATTACAAGGTCTAGCAGGCGGTGGTTTACAACCTAGCCAACAAGCTATTATAAAAGACAGTTTTCCTCCTGAAAAACTAGGAATGGCTTTTGCTATTACTGGCATAGCTACTGTTTTAGCCCCGATTTTAGGTCCTGCTTTTGGTGGATATATTACCGATGAATTTAGTTGGCGCTGGATTTTTTTCATTAATATTCCCGTTGGAATTTTAGCGGCTTTATTAGTTAAAAAATTTGTATATGATTCCGTTTCTTCTCGTAAACAAAAAGTCGGTAGTATTGATTATATTGGTCTTGGACTTATTGCTATTGGTCTAGGAACGTTACAAATTGTATTAGACAATGGGGAACAATACGATTGGTTCGATAATTTTTTTATTGTTATTTTTTCTATTGTATCCGTCAGTTGCATTTCAGCATCGATTTTTTGGCTTTTAAAACAAAAATATCCGCTTGTTGACTTAAAACTATTTGCCATCCCTAGCTTTGCGGTCTCCTGCATTATGACGTTTTTTATTGGTGCCTTTGTCAATGTCACCGTTATGCTTTTACCTATGTTGGTACAAGCTGATTTTGGTTATAATGCAACTTTATCAGGAATGATACTGGTCCCAGGTGGTATTGCTATTTTAATTCTTCTTCCTGTTGTTGGAAAATTATTAAATATCATACAAGCAAAATATCTGATTGCATTTGGTATGTTATTTAGTGCAGTCAGCATGTGGGTATCTGCACAATTAAGTCCGCAAACCGATGAAGCTTCATTTATTTTTATGCGAATTTTACAAACTATAGGCATTCCTTTTTTATTGATTCCGGTAACAACACTAGCGTTTTCAAAAATTTCTACAAAAGACAGCAATAATGCATCTGCTATTACCGTTTTAATGAAAAACATTGGGGGAAGTATCGGAATCTCTTTAGTTACAAACTATCTTGTGCACAGTCGGCAAATAGAACAATCTCAGTTGGTAGCACATTTAAATATCGGAGAATGGGGATATAGAAACTATCTGGATATATATACACATATATTACAAAGCTCACATTTTATATCTTTCATAAATCAAAAGGAAATTGTAAAAGGAAGTTTAGCTAAGCTCTATCAATCTATTCAATTACAGGCAAGCATTCTTGCTTATATTGATGTATTTACAATGTTAAGTTATATTTTCATTGGGCTTGCCGCCCTATCCTTATTTATGCCAAAAAATATTTTTCATAAATGAAATGATTCTATATTAAAGAACACTGAAGATGTTTTAAATAACGGCATGAAAAAAACCGCCTAGCAGTTTGCTAGCGGTCTTCTTCAAAGAATTTTTAATTTGAGGAAAGCCGACGCTACCAAACATCAACGATCTCTTTGTTTATAGTATACTTCTAATATCTTTTTCAATATAGGAAAAATGGCATTTTAAAGCGCACAAGCCTTTGAAATTTACAGCAAGTTTCAATGATTGTTCATTTTGACCAACAATGAACAATCCATTGACTGCGTACGAATTACGCCTTTATCATCTGTCCCAGAAATGCTTTTGACAAAATACATAACTTTTACATTTTCATTTTCATCTGTAAACATCATGTCATCTGTTTTCGCTGCAGAATTGGCTTGATTTGCAGTATGTATTTTCTGTGCAATATCATTGATCTTTTTGGCGTAAATAACTTGGCCGTTTTCTAAGATCTTAACTTCACCGTCTTTCCCTGTGCACACAACAGAGATGGGTATTTCCGTTTTTTCTATTTGACTATTGATTGTGGATAGCTGAAATAAATAGTCAAAACCATTGATACTTGCGACTTTTTCTTGTTCTTTCATGACATGATTAAAATATTTCGCTGAGTTTCCATTAAAACCATTATTATCGGCTGGCGAAAATCCAAATACTGTTTTAAGTTCGCCTATTTTAAAATTTTGCGGAAGAAATTTCAATTCATCCAACTTATGATAGCTGTTAAAATAATAAAGAATATTCGTAATTTCCTTTTTATCGTCTGCAGTAATGTCTGGATTCATTTTACTGATTTTACCATTTTCTAGCACATCATATTTACTAATAATTTTTTCAAGTCTCATACTTTGACTCGTTGTAGAAACTGAAAAACAGCTCCACGGTCCCATAATCGATAGCAATGATAAAATCGCTAGCGAAATTGGTAAGACAATATTTCTAGGAGTTTTATGTGTAATGTAATATATCATACTACTTCCCAACCAAAGCCCCGTAAGAAAAACAAAGTAGCGATTTTCCGTAATGCCATAGGCATTAACTCGCATGCCTAACGACAAAAACATCATTGCCAATAAGGGCAATACCACAATGGGGAATACTTTAATAAATTTATTTGCCCAAGAGCTCGTATGACGCAGTGGGAAAATAGCAAACATAACGGTAACACCGAGTAAGGAATACCATATCACAAGATTTGTGACGATTCCTGCTGGCCATTCCATTTGAATCAGTATTTTAGCAAAATAAATATACAATGTAGTGGAATATGCCACAATTAAGGGCATTATGATGTAAAGTAATAATACTTTGAGAACCTTAGGATACGAGGAAAGGGAACGTTCCTCACCTTGTTTTGGTATATCCCCCAAGAAAAATATAGGAGCAAAAATTCCAGTTATAATCAGTCCAATATCAACATAAGCCTCAAAAGAAATCGTAATTAAAAAGAGTACGTGTATCATCTCGAGTATAGCTGCAAGCCCTGCATACAAGATTACTGAATATAAATAGGTAACAAAAAATCTTGTTACTAAATTAATAATATAGAGCTCATAGTTGTCTTTTTTGTAGAAATAAGGTATGAGAAGAAACATACAATAAAACGAAATAGTAACCGCTGTATATCGAATCCACGCTGTGATTTGCAGATCTGCTAACAAAAATGTGTAGTAAAACCACAATCCAATCATTGCGATTCCATAAATCATAGATTTTTTTCTGTTAGTTAAGGATGGTCTTCTTTCAAAAAAAGCTTTGATACTTAACGATACAGGAATCGCTAGTCCTAAAATCATACAAAGATGTTGAAGTAAATCTCGGTTTTCTTCTGTTAAAGTGCTGAGCATATGCTGTTCCACACCGAGAATGACTGCAATAGCAGTTGATAGCAAAATTGTCACGGGGAACCGTTTACTGCTTGCAATAAATTTTACTGCTAACCCCTGACAAAATGAAATGATCTTTTCTACCATATGTACCTCCTTAAATATATAGGGGGCTGGCAATGCGTCCTTTTTTCTAACAGCAATTTAATATCAATCCAACCATATATCTTAAAACTAAGCATAAATATATTTTCCCTATAAATTCACAAATTCCTTTTTATTGTATGAAAGCCTACCAAATCCATTTCATTTTAAAAGTCACCGCATGAAGAGCACCCCGCAAAAATAGACGACCAGAACCTATTATTCAGTCGCCTAATAAAAATCATATAATTTTAAAATCAATTTGTTTAAGCAGAACAGGTGTGCTATAATTTTCTCAGAGATAGTTGATGGTGTCGGTTTTTCTACTCCCAGAGTAGGGGGTGGTTCTATGACAGTTTATGAAACGTTATCTTTAATGATAACCTTTGGTATCCTGCTTGTTGCCATTCTTTCATTCCGTAAATAACGGCATGAAAAAAACCGCCTAAACGGTTAAGCGGGTTCTTTTCAAATCATTTATTTGGAGAAGAGCCGACGCTACCAAACATCAACTATCTCTTTGCTTATAGTATAACAGATGCTACTATTTTTTTCAATATTTTAAGATATTACATATAAATGTAGAAACTAGCTCCCGGTAACTATCATATAGGTTGATAGTTACCGGGATTTTAACAATATAATGCCTCCGCCTACAAAGGCCACAAGGCAACCCCACGCAAAAAGATCACCAATTTTACTATATATTGAATTTCCATTTGCTACCGGAACCTGCACCACGATCCTTGCATCATCTACAACATCTGTAGAGATTTTTGACAAAACCCGTCCCCTATTGTCGCTAACACTTAACAATCCCCATTGATCAACCCGCACAACTGAAAAGTTACCTTTTTATTGGTGCAGTCGCCTAATGAAAATCATCGTATGTAAATTAACGCGTGCAGCATTTAGCCACACGACATGCGTTCCTGTAACTTCATAATTCTTTGTTAAAAAAGGGATGTTCTTACAATAAAGAGAATATATAATTTTAAAAGGTGGTGATATCCTTGCGCATCTTTCATAAATTTGCACTCTTACTTATCATATTAATGCTCAGCAGTACCTTTCTGCAATTTATACTCTTTAATAAATTTGCTATGTCGAATCTTGATGATCTCATACTATCTATCAATGAACGAGCTGCGAAAAATTTTTCCATACAACTTTCTTCCAGCTTTAAAAACATTGAAGACACCTTGAAAAAAGTTGCAGATACCCCTACTATTTGGCAAAATCAAAAAGAATTGAATCTCATGCATGAGCTAACACCAAGTATCAAAGCCATGGCTGTTTTAGATTTACAGGGGAATTTCATAAGAGTGAGTGGAACAACTGATATCCCTATCATCAATCTAGCAAAGCGAAATTTTTTTCAGGCAGCTCTTAAAGGTGAAACCTATATTACCAATGTTTATATCAGTACGGCTGGTAATCAAATTATCACAATTGCAACACCTATTTTGCAAGATGGAATAGTTACAGGTGTACTTATTGGTACAATTCATATCCATGAAAATAGTATCCCTTTAATTTTTGATAATACAGCTTTTGGTCGTGATGGTTATATATCTGTTATTGACAAACAAGGTACCATTCTTTATCATCATCTAACAGAACGAATCGGACAAAAAGCATCTATACCTTCAATAATTTCAGATGAAAATGGCGCATTGATTCATACCAACCCATTCGGACAAGAAAATTATGTGGGGTATAGTAAGGTTCCCAAATTAGGCTGGCTGGTTACCGTCAATCTTCCTACTTCTGAATTAACTGGATTTCGTCAATTATTATTTTATCAAAATATGTTATCGGCTATTCTTATCACAATTTTATTGATCACGATTGCAATCTATACAATTCGTCGGGTCACGAACCCTATTGAGCGTTTAATTTCAGCTTTTGCATCAATCCGTCAGGGAAAATACAAAGAAATTAATACAGCTGATTATGCCGGGGAATTTCATGAAATGATTCATGCTTACAATTCAACCATATCGATACTACAAAAACTGCATATCTCGCTAAAAGAAAAATCAGAACTGGATAGTTTAACTAAAGCGTATAATCGCCGTGCTTTTGACAGGTTAGCTAAAGAGTTGGATCAAAAAATCCAATCCCGTACTGTCGCTCAAGTTAGTGTCATGCTTTTAGACCTTGATTTTTTCAAAGAATTAAATGACACTGAAGGGCATTCACGTGGAGATGATACCTTGCAAAACTTCACTGAACTATGCCAAGCTATAGCCGGCATTAAGTCCGTCTTTCGTTTTGGCGGTGATGAATTTACAATTGTTCTACCGAATGTCTCTCTAAAAGAGGCTCAGCATACTGCCGAAGAAATTCGGGCACTGTGTCAAGAAGCACTCGCTCCATGTACAACTAGCATTGGAATTGCAAGCTATCCTGAAAATGCTGCTACAATAAAAAATTTACTACTCGCAGCCGATAAAGCTTTGTACCTTAGTAAAAAAAATAGAAACAGCATTACCATTGCCGATACACAATCTTGATTATCATAAAAGCCTCGAAATAATCTATATCAATCCTCTTTATCTCAAAACCGCAGTTTGGATCTAGCTCTTATTCACTTCAATCTGCATTATGGTAAGCTTCCGCCAATATACGGATCGGATGCATCGTCTTAACATGAGCACCATGCTCAATCTGTGCGCGGCAGGTACCACAATCTGTAAGAACCGTA
>Ga0302191_10001114_pt1 | contig 17254 bp, 10 predicted proteins | sample II_Bog_E3_1_FD_198775 | JGI IMG/M metagenome (GOLD analysis project Ga0302191, IMG submission 198775) | Peat permafrost microbial communities from Stordalen Mire near Abisko, Sweden - II_Bog_E3_1 | ecosystem: Environmental > Terrestrial > Soil > Wetlands > Peat | place: Sweden: Abisko...
TAGGTCCAATAGTATCTTAGATGCCTCCTATTTCAAAAATTTTCCTGGCAATCACCTCAGAACTTTTATCAAAGCTTTAATTTTTTCCATTTGCTTTTGCCTTTGGCTGCCCTAGAAATGTAAGATGAGTCTTTAAATAAGAATCATGTTAGTTATCGATGACGGGTCTTTCTTGAGCAAATTTGGTGGGATTCATAAATAATTTGGAGTTAGCATAAAAATTAGAGTAGCTATTTGAAAGTGCAAACTTCTTCTTAGCTTCATCAATTCTTTTCTGTTTTAGCTCTGCTTGTATTTGATCCGTTTTGTCAACTATTTGCAAATACGATTGAGCCAATCTAAATTATTACTAGAATACTTTTATTCGCAACCCAGAGTTGTTCTCAGCATCGAATCTATCAGAGAATTCTCTTTGGGTACTGTTAATTTTATCGCAGATTTGTTGCACTATTCATATAGTTCTTTGCTGATCTAATTTGATGCGTAGTTGCGACCTGCGTAATAGTCATAGAGTCTAGATGAATGAAAATGTACTGCATATCAAAATTGCCAACTGAATCATGAAAGGAAAATTTATCGCAGCTTTCCCCTAATCTCGTAACGCAATTATCGAGGAAGGAGGTGTTATCATTTATAATTGATTTGGTCAATTCGGCGTATTCCATTAAGATAATTATTAGAAATAAATGAATAAAGATGAATGACAATAATTTTCTAACAATATATAAAAATTAATAGGAATACTCTTATCAATTTTAGCATTTAAGGAATTCATAAAAGTGAAGACGAATTGAAGATTATTAAGAATCTCTATCAGAATGTTATGATTGCTGATGTTGATTTCCTGATGGCATAAATGAACTTACATATCTTAATATTATATTCAGAAGATATGTAAGTCAATTCTAATCCCTATCATTACTGCCTTTCCCACATTGATATTGATGGAAAAACTTACAGCTTTTACGACCTCAAGAAACTAAATGATGCTAGAATTGCAGCTCTTCCCATCGCAATTAAAGTACTACTCTAATGCGCCATCAGAAACTGTGATGGATACAATGTCACAAAGGAAGATGTCTAAAATATCATCAATTGGAAGAACTCTTCTACACTCACCGTAATCATTGCTTTATTTAGACTGAAATACCCTTCAAGCCATCGAGAGTAATCTTGCAGGATCTGACAGGAGTACCATTAGTGGTTGATCTCGCAGCTATGCGAGATGCAGTCGCTAGACTAAAGGGTGACTCGTCAAAAGTGAACCCTCTTTGCCCAGTTGATTTAGTGATTGATCACTCGGTGCAAGTTGATTTTGCAAGAAATGAAAACTCTTTAGCAGCTAACGAGTAGAAGGAATTTCAAAGAAATAAGGAGCGATTTTAATTTCTTAAGTGGGGTCAATCTGCTTTTTAAAACTTTTCTATCGTTCCTCCAGGGTATTGCTTGAACTATTTAGATTTGGTATTGTGCATCAGATCAATCTTGAGTATCTTGCAAGAGTTGTCTTTGATTCTAATGGACTTCTATATCCCGATAGTGTCGTGGGCACTGATTCACATACTACTATGATTAATGGATTGGGAGTCGTAGGTTGGGGAGTAGGAGGAATTTAAGCCGAAGCTGTAATGCTAGGGCAATGCACATCAATGGTCTTGCCTGAAGTTATCGGATTTAAGCTGACAGGTGAGCTCAAGAAACATGCCACTGCAACAGATTTGGTATTGCTTTGCACAAAAATGCTCAGGAAAAAAGGAGTTGTGGATAAATTTGTTGAATTCTACGGACCTGGTGTGAAGAGTCTCTCCCTAGCTGACAGAGCCACCATTAGCAACATGGCTCCTGAATATGGAGCTACTATTGGACTTTTCCCTGTTGATGAGATAACCTTACGTTACCTGCGACAAACTGGTAGAAGTGAATAAAAAATAAAAATCATCGCTGCCTACTTGGGATCCCAGGGCATGCTTAAAAATTACTAAACCGATCCAGATCTCCACTATTCAAGCATCCTTGAGCTTGATCTTACGACGGTAGAACCCTGTGTTTCTGGACCTAAAAGACCCCATGATTATGTTGCTCTCAGTGATCTCAAAAAGGATTGGAAAGCCACTCTTACAAACCCAGTGGGATTTAAAGGTTTTGGATTAAAGGAAAATACTGTTGATGACTCATCTAAATTCTCATTTAATGGATAGTAATTTGAACTATCTCATGGTTCTGTTGTAATTGCTGCCATAACTTCATGCACTAATACTTCCAATCCAGGAGTAATGCTAGCAGCTGCCCTTATTTGCCGAAATGCTGTTTAGCGTGGAATTAAGATCAAGCCTTATATCAAAACATCTCTCTCGCCAGGTTCACAAGCTGTATCTCGTTATTATGAGCTATCAGGACTCACAAAATATCTAAATTAAATGGGATTTTATCATACTGGTTACGGATGCATGACCTGCATTGGTAATTCAGGATAAATAGCTAAGGAAGTTGAAGAGGCCATCAAAGCCAAGGATATATGCGCAGCCTCCGTTCTTAGTGGCAATAGAAACTTCTAAGGAAGAGTTCATCCTTTTACAAAAGCAAATTTCCTCGCCTCACCTCCATTGGTTGTAGCCTTTGCTATTGCAGGCACAGTAGATATTGATTTCGAGACTGAGCCCATTGCCATTGACAAAGAAGGTAAGGCAGTCTATCTGAGAGAATTATGGCCTTCCCATTAGGAAGTTCAACACCTAGAAGACACAATAATAAAGCCAGAAATATTCATCAATACTTATAGCAAGGTTAGCTAAGGGACAGAAAAATGGAATGCTTTAAATACTGCGAAATCAGTGCACTTTGGATGGAAGGAAGAATCTACTTATATTCATGATCCTCCTTTCTTTAAACATGCTGAAAGAGAATTGCCAAAGATATAGCCCATCGCTGATGCTTACATTCTGGCAGTTTTTGGGGATTCAATCACAACAGATCATATCTCTCCGGCTGGAAACATTGCCATCTCATCGCCAGCTGCCCGTTTCCTCAAGGGAAAAGGTATCTAAAAGAAAGATTTCAACACCTACGGCGCGAGAAGAGGAAATGACCTGATAATGGCTAGGGGAACATTCGCTAATATCCGGATCGTCAACAAAATGGTGCCTAAAGTTGGCCCACAGACCCTTCATGTGCCATCTGGAGAAATCCTTGACATTTTTGACGCAGCAGAGAAATATAAGGCTGCCAACCAGCAAACAGTAATTTTTGGAGGAAAATAATATGGTAGCGGTTCAAGTCGTGACTGGGCTGCGAAAGGCCCTTATCTGCTTGGAGTTAGAGCAGTTATAGCGGAAAGTTTTGAGAGAATTCACCGTAGCAATCTTGTAGGAATGGGCATTCTTCCTCTAACTTTTCTTAACGGTGAATCTGCCTCTTCCTTAGGCATTACAGGACTGGAAAAAGTTAAAATTATGTTCGATCCTACAAATATCGTCGCCAATCAGGATGTATAAATCGTGCTTTCTTCTGGCAAGACTTTTATCGTCAGAAGCAACCTTAAAACAGAGGTGTAGATCACCTACTACCGCAACGGTGGTGTTCTGCCCTTTGTGCTTCGGCAACAGTTGAAATGATGATGGTTATGAGAATCCTATTAAATACTATATAATAGCAACTTCAATATATTGAGGAAAAATGATTAATTTTAATATTGCCAAAATCGGACAATCCCAACATTTATTTAAGTTGAAAAGTAAGAAACCTTTAACGGAGATATGTAAGCAATGATGTGGCGAGTCTTAAAAATTATCATAAAAATAATTACTCATATAACGCTTTATTTTGTGATTTGCTATGCTCCTTAATTGATTTGATATAGCATCTAACAAATCTTATCAAAGATATAGATGTTCCCGTTATCACACTAAACTATTTAAATTTATCTCGAGGATTACAGTATTTAGATTAGCCAAAATCAACTCCTCTCGTTTTTTAAATCTCATTGCCATGAGAGAGCTTTTCAAAAAAAATCTTGAACAAAAATATGTTTTTTTTAATCAAGCAACTTATTCATAAGATAAATATTCAAACTTATAAGTAAGAGAAATCTAAATTTTTGTTACTTTATTGAATTTTGAACATTTGAGATGAAGATCTGAGATTTTAAACAACCTGAAAAAAACTCACCAAACAAAAATAAAGCTTTATAGATGACAATTCTTTTGAGATGATTTAGGGCGTACTATTTGAAGCTATTAGAGCCATAAATATCTTCTATGCTATTTTCGGGCATATTCATTGATAAAGACCATGACACGAATATTGTCATCTCCCATTTAAACCTATATTTTCTGACTCCCCAAATTAAAAATGCATGCTCGGGAAAATCAGAATACATTTGGCCGCAGATTAGAAAAGTAACATTTTGAGCTAAGTTCCAAACTACAAGTAAATAATAAAAATCTACGATAACTTTCGTTGATGAGGAAGAAAATGTTGTAGTGGACTTTAAGAAGTTGCTGATTTCACAAGATAAGCAAAAAATAAAAATAAAAACTATAATTATGAGAACGTCGTTGAATTGTGATTTAAATCAGATGCTATTTTAAGATTTGTAATCCTATATTAATGAAGACAGCTCTTATTGGTTTCCTACTCATTGTGTTGATCACATCACAAACCTCCTCATCTACTTTCACCCTTTCCTTCTCATATGCTGCAAGGTCCAACGTTCCTTTTGATAGTTCACAAATTGAAGTTCTCTGGAATGATAACATCATCAGTTCAGTTCTTCCCAATGACTATCTCCTTCATACAGTTACTCTCCAAATCACTGCAAGCCGAGGACAAAACGTTCTCGAATTTGCCGCAGCCGGTTTATCAGATGGACTTGGCGCAGATATCGGAAATATTCAACTCATCAGGCAAGGAACAACCAACAATCTTGTGGTAAACGGAAATTTTGCCTCACCCAATCAAAATGGTGGATGGGGAATTCATAATGGCATTAATGGTTGGACTGGATTATAAATTGAAGTTGGACAGGGAACTATCTACAACGGAGCTTGGTCGGGGTTAGGTCAAATCTGTGAGCTTGACGGTAATCATAATGATGTTATCAGTCAAACATTCACTTTTGATATCAACTTTAACTTAGTCTCTAATACTCCGACTCCAGCATGTAGCAACCCCGCTACTGTAGCATACACCCTTGAGTTTGACTGGGCTCCTAGAACTAACGGTATCTCCAACTTGTAAAGCTCTCAGGCCAACGTTTTTTTCAACAGCCTTCTGGTCGCCAATCTTGTTTCCACTACAGCTAATGAAGGTGTTAATCACTTTTCTGGAACAGTTCAACTGACTGAATGCAACAATTGGCTTCAGTTTGATGGAACTGGGCTCAGTGATGGCTACGGAGTGACTATTTCCAATGTTAAATTATATTCTGCTACAGACAGCACCAACATTATTGTTAACGGTGATTTTTCTAGTCCTGCTCTCGCTGCTGGTACTTGGAAATCTATCAGTGGGGGTATTCCAGGATGGACTGCGACGTTAGCATAAGTTGGACATCGCCCCATCTACAACAGCAAATGGACAGAAGGTCAATGTATTGAGCTGGACACATCAGTTAACACTCGATACACTCAAGTGATTGCCCTCTAGTAGATTAGATCAAGCACCTTAGGACTTACCTTCAGCTATGCTGCCAGATCTAACGTTCCTTTAGATAGCTCTCAAATTGAAGTTCTTTGGAACAATAACATTGTCAATACAGTCGTCCCCACTGATTATAGCTTGCATACAGTCATCTTGCCTCTTACTATTAATGTCGGAGCCAACGTACTTTCTTTTGCAGGCGCCGGTCTATCAGACGGGCTTGGCTCCGATATCGGAAACGTTGTAATAATCCAACAGGGAACTACCGCCAACATTGCAGTTAATGGAGATTTCTCACAGCCTGCCTAAAATGGTAACTGGAATATCAATAATAACATACCAGGATGGGCTGGACCTTAAATATAAGTTGGACAGGGTACTATCTATAACGCAGCTTGGTCAGGAAAAGGTCAAATTTGTGAACTTGACGGTAATCATAATGATCTTATTAGTCAAACTCTCACTTTTGATGCCAAATATAATCAAATTTCTAATGTTGCTCCAGCAACCTGCAGTAACACGGCAACTACGCCATACAACCTTCAGTTTGACTGGGCTCCCAGGACCAACGGTATTTCAAACTTGGAAAGCTCTCAGGCTAACGTTTTCTTCAACAACATTTTAGTTGCTAGTCTGGTCCCCACTGCGGCCAATGCAGGTGTTTAGCATTTCTCTGGAAGTGTTGCATTTGGTGCTTGCAGTAATGTTCTTTCTTTTGATGGAACAGGACTTAGTGATAGTTATGGAGTAACCATTTCCAACGTCCAGCTATTTGCTCCCTCCAGCACCACGAATCTTATCGTTAATGGTAACTTTGCGACTCCTGCTCTTGCCGCTGGTACCTGGAAATCTATCAGTGGAGGTATTCCGGGATGGACAGCAGCCGTAGCATAAATCGGACATCGTCCCATTTACAACAGCGCATGGTCAGATGGTCAATGTGTTGAGTTGGACGCCAATTCAAACACTCGCTATTCTCAGACAATTAAAGGTCCTTTAGCTTCTCATCAGTCAATTCGCAGACACTTGCTGTATGCCCACCCTTCTAATTGATCCTATATATGGGTTTATTAGACCAATTTAATCTTCTTATTTAATTGTAGGTATTTTTGTGTTATTAATTTTGTAAAATTCTTGCAATTCATATTGTAGCTTTCCTTCCATACTATGGATGAATGGAATAATATCATTAATATTTAACCAATTCCTATTATAAATGGTATTGTTTTGGCAATCCTTCCAATTGGGTTAGCTTTCCAAAGTTTGGTTACCAAGGACTGGCTCTTTGGGCCAGCTGCGCCCATGCGGATTAACGCTGAACCTTTAGTAGGACAGGTAAAAAAGTGATCTTCATTCATTCATTATTTTGGCCAGACTACACGATAAATTATAGTAAAAGGGCTTTATATTTCATATCTTGAATCAAATTATTGGCTGGATACAATTTTCTCAATTATGAATAATCTTATGAGGAGAGTATCGAATATTCAAGTCCTCAATTTCTCCCATAAAATAAAATGTCAAACTAACACGAAATTTCAATGAACCAAGTTTGATCAAAGAATATGTAAGATTATAGAAAATTATTTATTTAATAGCAACAAATCAAATTGAGTTACTTATTAATGATCTTTAATTTAATTAAGGTTTTATTATTTCTCTAATAAATAGATGTCATTTCAAAAGACTCTCCACCAAAAGTATAATATTTTTAATCTACAATTAAATTCAAGAAAATCATCAAAAATTACATGTATCGGCGCTAGATGAGGACAGGGTTATTAAATTTTATATGATTAGCCGTATTGTATAACTACTCATGAACAAATAAAATATACAGAGTTAATGAAGAATAGGTAAAAAACAGAAATAAGATTTCAAATATGTTTTGTTTATGTATATTTAAATGTTAAATTTTACATATTACAAAAGGCCATTTTTCAAAAAAATGATTGCAAATTTTGTCAAAAAAATCATAGCCATTATTATTTTACCTTTTTTTATTATTTCTTAAGTTTAAAACAAGAAATAAATCACTTAGAACCAAAAAACTTTAATTTTATCACAAAAAAAGAATAACAAAAAACAACTCAATAACAGTTAATCAAAAAATTCTCAAGAGGCTAAAATCAATCCATGTTAAAATATCATATTTGTCTTGATATAGATTTTTATGTAATAATGGGAGTGAGAAATTTATAAAATTTTGAAATCAGTCACAGTTATGTTGAGGTTTGTGTATAAATCAAAGATATTTTAACCAGTTATAATATTAAAATAAATGAAAGCAATCATTATTTGTTTCTTACTCATAGCTTTTGTCTCATCCAGCATTCTCCCAAGCAGCTTCACTCTTACCTTTCAATATGCTGCCAGATAAAGTCTTCCTTTCGATACTTCACAAATTTCAGTTCTTTGGAACAATAACATCATTTCTACAGTGGTTCCCACAGATTACAACTTGAATACTGTTACTTTGAATGTTAATGTTAATGTTGGAGCAAATGTGCTGACTTTTGCAGGTGCAGGCAAAGCTGATGGATTAGGTGCAGGAATCAGCTCAATCAGCCTTACAAGGCAAGGCACTACCACCAACATTCTTGTGAACGGAGATTTTTCTCAGCCCAATTTAGGTAGTGGATGGGGAATTTTTATTAATATTGCTGGTTGGACTGGATCTGAAATATAAATTGGAAGAGGAACCATCTATAACAGTGCCTGGCCTGGTCAAGTTTGTGAACTTGACGGTAATGTCAATGATGAGATTAGCCAAACCTTCACCTTTGATAGCAGCTATAATCAGATTGCTAATGTAGCCCCCACTTTAAATTATACTCTTGAGTTTGACTGGGCTCCTAGAACTAACGGTATCTCTAACTTGGAAAGCTCTCAAGCCAATATTTTCTTGAATGGTGCTCTTGTGGCCAATCTTGTCTCGGTCGTAGCAAATACAGGCGTTAATCACTTTTCTAGATCAGTTACGCTTCTTGAATGTGATAATGTGCTCCAGATTGATGGCACAGGGCTTAGTGACAGTTTTGGAATATCAATTTCTAATGTTAAGTTATACTCTGCTGTTAATAGTACTAACGCTATTACCAACGGTGATTTTACTCAGCCTATTCTTGCATTTGGCACTTGGGAATATGTCAACGGAGGTATTCCGGGATGGACTGCTGCGGTAGGATAAGTTGGATACTGCCCTATCTACAACAGTGCTTGGACTAAAGGTCAATGTATTGAGCTTGATTCCTCATCCAACACTCGCTATATTCAGGTGATTGATTTATGAATCATTCATTCTTTATTATAATATTTCATATTTACTGTAATATTTTCTGAGTATCTTGAACTAAAGATGACATCTTTCTGGAACTTATTTGTAGATTGCTTCAAAGATCATTCCTAAGATGTTTCAGATCTTCTATCTCTCTAAAAATAAGCAATGAATCAATGGGTTCACTGCTCTTCGATAAGAAAGATCTTTGATATATCTGTATTTTTCGTTGCTACCACCCTCTAGATGTTGCTAATATATAAATTGACTTAAACAATAGAATGTTATAAATTCAAAAACTATTAAATTCATAACTCTAAAATTCATCCTGATTTTTATTTTTCAAATATGGTGTCTTTCTCCCATTTTTTTATTTTTTCCCTAATTTTCTTTTCCTTTATATTGAAGTCAATATTATAAAAGATAATCATAGAGTTAACTGTAATATGATTTTATGAGACTATTAAAGAAAATTAGATTAAAAAAAAGATGATTGTCATACATGAATTTTTTTATATTTGAAGTTAATTTGTGATGTTCCATAAATTTTATTTCTGTGACCATCATCCATCATCCATAATTAGTCTTTATAAGATTATTTTATAAACAAACAATTAATTGTGAAGGATTTTTTTTTCTCTATCTAGACTTTGGTCTGATTTTGTTTCCAATGACTATGAATTTCTGTAGATACACTTTATCTAAAAATTAAATTTATCAAAAAGATCACGATCATAATTCAATTTTCGTTACATTCAACCCTAAATTATGATATTTCTCTATTTCTCTATTCACGGCTTTTATTTTGATTTAATTGGGGAGGTGTAGAAATGGAAAACCAACTATAATAGATTTCCAAAATTAAGTTAAAGAACATATTAAAATGGAAGGTTTATTATAGAATTTATAATTACAAAATGAACAAAACTCTAATCTTGATTTTACTCGTTGGATTCGTCCTGTCGCAGTGCACAGATTCCTCATGCCAAAATGGAGGAGGAGCCATACCTCTTACCCAACCTATAATTCCAAATCCAGCCCCTCTTCTAACTCAGACCACAACAACAACTTCGACAGATACATCATGTCAAAATGAAAACGAAGTTGGACCCGTTAGTTCTCTTCCTGTGAATTCACAAATCACCATTACCACTCCAGCCACTATAGCGCCTCCTCCATGCGCTATTGAAACTATTACTGCCCCGACCATATCAGCACCAATCATATCAACTCCAATTATTAACATCCCGACTGTAAATGTACCGACCATTACTGCTCCTTCCGTTGTGGCTCCTCCAACAGTAACTCCTCCAACTCCTTTAATTCCCGTAATTCAGACTCCAAACATTACTGCTCCCCCACCTCCACCTGTAACAGCTCCAATAAAGCCGATCATCCCTATCCCACCAATAATAATCCTTCCCCCTGCCCCACAGCCAGTTTCCTCTAGCTATGCTCAGTCAAGCAGTTTTACTCTCAGTTTCCAATATGCTTGCAGACAATCCATTTCTTTCCTCAGTTGTATGGGATAGGTAATATGGAACAATAACATAATCTATTCAGTAGCTCCTGCTGATTACAGTATCCATCAAGTTACTATTAATATCACAGTCCTTACAGGATTAAATGTCCTTCAGTTCATAGGAGCTGGTATTTCCGATTCTTATGGTTTGGGCATTGATAAAATTCAACTTGTGAGACAGGGTACCACCACCAACATTGTGGTTAATGGAGATTTCTCAGCCCCGAACGAATACGGCTCATGGAGTATACAAAATGACATCAATGGCTGGACTGGAATTGGTATTGAAGTCGGACAAGGAACTATCTACAACAGTGGATGGTCTAGTCAAATCTGCGAGCTTGATGGAAATTCAAATTACCAGATCAGTCAATCCTTCAACTTCGACGTCAACTTCAATTTAATGATCAGCACTGGTGCATCTGCTTGTAATAACCCCTATCCTGGGCAAACCCTTACATATATCCTTGAATTTGATTGGGCACCTAGAACTGTCGGATTTTCTAACCTTAACAGCTCAATGGCTAACATAATCTGGAATAATGTAGTAATAGGTAGTCTTGTTTCCACCACTACTAATTCAGCAATCAATCATGCATCCTATAATGTGGTCCTTAATGCAGGGACAAACATTTTCCAAATTGATGGTACCTCTTTGAGTGACAGTTATGGTATCAGTATTACAAATGTACATCTTTATTCTATATACAATAATACCAATCTGATTGTTAATGGTCAATTTTTACAGACTCCTCTCAATGCATATACATACACTTATATCAATGGAGGCGTTCCGGGATGGGTTGCTTATAAAGCATAAGTAGGCGACTGCAGACTCTATAATAGTCATTGGACTATAGGATAATGTATCGAACTAGATTCTGATTCAAACCAGCGTTACACCCAAATTATTACCATATCTCAAGAACAATATTCTTCTCTCGTTCTCTATATGAGCAGTGTGGTTGGAAATAGTCAAGTGATATCCAATACAAACCTAGCTATAAATAATGCTAATAATCAGGTCTCAACTTCCATATCCAACATAAATCAGGCAATAACAAACTCAATCAGCATGACTGCTAATAGTTTTAATAGCTATTTGAATAATCTCTATCAATGTTCAGGTGCTGCCGTCCAAAATGTCCAAAATAATGAGTACTTGACCATCAGCCAATATAGCAGCAGTTCCAGTTAATGGATGCAGTATTTCGGTCAATCTGGAGAATTAGACTTCTCTTGTAGTGGATACAGTCAAAGTTATTTGACCAATAATTATTGCACTATTCAGTCAATCTGTGGTAAAGTCATACAATGCACTGATAACTCAGGAGGTAACTACCATCTTCAAGTCTCTCCTTGTTCTCACTTATAGGGTCAGACCGCTCTCCCTCAAATTGGAGCTAAAATATTCTGGAAAGGTACTCAAGGATCGACAGGAAACATTAATGTAATGGTTGCAACAACCTGTAATTGTTGATTAGTTTACTTTTTATTAATAATTTTCGATACTGATTAATAATTTAACCAATTTTAAAGATAATGTTATTTATTGTAAAACTTTAAAGATTAAGGGAGGGTAATTGAAACGGCTAATGATTCTATTAGAAAATTAATTTGTATTCGGATTATATATTAGTTTCATTGTTTGCTTATAATTTTATTTTATAAGTTATATAGATCATGATTAGCAGCTCTCTGCCTGATATTTTTGAAAGAGCTAATACTACCTGCATCAGGGTACAGAAACAGGGAGGCCCTTTCTCTCTGCATCTTAGTAGCTACTCAACAGAAAAGCACATGCCTTCCAAGGCAGGATATGCGCCCGGATAGCATCATTACCTATCACTCAATAACAATCGTCCGAGGTCAATAAGCACACAATCAATCAAGATTAAGTCTATTCTCCATAAATAAAACAGCAAACGAGGAGAACAATCAAAATCTAGGATAAAGGTAGACTTTAAAGATTTTGATTTTTTGTAGAACTCATTTAATAAACCAAAAGTAGGAATGTCAGTGGTGAATTACTCTAATTTCCCATACGAAAGCAGTCGTCGATCAAATAATAATATCGTTGATCTTGAGGAAGCTGAAAGTATAAAAAATAAGTTGTAAAATAGCATCTCTTAAGTAAGTCTTTTATTCAAAAACTTAGAAGAGTCTTACAGTATCATCAGCGAAACTAAAATTCAGCTCAATTGGTTAAATAATGCAACTTTCAATAATCTGTAAGATTTTTAGAGTGATTTTCAGGCAGCCCTCAGTAAGTGCTATAGCAATTTATCAGTAATGAGAAGAGATACAAGTTCTGAACTTAAAGATAATAAACAGTATTTGGATAAACTGAAAGGAGAGTTGCATATTTGCTCTAGCTTTGCAAAAGATTTAAACAGGAAAAGTGAAGATCTTTATCAGGAATGTTTGACAGCAAATACAACCACCACTCCTAGGGGTTCAGCTACCCCACATTCACAATTAGCTGATTTTTAGGAGATTAGCACTATCAGGAAGAGTAGTCGCGGAGCAACAGGAGATCAAAGTCGGCGAAATAAAATATTTGAACTTTAGAAAAAAGGGGAGAGTCCTGACCTGCCTTTTTCAACTGAGAGAGAGAACAAATTTATGCTGAATGGAAAGTAAATTGATATCCTAAATTTTGAGAATGAGGTTTGATACTTTAATGATAATTCATATAATATAATGTTTTCTATATTATTGATAGTCTCTATAGTCGATAATGATTATCAAAGATCTAGATGTATTTGTTTTATGATGCCAAGACAGGCTTTTAAATTCTATTTAAGGTTTTATCTGTAGGCTTACCGAGAATCTTCACAACAAAAGCGAAGTGTTTCATTGATGATGTCAATAAATTAAGAAATTTACAAGATACTAAGACTGTTTTGAATTGATGATTTTACCAAACTAGGATAATGTTGACTTAAATTAATCAGTCTTTTGAGTATATATATCCTTTCATCTCGACATTTAATCTTAAAATTTATCCTCAGAGTAGACAGGAAACATAAATTTTAATACAAAATGGGATCAGTCATGACTTTGGTTGTAGACGATTACAAACTGGTCAGTGCAATTTAGAGTTGCTCTCTAAAACTTAAAGGCAACAATTATTTTTACAGAATAGGGGCAATTTATTTACTTTCACTGAATTATTATAAGGATTGTGTCTTTGGCAAAGAAATGACTTGATTGCTATCATTATTGCTTGTAAAATCTTATTTTTTATCGCTAGGCTAATGATCAGTCTTAATTTCTTTAGCTGGCATTCTTAAACAAGAAATTATTTAATGTTTTTTGTTGTTATAATAACTCTAGCATTTTACAAAATTTATTAACTATGTAGTGATGGTATCATAAAAATATTCTCCAAGAATTATAGTCAACTTCTTTTTCGTGATTAATTCAACAAGAAATTTGGATAAACCATTATTTTCATTGTTTTAGTTATATATTCGAAAAAATCTATCCAATGCCTTTTTATTGCCATTTTTTGCATACTTTTTAGCGATTTAAATCAGCAAAATAATTAATAGTAATCGTATTGGGCATTTGTCAAGTTTATTGGACTCTCTATGATGAATTCTGAGAGTTTCTTCCTCAATTGTATTCCATACATGATAGTTTTTGACGTTAAGGACATACATTGTATATATTTTATCCATAATATCATAGTAAAGTGAGTAAATTTCAAAACTAATCATATTTCTATCTTAGAACAGACAAAACCATTAAATGAAAGTTTTATATTGATTTTTTATTGTCTTACCTATTTCATTCGAGCATCTTTCACATTATAAAGCTCTTCTTATAGCTAATAAAATGTTTTACAATTTGATTTATTCTAATTTATCCATTAATTCAGGGATTAACATTTAATCTTCGAATAACATATCCTTCTCATCCTTATGTTGCTCCTGTTAAATCTCTTTTAAAATCAAATCAATAAAAGCTGAAATAATTGATATATTGTGGTGTTGGTGTTATTCCTTAAAAAATGTTGCCCAAAATATGGATGATGGTTCCATAACAGTTTTTGATGGATTAGTTTTTACAATTTTCATAGATTTTAATGACTCCTTTTCTATTAGGTTGGATTTTTGTCTTTCAATTTTACTGTTCCTTGCCGATTAATTTACTAAGGACATTTCAATATATCACTTAACAAATACATTTTTTAAATTAGTTTGATTAATAATGACCGATTACAAGGAAAAGAAGAAAAACTTAACTGAGTACGAATAACTTAAAGACTCAAGAGAAAAAAGTCTCATCAAGGAACTTGAATAATTCTTAATCAATATCAGACTGTCTGCGGCTCGTCAGTTCATCGTTGACTGTGAAAAGAAGGCTACAAATAATGGTGTTCTCGATTAAATAGATTAAAAATTATGCTTGCGCACTAGTAGTAAAGCATTTGAGCATAAACTAATTAATATTCTTCCAAAGCTAACTCAGCACTCAATGAACTATTAACAATGTCTCAAATAATGCTAAAAGAATCACATTAACTATGTTATAGCAAACCAGTCCTGCCGTAATGCCTACGAAAAGAACTTTAAGTGGACAGCTGAAGCGATTATTCGATAATTGACAGGGGCTTCATCAAAGTCAAATTGATGCTATTTAAATTAATTGACAGAATTAATTATGATATCTGATGTACTTCTGCTGAAAGAAAGAAACCTTGAATATTTTTGCTGATTAATTTCTTATTTTAAATAGCATTGACACACAAAGCAATTTGGAAGAGATTGCTGTAAGTTCAAGGACAATATAACTTAATAATGTATAGCAGGTGGTGTTTAGCCTTGGTGCCTATAAATTTAATATCCCTTTATTGGTAAAAATTTGCATTCTAAATAAAAATGATTATCTTTTTTTACTTTATGAAATAACGGGTGATTGGTGAGTTGAAATTGAAAGATGTCATCATTTTTAAAGCATGGCCTCCACATTCACCGTATTCCAATTAAAATATTTTATCACACATAAGAATTGATGACAAAAACTACTATTTGCAAAAGCAACAGAGAAAAATTAGCAGCAACACAAAAGAAATGAATGAATCCCTTTGCATTTTGATCAAATTATCGTTAGTCCTTATCAAAAGGTATTTGCTTCGAATTGATAAAATGTCCATGATTAAATTGACCATAAGAATATTTTGAATTTTAAAGCATTGAAATCAGCTCAAATTTGATGATAGATTAATGCAAAGGAGAGGCCACGACTGGTAAAAATGACCACTTAGGGTGAAAAGACAATCAGCCTCAACAACTATCGTATCCGTATTTATTTCTTGAGTGTTGTGGGCATATATAATTTTAATGGCAAATCTAACTCCATTGGTCTTGCTACTCCTAAGTACTCAACTCTTGGCTTCAAACGTTATTGACATTTCTGGACCTTTGACAGTGTCTGCGTTTACGTGCTTGGCCTCTGCAGGTTATACCTGCGTCATTGTTCGCGGAAATACTCTTCAAAACTCAAATTCAATTATGCACCCTTATGTTATTCAAACCCTTCTTAACGTTAGGTCGGCTGGCCTCCCAGCCGACATTTACATGAATGTTTGCCGTGGAGTCGGCGCACTTACCCAAGTGACCAATCTGATCTCCAGCATCACTGCAACCAACTACAAGACTATCTGGGTTAAAATTTAGGGAAACAATGTCGCAGGATGCTCATGGGCCGGATACAGTCAAACAGACAACTGCGCTTTTGTGACTCAAGCTATCAATGCAATCATCGGCCATAACAAAAAATCAGGTGTTTATTCAACTGCTTATACTTGGCAAAATCTAATGGGAACTAACTGTCATTCAATCGGCCTGTTGAATCCCGCTCCAAAACTTTGGTATGCTGACTATAGCTCGACCGGAGTATTGGACCCGACACAAACATACACCGATTATCAGCCTTTCGGAGGATGGACTTGGCCCGCTCTAAAAAAAGTTAGCGGCCCAGTACGCGTTTCCCTCTGTGGCTATACTGGATGGCATGCTCTGGTAGACCAAAATTGGAAGCAATGATATGCCTTATCTATTGATCAGATTAGATTTTTTATGTAACGGCCAATTTCTAGTTCAAATATTTGTAAAAGACCAAATGAAAATTAATATTAATCAGCAGTCTGGATGCAGTATTATGACGCCCAACCTCTCATAGAGGTGGTATTTATTTTTTAGCCTATTATAGCCATTTATTATAGTGCATAGAGTATAATAAAGGATTCTATCTTTACGATTTTAATTCCAATTAAATTTAAATTCAAAATTAATACGAAAGTCTGAAAATTATTGAGTTATTGCATCAATGTATTTTTATGAAAAGTAGAGAATTCTTAAGTTCAATTTGAATTAGTAAATAATTATTATTTAGATGGCTGTTATTGTCCGATTTGACTTAGCTTCCATCAAGATTGAATATATTTTCTTCATTATTACCAATTTAATTTAAATTCATAAATCAGGCATGCCCAAAGTAATACAGATCCCGCTATATTGCCTATTGTCTTCAAAACAATAATTTTAATTTATAATTTGAGAAATTGATAGGGTCAATACTAAGCACCGGTCAATCGTTAATACTGAAGAGATCATGGAAAGAGAAAACAATCTCTTCGAAGACATTGAGCAACATCCCATAAGAAGAAAGAAATTTTTCAATACTCATGATATTGTTTTTGTTATTTTTCGAACACTTGTGCACATAAATGAAATATTCTTAAAATGGTGCAAGCAACTCCATAATATTGGAAGGTGTATAAATGAGTATTTGTGTTTAAAATATAG
>Ga0302191_10001119_pt1 | contig 17199 bp, 17 predicted proteins | sample II_Bog_E3_1_FD_198775 | JGI IMG/M metagenome (GOLD analysis project Ga0302191, IMG submission 198775) | Peat permafrost microbial communities from Stordalen Mire near Abisko, Sweden - II_Bog_E3_1 | ecosystem: Environmental > Terrestrial > Soil > Wetlands > Peat | place: Sweden: Abisko...
GTAACACAAAATATTTAATCACATACGGTAGAAATATTTGGATCAATAACAGATTAATTTTGTAATCTAATCATTTACAAAAGCTTAAAATACCGTCAGGTATTTACTATTGTGTTCTTTTTTATTCTGTTTTTGTGTCTTACTATTGTGACTATCGCAGATTCCGATTTCGGAGTTGTGTATATTGTGGTTATATATACTTTCTTTTTATTTTCCTTTTGTGGTGAGATATTTTTATTCTAATATTACCACAACAAACCCATATGAACAAATTTATTGACATTAAAACAGATAGTATATGAAAACTAAAATTGTAAAAGCATTTGGTAAAGAGGCAGTTGAAAAACCTCTTCATGCCATGGACATTAAAAGAAGAGAACTCCAGCATCATGATGTGGAAATGGAAATTCTCTTTTGTGGAATTTGTCATTCCGATTTGCACCAGATTAAAAATGAATTCGATCACACCATGTGGCCAATAGTTCCCGGCCATGAAATCATTGGTCGTGTTACAGCGATTGGAGATCACGTAACAAAATTCAAAACAGGTGATCTTTCCGGAATAGGTTGCATTGTCGATTCGTGCGGGAAATGCGAATACTGCGAGGAGGGTCTGGAACAGTTTTGTGAATCAGGAGTTACATTCTCATTCAATAGCCCGGACAAGTTTTTAGGCGGAGCTACTCTTGGCGGTTTCTCTGAAACATATGTATGCGACGAGAAATATGTGTTGCATGTACCCGAAACACTTGATCCGGCCGGTGCTGCTCCACTTTTATGTGCCGGAATTACGGTGTATTCTCCTTTGGTGCACTGGCATGCCGGTCCCGGTAAAAGAGTCGGTATTTTGGGAATAGGCGGTTTAGGTCACCTGGCCATTAAAATGGCAAAAGCGATGGGTGCTGAAGTGATTGTATTTACCACTTCACCGTCAAAAGTGGAAGATGCCAAACGCCTGGGAGCTGATGCAGCCGTATTGTCAAAAGATACTGAGCAGATGAAGAGTTATTTCAGGAAGATGGACATTATTATTGATACCGTTTCAGCCGGACACGATGTGAATACGTACCTTAACCTGCTGAGACCTGATGGCAGCGTTATATTGGTAGGATTACCACCCGAATCACTCGAAGTAAATGCTTTCAGCCTTGTTAGCGGGCGTCACAGTTTTTCCGGTTCAAATATCGGGGGCATTGCCGAAACACAGGAGATGCTTGATTTCTGCGCTAAACACGATATCACTGCAGATATTGAACTGATCAATATCCAACAGGTCAATGAGGCTTTTGAACGACTCGAAAAAGGCGATGTGAAATATCGTTTTGTGATTGATATGGCTTCATTGCAAAAGGATGAATGAAGCACACAAAATAAATAACCACATAGGACACAAAATACGTAACCACATAGGAAACATAATACGTAACCACAATAGACACAATAGGGCACAATAGAAAAACACAAAATATTAAACCACAAAAGTCACAAAAGTTTACACAAAAGAAGGTTTTTACAATAGGATGCACATTTCGTAAAAAATTTATCCTTTTGTTTCCTTTTGTGACTTTTGTGGTTATATCTTTTTCTTTCTTTTTAAGTTGTGTTTAATTGTAATTTGTTGGTATTAAATTGCAAATGAATAAATTGTAATTATACTATTGTGTTCTTTTATTTTGGTTATTTATTTGTTATAGAGGGGTTAATTTTTCAGTTTGGTAAAGTTGAATTAAACAAAAATAAAAACATGGAAAATGTAATATTAAATAATGGGGTAGAAATGCCCGTATTAGGATTCGGTGTATATCAGGTTACCGATCTCAATGAATGTGAAACGAGTGTTCTGGATGCAATAAATGCCGGATACCGGTTAATTGATACCGCTCAGGCATATGGTAATGAAGTAGCAGTCGGGAAAGCCATCAAAAAGAGTGGAGTAGCCAGAAATGAACTATTCATTACGACTAAACTTTGGGTTTCGGACGTAAGTTATGATAAAGCTAAGAAGGCTTTCGAAAGGTCATTAAAGAATCTGGGTCTTGACTATCTCGATTTGTATCTGATCCATCAACCTTACGGAGATGTGCATGGTGCCTGGCATGCTATGGAAGAATTGTACAAAGATGGAAAAATCAGGGCAATAGGTATCAGCAACTTCCAACCGGACCGGGTGATGGATATGATCGTATTCAATGAGGTTGTTCCGGCAGTGAATCAAATCGAAACACATCCTTTCAACCAGCATATCGAAACTCAGAAATTTTTAATCGAAAATAAGGTTCAGATAGAATCATGGGGACCATTTGCCGAAGGACGGAATGATATTTTCAAAAACGAACTGTTGGCTTCTGTCGGGGAAAAATACAACAAATCCATTGCACAGGTCATTCTACGCTGGCTTACCCAGCGGGGCGTTGTGGCTATTCCTAAATCTGTCCGCAAAGAACGTATCATTGAGAACTTCAACATTTTCGACTTTAAACTAAGTGCCGGAGATATGGAAGCTATTGCTACTCTCGATACCGGGAAAAGCCTGTTCTTTGACCATCGAGATCCGGCAATAGTGAAGTGGATAGGTGGAAGAAAATAAGACTTAAAAACCTTTAACCACAAGCGAACACAATAGAAAACAAAAGACAATAACCACAATAGGGCACAATAGAAAAACACAATAGAAGAACACAATAGAAAAACACAATAGAAAAACACAATAGAAAAACACAATAGAAAAACACAATAGAAAAATACAATAGACAACTAAGAGACACAATAGGGCACAATAGAAGAACACAATAATATATTTACAATTTATTCATTTACTCCCGATGGCTATCGGGATTACAATTGAAGACCAATTAACCACAAAGGCACAATAGAAGAACATGAAATATTTAATCACAAACGGTATAAATAATAGGATCAATTACAAATTCTATTTGCAATCTGGTCATTTATAAAATCTTAAAATACCGCAGGTATTTTTCTATTGTGTTCTTTTTTATTTAGTTTTTGTGTCTTTCTATTGTGTCCTATTGTGTGGTTATGTATTTTTTCTTTCTTTTTTTGAATCCTCATGTTGTGGTTAGTACGTTACAAATTGTAAATGAATAAATTGTACATGATTATTGTGGTTATGTATTTGTATTTGTATTTTCATTTTTTTATAAGTGGTTAATATTTAAACAGGTAAAGTAGAATTTAAAAAAATAATCAGAAAACGAAATGACAAAATCAAAGAGCCTTATTGCCTTTTATTCGCGTAAGGGAAATAATTATATAGGAGGTAAAATAGTCAATCTCCCGATAGGAAACACTGAAGTAATAGCAAAGAAAATACAAGCTATGACGGGTAGTGACCTGTTTGAAATCGAGACAGTAAAAGCTTATCCAACAGATTATACCGAAACAACAGCTGTTGCCATGGACGAAAAAAAGAAAAATGCCCGGCCTGAACTTACTGAAACGGTTGATAATATGGATTTGTACGATGTCATCTATCTGGGCTATCCCAACTGGTGGGGAACTTTCCCTATGGCGGTATTTACGTTTCTGGAATCGTATGATTTTTCAGGCAAGACGATTATTCCGTTTTGCACAAACGAAGGAAGCGGATTGGGTAACAGCGAACGCGATATCAAAAATCTTTGTCCCAATGCCAACGTAAAGCCAGGTTTAGCTATTCGTGGCGGCAGTGTGAAGAATGCAGACAATGAAATTTCAGACTGGATAAAAAAACAAATTTAAAACAACTATTTCTTCTTTGCCAGATGAAAGAAATAACCACATATATATATATCGCGTTTTTTCGGGACTACAAAAGGGAACAAAAAAGAAAAAATTCAAATACATAACCACAATAGGGCACAATAGAAGAACACAATAGAAGAACACAATAGAAGAACTCATTAGAAGAACACAAAAGACATAACCACAAGTCAGGAAATCTGAAAGTAAAAAAAATGAATTAAATTGCAGGAATCAGTAGAAGCAGCCCGTTAGTAGCAGAAATAGCCACTATAGGATCAACCCTTATTCCATTATTTATGAAAATAGAATACAGGATTTTAGATTCCCCTTTCTATTTACAACCAAAAGCCGATAGCCATTTTGGTATTTAATCGTAAGAATGAGTGTGTTGAATCAAAAACAGTTGCTATTGGAACAAAACTAAGTAGATTTGTAACAATAGCAACTGTCGGGTTGTGAAATCTCAAAGGAATTTTTTAGAACCTAAACGGTTTCTTTTCGAGGAAGAAGCGGTAGTCTTTTACCATCCCTTTTGTACTTTTGTCGGTACGGGGAAGGATTCTAAACCCTTTCACATTTATTTCTTTTCCCATATCAATAACTACCTGGTGTGGATGATTTTTTTTGTCACCAATTTTTGTTTGCCAGATAATTGACTCCTGAATGTCGAATAATTTATCGGCTCCATTGGCGGCTTTTTCCGTTTCTTCGCTATCCACAAATACTACTTTCCAGTTGATGGACGAAACAGCTTTGCCATCTTCACCAATAATTTCAAATTCGGCAGCAGATGTGCTGTTGTCATTTGGATCCTGAGCATTCAAGGCTTCAAAACAAAAATAGCGTCCGGCAGTCATTTCGTTCAGATTGACAGTCTGCCAACCGCTTTCGGCAGGAAATGTTCCGGCTGCAACTGCATTAAGTCCATTTAAATTCAGACTTTTTGCTGTTTTTTGTTGTTGATTGTCATCTTTCCCGATTACGTCCAGAATGGCATGATTTAGTCCTTCAATGCTTGTGGCGCGAGGGTTATCAATATCCAGTACAATGATTTCATTCACTCCTTTTTTCAAATAGCAACCCGGTACACATAGTGTTTGTGTAGGTCCTATTTTCCAAAAACGACCTAAATTATAACCGTTCACCCACACCATTCCTTTGCCCCACGAGCTCATATTCAGGTAAGTGTAACCTGTTTCGTTAAGATGAAAAGAAGCTTTGTACCATGCCGGACCTGTTGCAGGTTTTGAAGTGAATTTGGCTTTCGTTTGAAACTTGTAATCAACGGGCAGGTTGTAGATAGTCCAGTTCTTTAATTCTGTTTCTGTTTTTCCGTCGGAAAGAAGCACTTTATCTGTAATTCCTTTGCGATCCAAAATTGCTTCACCATAATTTACGCGACCCATGCCTTCCACAAAAATATCAAGTCGTGATTTTGATTTCAATGCCGGTATTTCCACTGTACTTTCACCTCTGCGACGATCCAGTTTACCAATTACTTTACCATTGATAAATACTGTTGCCCAATCGTGAACATCTTTGATGATAAGTGATTGCTTATGATTGCAGGCCGATAGTTGTTTACGGTAAATAATAGAACCCCAACCCTGATTGAAAAACTCCATGGTTTGGATGTCTTCCGATTGTTTGGCAACAGGCAGATTATCAAAGATATTAGCTGTTTGTGTAAACGAAATTGCCGGAATAGTAATTGTCTTTTCAGGATTTTCAGGAATTGCGGGCAATGATTCACCTTCTTGCAAATAATTTTTTAGCAGATCGCGGATAGCGTAGAACTTATCGGTTGGGTTTCCGCCTTCATCGATAGGAGCATTGTAATCGTAGGATGAAGTAGTGGGAGCGTAAGCCGGAGCATTTGCACCCGCCCACTGGCCAAAGGTTGTTCCGCCATGTGCCATATAAAGACTGAAAGAAATTTTGCGATCCATCATGTCTTTAAGACTGCCAATAAAGCTATTAATATCACGGGTTTCGTGAGGACGTCCCCATTGGTCGAACCAACCTGTCCAATACTCCCCACACATTAATGGTGAAGTAGGATTCATTTCTTTAAACTTGCGGAACTGGTCGTCGATGTTAGAGCCTGCACCAAAGTTTAATGCATTTACAGCGCCATCAAGCTTGTAATGGAAAAAATTAGATGACCAATCGCACCGCAGAAGTTGCACTTTGTCGAAACCTGCTTCACGGATATTATTGCGCATTGTTTCCATGTATTTCCCATCGCTTCCCCATGTCCCGTATTCATTTTCAACCTGTACCATGATGATTGGACCACCATTTTGAATCTGGAGCGGAGCTAATTGTTTCCCTACTTCGTTCAGGTATATTTTGGTTCGTTCCATAAAGTAGCTGTCAGAAAGTGTGCGCACCTGCAGATTCTTTTTCTTTAACAGCCACCAGGGTAGTCCGCCCATATCCCATTCGGCACAAACATACGGACCCGGACGAAGAATGCAATTCATGCCGTTTTTTTGTATCAGGCGAACAAATTCGGCCACATCATTTTGTCCGGTGAAATCGAAAACTCCCGGTGTTTGCTCATGGATATTCCAAAATAAGTAAATACAAATGGTATTCATTCCCATGGCTTTACACATTTTTATCCGGTGATCCCAGTAGGCTTTTGGTATACGTGTGTAGTGAAGTTCGCCGGCTCTAATGATATATGGTTTGCCATTGAGCAGAAACTCATTTTTTCCGGCAATGAAAGTATTCTTGCTTAAAGAAGTATCACCGGCTGGTGTTTGAGCAAAAATGTCATTCGAAGCGAATAGCAGGAAGATGAGTAGTATCGAAAATGATTTTTTCATGAATATTTTAATTAGCTATTGATGATGTTTTTATTGATTATATTGATAGTTATTGACTGCTTGTTTTTAATGTGTTTTTAACTCCACAATGAGTAGGTATACTTCCCTTTTCGAATCAATCCGTTCAGCTTTAATACGTTTTGTCCGCGATCTTCAGCATACATTACACCAACACATTTGGCCATGTGTCTGACACTTTATAGGATGCTTTGCCCGCTATAATCAATTTGTTGGCTACAGAGGGAAAATAAAATTATTGTCCGTGGGTTTCTAAGAACTCACTAAAAACTTTACTGCTTATATGCTTTAGTAAAGGTTAAAATATTTTTTTGCTTATTTGACCCCCTGCCCCCAAATGGGGGTTCCAAGACGCAGTTTCTGAAGTATATTAAAGTTATTACAATTCAGATTCCTTTTTCAACCCACTCTTAAGCCCCCATTTGGGGGTTTTGGGGTCTTATCCTGACAATAAAATAGTTTTTTTTAAATTTTACAGTTGTATTTATCCAATTTATTTCAACTTGATCTAAGCAGATAAGCACTAAAAACTTTTTGGAATAATTAAAATCATCAGGAGTAAATCCCCACATATTCATGGATACATGATCATTACATGCTAATGGATTTTCAATTCCCAGTTTATCTTTAATATATCTATATTTCCTTCCCCGGCATCAATATGTGCCTGCTCCGCTACTGATTCGGGATAACCATTTGCCATGTTGTACAAACCCTTCTGCTCACAACTCCACTATCGGACAGGGTGTTTCCTAAACGATATCCAATCATACAATACTCTTACCTTCAGGTTGATTCAATGATCGAAAGTTTACAATTCTATCATAGTATTTGCGTAACAATAAATATATTCCAACGCTCAAAGCACATGGAAAAACTGATCCATGTTGTAATCATATGTTCCCCAATCAGATGTACAAGTTCCGGAGAGAAATACACTGCATCTGCAACTTTGCCATAAGGGGCTTCAAAAGTAGCTTTAATTCTTGGACATTCATGACTAATTATATATTTTAAATTTATTTTCCTTGTGGACGTATCGTGTTCGCAATGTCCTACGGATAAAATGGTTATTCATATTTTGTTGTAACACGCATAACAAATTATCAAATTTTATTTTCTGCTCATTCTATTCATAAAATGAGCAGTATTTAAAAATGCAATATTATGAAATTGTATACCCCTGTTGAAATTTTGTGAAAAGCTGTTGCAAATATATTGCTTTAAGGAAACTCAGAGGTTTGACATCTTACCAATTTATTCAATTATTGTAACAATATATAGACTTCGATATAATATGGTTGATAATGATTTAAGTACTGGAAAGAATATAATGTTCTATTCTGTTGAATTTAAAATGTGACATTTAATTGTACCAATTACTTACATGCGTTATGATGATCCGCAAACTGAAGGATTCTGTAATATTTTTTCGGAATAAAGTGGAAAAGGAGACTCAATAAATGAGAAGTGTTTTTGATGTTGAAATCCGGATTTATTTTTTTCATCAAGAAAATTTTGCACAGGTTGCCGGAAAATTACACCGACAATCCGCCGACATTACCGCGACATTACGGCGACATTACACCCGAATTATGGATATAATACGGTAATAAAACGATAATAAAACGGTAATAATACGACTCTATATAGAATCGTTATATATTCGTTTTATTACCGTAAATCTTTCGTGATGTTTATTTTTTCCGGGCGTAATGTGAGCGGAATGTCGGCGTAATGTCGCCGGATTGTCGGCATATTTTCACCAACTACAAATTTCAAAAATTCCGGCTAAGGAAAAAGAATGTGACTTTGGAAAGAAAGGTAACTTTTATGCAGTTTCAGAAAAATAAAGACAAAACAAGTGTGAATATCTTGCCGGTTTGTAATCAAACCCGAATAAATATGTTTTTTTTAATTTATTGAAAAATAAACATAAAAAATGAGCAGGTTGTTAAATCTATTTTTTACTTTTGAAGTCGAAAAGTAACTAACTGTTACTTATATATCCTGTATTAGCGGTTATTTTAAAAAAATGAAGAGACTCCAAATCATAGCATCAATCCTCATTTTGACAAGTTTTATCTTTGCCACAGGACAACCATATAACTCCGTTGTATTGAATGGAGACACACTGAAAACTTTTTCAAATATTTTTAAACAATATCCAAACTACAAAGAACTAAATGAAAAACTCTATAATGAGTTAGAGAGTGAAGATAGGATTGTAAATCCACAGAATTATGTGTCAAAAGAACATGAGGTTCTTGATTATAATTCGACATAGGTTATCAAAAATAACAAATTAATTCTAACAGAAATAAAATCTGGTTATGCTAAAATTGTATCTGTCGACTTAAGAAAAATTTTTGGAGACAAAGTAAAAGATGGTGTTGTACTTGCAGACTGGCTGTCAGACACCATTAGCCTTTGCAAAGGGAAACTTCTTTCTGGCGGAGTTGACCCTATATACGAAAATGAACTAAAGATAAAGAATGGTTATCTGACTAAAAAAACGTCTTACAAAAATTATATAGCCAAAATATCGAAGTTTAGAGTCGACGAATCATTCATCTATAGTAGAATTGATTGGGACAGATTACCTGATTTTAAGAACAAATTTATTCAGGCATATATTGGAATTAAACCAAATGAAGATGGACATTTTGAAAGTTTCGATGAAGGTTCATTTGTTTTTGAAGACTCAAAAGTAGTGACTGACAAAGACAACGCTTTTCTTAAAGAAGCATTTAGAATTGCCAGATTAATACCTGAATGGGACGTTATATTCAGAAAAAACAAGATTGTAAGTCAACCTTTAATGATATTCTTTGACAACAAAATGAAAATAAAATATGCACGCTAATTAACACGTCTTTTGTCATTATTGGCTGACGTAAATTTAACAGGTTTTGCTCACGCATTCACTTTGTCGCAGAACGACAGTGAACACTCCCGCAAGTGGAACATTCGTGTAACGGAAGAGACAAATGAACATAGTCTAGGTCGCCTGGTAGCATATTAAAACAAAAATTCAGACAAAAAATGATACCAATTAAGCTAATAGCATTATTGATTTTACTTCTATCCACAAATATAATCAATGGACAACCACTTTATGCCAGAGGTGATATTCATAAGATTTATTCATTTAATAAACAGTATTTTCTAAGGACAATACCGAATGAAGATAGTGAACGTACAAAAAATGGAAACACCATAGTTTACAAAGTTGACTCAACGGAACTGTATAAAATTCCCCGATATTTTGAAACCGGATACTATCATCAACAAGTGTTTTTAAGCAATGATGGAAGAACTATTACCGATATTATTGATGAAGATCTTACTTTCTCTAATTACCGGCAGAAATGTATTACAATTTACAAAAACGATCAATTATTTAAAGAATATGCACTCCATGATATCATTGATTGTAATTCAAAAGACCAAAGAGAGTGTACCCTGTTCTACTTTGATGAAGCAATTGATAAAGTAAATTTTGATTCCAACTTCAATAGAACTATCGTATTCAAAAAAAACGCAACTGTATTTGAAAAGCAATTAACAAGAAATGCCATATATCAATTAAACGATACACTTCTTATTTTTAGTAAAATGGGGCAACTCCTAAAACTAAATCTTAGTTCGGGTAATATTGTCAAAGAAAAATTAATCGCTTTTGACACGAAGATTAAAACAGGCTACGACACACTTCATATTCAATCATACAAAGTCAAAAATCCTCAACCAACAGAAGGGTTTCCCATGATGGTTTCCGGGAAAAAGACAGAAGATGAATTAGCAGATTACATGGGAATGCAGAATTTCAAAAACAGTTATTCTGACAAATATAAAATTTACAGTTTATCAATTGCGGCAGTAATCGATCTTAGTGGCAATGCTCGTGTAACAGAAGTCAACAACTATCATTTTAATGGTATTCCGGCTGAAGATAAAATCTATTCGTTTTTCCGGAATAATAAATTTGAAACTAAGTCAATTCCATTAGGAGTTGATGGTTGGAAATTTTATTGTTCTGTAAGTCTAATAAATAAGAACCTTGAAATAGCAGAAAGAGAGAAACAGGAAGAGATTGAGAAACAACAGCAGAAACAAAAAGAATTTATCGAACGGAAAAAGCAACAAGACCGAAAAAGAATTGATGAACGCTCAAAAATATTAGATGTAGAACTGGAAAAGAAACTAAAACAGGAAGAAGTTGATATTATTAAAAACTTAAAATCGATGGATCAAAAATCGATTTGTCATTTTAAATTTCCTAATGATCCAACTTTCAACTGCAGCTATCTGATTAAATATAAAGATAATTATAAAGACTTTCCTGTAAAAGAGAATATTGATAAATCACTGAATTTTGAACTCAGGCTTTGGTCATCAGGAAGTTTTGGAAACCATTGTTTATTCAGGTTAACCTATAACAATGAAGGAGTCTGGAAAGCTGAGAAATATATTGAGGATAACAGAAAAGTAATTAGTTCGGATAATAAGCTTCCTGAAAACTGGGATAGAATATGGGATCGGTTATTATTGGATAATATCCTGTCTCTACCGGATAATCCTCCTCATAAAGGGAAAATGTATGTTGAGAATGGTGATTCTCTTACTTCAGAAATGGCAATTACAGATGGTACATCGTATAGTGTTGAGCTATTATCTAAAAGCAACAACCGAAAATATTCAATCGATAATCCAATTGGCTATTTTAAATTTTATACAGATTCAAAACCTTTAAAAGACTTCAATAGTATTCTAGGGATTCTATCAAAAGTTTTTGATTATGGATTCGAATAAAAAAGACAAAAATACGACCGCTTAATAAATGCCATTTGTCATTATTGGCGACTTGTATTTCGGCAGGGTTTGCTCTAGCATTCACTTTGTTGCAGGGTAATAGTGATCGCTCCCTTCGTCAGCTAAACATAATTCGGTCGTTAGGTATAACTTTAAAAATGAAACAAATATGATGTTAATGACTTCTGATAAAGAGTACAAAGAGACAAAACTCATAAAGCAGGGTAAACGAAAACTAAACCCAGACTTTGTTATACTCGTTGATTGGATAAACGAAAAATTCAAAGTGTCAGTAATCAATATTTTCTACGACACAATTGACAAGAAAGAAAATAGACCTAGATTAAGCATAATACTTGAATATCATATTGACGAACTAAAATTTAGGAATGGTGGATATTTAGGTAACTACAATCATAAAAAACAAAAAATAATAGCTGATAAATTCAAAGAAATAGTTAACCGAGAAAATTGTATAAAAACTATTTGGGAAAAATTATTTAATGAGAAAACTGACTTGAAATACAATACAGATAACATATTTGTTATTTTTACCTCATTTGAACCATTAGCAAAAAACGAGGCTAATTCAATTATTCCAAAAGCAGAGATTGAAAAACTAGAAAAAGAACTTAATTGTAATGATTTGTGGAATATATATCGACAATTCTCCAGAACTATATTCTTTTTCCATACGGACAAGCAAGTTCAAGACTATTTAAAGAATGGAAAAATAGAAGAATTTTCAAAAATATATTTCAATATTTTGAAGAAATATGACGAATTTGGTTATTTCGACAAAGAAAATTTTTCAGTTGAATTTGACAGTAAAGAGAATTTTGACAAAAAATATGAAAGTAGTTGGTTTTATTATTCACGTTAAAAAAAGCAATACCTAACATTATGTTCATTGACCGGATGACGTCCAATTTCGCAGGTTTTGCTTCCACATTGACATTGTTTCAGGGCGACAGTGACAGCTCCCGCAAATGGAACATTAAGTTTAACGGAGATGCCGATGATCTTAATTTAGGTCGTTAGGATCGATAGACAAAATGAAAATAACTTAGTTCTTGACTGAAATTTTTTTATGAACACTTTGCTTTCTGAAATGATTAAATATCAGGTTTAATTCAAAACTAATCTCAGTATACAAAATATAGGACAAAAATGAAAATAACACAGATAATTGCATGGGTAACTTTTTTATTAGGATTGCTATTTAGATTTAATCATTTCCCTGGTTCACATTTTATAATGATAGTTGGAATATTATTACTTTCTATTCATTGTGTTATTTTCTTTATTAATAATACCAAAGAAAATATAGCTACATCATTTTTACATTTATCATATACACTTTGGACAATATATTTATTTCTTAGAATATTTTTTATTAGTTGTGGTCCTATGATTTTAGGATTTAGCTTGTTTTTCATTATTGCATTTTATGTTTCAATTACTCTCTTTATTTTACATTTCACCAAATCCCGACAACTGAAAACTCCCCAAATTCTATTTGTCCTATATTTCATATTTTCTGTTTGGTTATCACATATACATTCTGATAAAATCTTCTATTTTTTAAATCTTAATACAATTACTCAAACTACAAACAGAAATGAAAACTTTTGGGATTGGGATAAATACAGTTGGTTTTTATATATTGTCGATAAACAAGAAGAAGCTATTCAAGCAAACTTGAAAGCTCAACAAATAATTGAAGATAAAATAAAGAAAACAAACGACAAATATTTATTAAGGGAATTACTGTATATCAAAAAACATAATCAGTATATTCTTGATAAAAGTTGGATTGATTATCAATGATAAATTCAATAAAACATTGTTTTTCAAACTATAAAACTCTGTTCTTACGGATATATGTCTTTCATTAAATGAAAAAATGATACCTTATAGAATTAAGTAAGTTTGAATAAAATGATTATCCGCAAAGTGTCCTAATATAAATCCTCCATACTAAATCCGAAGGATTTAAATATGAATAATATATATGAAATGTATGGAGAAAATGAATAGTCATGAACCTAACCCCGATAGGGGTTGAATAACAAGATATAAACATTGAAGACGTGAAATAATTGATAAAATTCAATGGGATTGAATAGATTGAGATATATTTGCTTTAGCGATTCAACCACTCCGTGGTTGGTGATCTGCATCAATCAACATCCATGCATTTCATACATGGCTATTCACATTCAATTCCTTCGGAATTATTAGATAGCAAAAAAAGATCATATTTTAATTTAAATAATGATTATTCGCCACTTGTACTAATTTATATTGTTGGAATTCCTTCCTAACAAAAGTAAAATGATCATTTAGTTGAAGCTTTAGGAACTTTTGCGGATATTCGTTTGAATAATTAAGGACGTACTGAGTTAATGTTAAAAGCAGTAGCAACAATAAAATGAGAATAGCCACCTGGAACATAGAAAGACTGAAGCACAAAACAGACAGTGTGCAACTGAATTCGGCACTTGCCGGACTGAAAGCAGATATTTTAGTTCTAACGGAGACTGACAATCAGGTTGACTCAGCAAACTATCAATTTTGTATCGAGACACCGAAGCTGACAGAAATACAACCTGATTATTATCTGGAAAGTGAGAACAGAGTTACCCTTTACACCAATTACGAAATCATACGACAATACGAAACGTATGACAAGTATACAAGTCTTTGTGTGGAACTTAAAACAGAACTTGGACCAATTATCGTTTACGGTACTATCATCGGTATTTAAGGAAACAGAAATAAAAACTTCGATGCTGACTTATCCCAACAAATCAACGACTATCGGAAATTGTCCAGCCAAAAGAACTTTTGTTTAATCGGAGATTACAATACTTCTTTTGCTGACAATTATTATTTTACAAACAACGGACGAAATGAATTAAATAAACTAATCAGGGAATGTAACCTGAATCTGTTGACCGGAGAGATATACCGGAATGTATTGACCATATTGCAATTTCTGAAAGTCTTATAACAAACATGGAAACTGAAATTGGTGAATGGAATTCAGACAAGAAACTTTCAGACCATAAAGGTATTTACGTGGACTTGAAAAACAACAGGGAAAAATAACAAAACATATGCAAATCAAAGCTGTATGCTGCGGATACACATTCTGTTCATTGATCGGCAGAAGTGTATTCTGGTAGTTCTGCTCTTTGTTCGGCGTAGCGTATAATTTTGTATACAATGTTTAGCAAACTATCCCTTGTGTTGAGCTTAACTTATAAGAGTTTGGCATAATCTTAAAGCTACGTTGAGCTAAAAGGAAAGCTTTACTTTCAATTTTGGAAGATAAAAGATTTAATATTAAATATAAATCTGAGCCTCCAGACTAAATAGATTTAGTCTGGAGGCTATGCAGAACAAAGAATTAATTATCATATGAAAAAACTCACATCCCAACTCATCATTTCTTTGTTTTCTTGTGTGTATTTTATATCGTGTGATTCCAAACCAATTAAAATAAATTTCGAATATCCCACATATAAATCGAATATCAAATTATCACACTTAGATACAACGACAAATAAAGACTCATTTCTCATAATATTTCATTATGGATTCAACTATGACAATGTAGCGATTAAATTAAATGGAAAGGAAATTTTCAAAAAGGAATTAAAATACATAAACCCAATGCCTACAACTGGGGAATTTGACTTTAGAAGAGAAAAAGAAAGCCTAATTCAAATCTATATTAATGGGAAGAAAACAAATGTTTTTAAATTAGATAACAGATATGATTGTGGTGTTATTATTTGGGATGCTCAGAAAAATGAATTAAACTGGGAATATGACAATTTGGAAGGAATGGCTGGTTTTGACTAGTTGAATATAGTAACAATTTCTTTATATGAAAAAAGAAATAAAACTACGACCCTTGTCCTGATGGATATTAGCCTTGCTTTATTGCACAAAAGTCTGGGTTCGTTGTTGGTACCCATTCTCCAAAGGATAAGATAGATCTATTTTGAAGAACGGTTTAATAAAACACTAAGATGTTAGCATCCATTGTAAAAAGGAAAAAAACAAGCTGTTAAATGGAATTAACGCTTAAATGAATATAACTGCATAGAAAAAAATATAAAATAAATTCAGAAATTATGGAAACAACACATCAATCAAAATTCATTAAATCTTCTAATTTGCTATTTATAGCAGCAGGGCTTATGCTCATTTCAAGTATTATTACTCGAATATTTAACCCTCCAGAAACAAACAGCCTGTTTATTATAATCGTTAATTTAGTAATAATCATTAGTGTAGGATTAATTGTTAGACAAGGTATGAACTGTCCAAAATACTTGCCTGTTGTTTTACTAATTTTATATTCCATTGAAGCTTCATCTTACTTATTTAATCCTGAAGTCAATCTCATTACGAAAGTTATTTTTGTTGCACAAATAATACTTGTAGCAACTGCAACATTAATTCTTTTTCTGAATTTTCAAAATAAGATTGTGAAAACAGAATAACGCAGTTGAACTGTGTTCATTTTGTACTGACATGCATTTTAACATGTCTTGCTCCCGCATTCACTTTGTTGCAGTGCGAAAGTGAACGTTCCTGTAAATGGATCATTCCGTGTAACGGTGTCATAAACACCCGTAATTTGGTCGTTGACAACCATTAAAAACGCTCCTGCAGTTGTTAGTTGTGTAAATTGAGAGAAAAGTTGAAAAAGAGGTTCTGAAAATTTGAATGACTTAAAATTAGATAAATGAAAACAAACAAAATCTATTTATACTCGACGATATTGTTAATGCTAATTTTCCCTACAATATCTATTCTGATTGATGTCGGATTTATTCATTCTGAAACAAACCTGATTTCATTGATTGGCAAGTGGTTTATATTTTGGGCAATTGGTTGTAGATTATTAACTGCGGGATTGAAACAAGCTTTTAAGCCGGTATTTACAGCAGAGACAATTTTTCGCTTGAAGGATAAAGAAAGCTTTGTGATTATCAGAGAACTTGGATTTGCAAATATTTGTACAGGGTTGACAGCAATAATTTCGCTTATGATTCCTCAATGGCGCATTGTGATAGCATTCTCCGGTGGATTATTTTTCGGATTAGCCGGATTTATTCATTTAGTCAGAAAACATGATAATTCAAACGAACTGATACCGATGATTTCAAATATATTTATATTTTTAATAATGGGAATGTATTTGATAAATTACATACTGATTGAAAAATAATTTAAACGGCTATAACACGCAATATGAAAGGTCTGGGTTTATTGGAAATTAAAAGGTTTTGACTCGCGATATTTGTTATATGCCTTGATAGAGAACGCTCCGTAATCCCCCTTTATTGTCCAAGTGTATTGAAGTTTTGGATTCGGTGGATAGCGTTTGAGCTATGCACAACTTCCAGAAAAAACGGGATGTACCATGTACCGGAAATAAGAGATTTTGGATTTGTTGGTTCCGGTCAGTTGAAAACTGCATTTGTTTTCAGTCCGGGTTACACTTCGTTAAACCTGAACTATCCAATTTGTAGTATTAATAGACCTGGACTAAGATGAGACAGGATACTTACCCGCAAAAAGAATCGATTAGTTTTTTGGAAGAGCTGAAAAATTGCTGTTTACTGTATTCTCAATTGTTTGTTCATTTAAATAAATCAACCAATAATTATTCGCATGATAAAACCGGTTTTTTCTCCCTATGTCAACAAAGTATAAATTGAACTTTCCGATTTTTTCATTGTTATTAGAGACAAAACGAATTTAT
>Ga0302191_10001120_pt1 | contig 17192 bp, 7 predicted proteins | sample II_Bog_E3_1_FD_198775 | JGI IMG/M metagenome (GOLD analysis project Ga0302191, IMG submission 198775) | Peat permafrost microbial communities from Stordalen Mire near Abisko, Sweden - II_Bog_E3_1 | ecosystem: Environmental > Terrestrial > Soil > Wetlands > Peat | place: Sweden: Abisko, Stordalen...
GCGATTTATGGGTGGAAGTCAATTTCGTCTATGAGTAATGGGTCTTTTCCTAATGGAACTGACGGATGTTATAACTTCTACCAAAACTGTTATAACCCCCCATATGAAGAGTCTTCTGAATTGGGATTGACATCTTTTAATTTAAATATGACAGAATGTGGAATATCTACTTCAGTGTCAATAACCGCCTATTTTAATTCATCGAGTTTGGTTTGGTTGATAAGGAGACTATTGCCACCAGAATCAACGAGCTGCACATTGAATACTGAAGTGCCGACAAGAAGCCCAACTCGGTCGCCGTCATTGCCTACTCTCCATCCAACCTCTATCCCGACTCTATCCCCAACTCTCCTCCCGACATCTGTTCCAACTCTATCTCCAACTCTCCATCCATCCTCTATACCAACTCTCCTCCCAACCTCTATCCCAACTCTCCTCCCAACTCTCCATCCATCATCCACCCCATCTCTATCCCCGACTGTTACCCAAACCTCTATCCCAACTCTCCTCCCGACCTCTATACCAACTCTCCTCCCAACTCTCCATCCATCATCCACTCCATCTCTATCCCCGACTGTTACCCAAACCTCTATCCCAACTCTCCTCCCGACCTCTATACCAACTCTCCTCCCAACTCTCCATCCATCATCCACTCCATCTATATCCCCGACTGTTACCCAAACCTCTATCCCAACTCTCCTCCCGACCTCTATACCAACTCTGTCCCCTACTGATAATCCCTCTATGATTCCGAGTGTGTCGCCAAATTAAAGTAGTGTATTTTCATTAATTTAATAAAGTATGTCTACATAAAGGACAATTTTTATAATCATTAGTCACATATTCAATATAACACGATTTATGTATAGCCGCATGACAACATGGTAAAAATAATTCATCGCTTGGAGATAAACAAATAGGGCAGTTAGATTCCCCCTCTGATAACACATGTGTCCGTTTGAATAAATTTACCATGTGAGTGATTTTTTGGTGGATCATGGATTCAATTTTGGATATGGCCGAGGTTAGGTTCACATTGTCACCACCAGGAACTAAAGGCATGATCATGAGTAGATAGTTTTCAAAGAAGTCGTAGAAGGCCTTGTTGTTATATAATTGATGTGCAAAGTCGGGTGATTGGTTTTGAATTTCGGTGGAAATAGTTCTATGTATATTTTCACGGGGGATTTCGAACGTAAAAAACATTTTTTGTGTTTCACAAATTATGTCCGAGGAAGAAGAAGAATCGCCGCAGAAACGACTAAAAACACTAGAGGAGGATAAAAGAAAAGCAGAAGTCAAACTAGATGTATTCGATGCAGAAATAAGGAGATTGAGGGCTGAAGTCACTCACCGCCAAAATGAAATAAACAGAATAGAAGCAGATATACAATCATTGGAGAAGAATGGATCAATCAATATAGAAATCAAAAATAAGGCTGGGTTGATTGCTGCTAAGGAAATTGAATATGCGAATCTTCAGCAGGCATATGATAAAATTGCCGTCCAAATTGCTGATGAAAATAAGAAAGTGACTGACATTATTGTATCATTGAACACCGAGCTTCAAACATGTCATGTGCAAAATGCGAATGACACTGATTTATTTAAAAAATTGGAGAATGAGAATTTAGAAAAACAACATACAGTCTCTACAATTGAAAATGAGATGCCTGGATATATGGATGATAAAGTATTGGATGATAGGATTGGTGTATTGGCGAATGAGATTAATGTATTGGATGCTAATCATGACAGAGAAATTGAAAGGTTGATTGCAGAAGGCACGATTGATGAAAAACAACGTCTACTTGAAATTGAAGAATCAAAAAAAGAGTATAATAAGACGTATGAAGTATACATGGATGTCATAAAGTCGTATATTAAATTGTTGGATAAATGCGATACTCTTCAAAAATACAAAGCTGAAGGGTTATCACCAGTCTCAGTTCAAAATGAAATAGATGCAAATAGCAAACAACGAAGTTCACACCCTGAGAATTATAAATTCGTTATGATGGAAACAATTCTTGAATCAAAGCTAGTTATGGTTCAATTAATCAATGCCACTGAAGGCGAATTTAACAAAATCATTGGAGATGAAAAAAATAAATGGTTTGAATACAGAGATAATCAACTTAATGAATGGATCACCAAACAAATGAATGGATTTCGGGCAGAGGAACAAACTTTGAATGGTCATCTGCAGTCGGAAAATGCACGAATAAGAGGTGAATATGATTATTCGTATAAACAAGCTCAAGGTGAGGAGCTTACTACATTGACTACATTAAGAAATGGCAGGGCGGCATTGACGCATAATAATAGAACATTAGATATAATTCAAACAAGGAAAAAGACGACTGATGCAAGGATTGAGGCTATACCAGTTGAAATAGAAACTATACGTGCCAATTTGGTAACCACTCTGGCTGAACTGGGGACACAACAAAATTTGGCCGGAGAGAATGTCGTGCAATGTCGCCAAGAAATACAAGTGTTGAAGGGTGAATTAACAACACTCGAAAATTCCGATCCAAATCGTGCCCGTATCAATGAGCTTCAAACGGAAATTGCAGAATTGGATATCGCGAGTGCAGAGCAAGCTGTAAATGAATATGATTCCACTTCTTCTGGTGAACAAAGATTAATGTTAAAACAAGAGATTGAACAATGCAAAACTAATATAAATAGAATTAGAGAAGTATTAAGAGATGCCGATGAGAAGAAGGAAATTGCAATAGACGCGAAGAGGAGACAGAGGATGTCAGATTTAGTTCTTGTGAATGCGCAAACCCAAAAGAAGAATGATCTTTCGGCAAATTTGGCAGTGTATGATGCAGAGTATGCAAAAGCAAAAGACAGAGAGGCTAAGGATAAGGTTTATGAAAAATGGCAGTACGGGGAAGGGTTAATTCCAGCTGCGGTGTCTCTTCGAGGTAGATATATCAAATCGATGAAAGAAATTGCATCACTTGATGAAATGGGTATCGTAGACACATTTGATCGAAAGGGTATAATATCGCAGATGGGGATTACATCATTTATTGTATTATATGAAAACTATATTAAATCCAAAAAGAGTGATATATTGAATAAATTTATGGATATGGGGATAAGGTTAAGCAAAGATGAAAAAGACATGGATTCGAGTGAGTTGATAGCAAAATACAAAACTCTGGCCGTTGAAACCGCTGTGAATGAAAATGTCCCCTCGAGTAATGTTCGTGATTCGTTGAAAGGCAGTTTTATAACCCCATTTAAAGCTGATTGTGATAAATTGATTAAAAATGGAGATAGTATACAAAAGAGAATTGAGCGGTTCAAGGTTGAGGTTGAGGTTGAGGCAGAATACCAAAAAATGTCCTTCTTGTTTCCAGAAAATATATTGGGTGAAAAACATCGTGCGGGGGCTGTAGAAGAATGGAATTCCATATTAGTAGCGACTCTTCCATGGGATTTCCCTAAACCTACCAAACTCCCTGTTATCTGGCCTGACAATATCAAGGCGATAATGAATACACTTCGTGGTAAATCAAATGTTAATCTGAAATTTGCGGCGAAATACATTGATGCAAAAAATGTAGATGATATATATATGGCATATTACAGATTGATAAATAAAGAGGTAACAGATGTCCACCTGGATGAATTGTTGTCGGGATTTGCTGAAAATGATGCCTTAAAGAGGGATTGTATAAATGAGATGAGGTTTTTTGACGTTAAGTATACAGACGCAAAAGAATTCGCCAAATTTATAACTCATACGGCATCGCCACCACTCCCTCATGAATATTTTTGGTATATCCATCCATTATCAAGTACACTTACCAATATAGAAGTACCCACGATGGTGGCTGTGGTTAAGTATGAAAGGTTTTTGCGATTGGTTAAAAAATATTTCGAAAAAGAAGATTATGAAAGTGTAGTGGTAGATAAGAATTATTATTATTATGAGAGTATCTATCAAATCAGACAGTATGAAATTGAGGAATTGTATTTCACGTTGGTAAAAAAAGGGAAATACAGAGACCAGAAGCAGCCAAACAGAGATGAAGAATTGAGTTATCTCTATGGGATGTTATTAGGTATGAGTGATCCAACGAACTCGTCTCTAGATAGTTTTCTAGATGATAACAAGGGTATAACTTGTGATATAATTAGCAAAGAATTGGAAAAGGTTAAAAACGGTGCTATAATGAGACCTATACCATTCATTCCAGGTCCTCGTGTGTTCCCATCTATCCAATATCAATTGAAACCGCCTGATAATATCGCACCGTCTTTTAAATGGTATTCTGATTGGTACTCGTATATAACAAATGACACTGTGGCATCATGGGCCGCGAAAGGGATTGTAGCTCCTGATTCAGTGGAAAAATTAATGGCAGATCATTTAATTCCGTTGTTAAAAAGTGAACAAATTGGAGATGCTCGATCATGGGGGTATTTTCTTTATGCTGTATTCAGAAATATATATGAAGTGAATATGAAATATGAATTGAAATTGAGACCATATCCACTACATGTTAATTTCATTGATGGTGATTTCTATGCTGTGTTGAGAAATGATAAAATATTGCCATTGAAGAAAATCAGGGGAAGTTATTCAGGAATTAAATGCAATGAAATACCAAGTGGGGAAAGTGGTATTTGGAAATGGTTTATGCACTTCTACAATTTCGATAACAATCTTGACCCAATGAATAAAATTATGATATATCCAACGGAATGGAATGAGGAAATAACTAAAGTTAAGACTGGAGGTGATTTGTTGTTTTTGTCGAATGTAGTTGATGCGTTTGAGCAGGTAGGGGTATATTGTTTTTATCAATTGGCATTTGAGTTGAAAACGAAAATGAATGATCGCAGAGGGGAATTGATTAAGGTACGAGATGAAGCACGTAAATTTGTTAATAAAGATGACGATACAATACATGCATTTATAACGGGGCAAGTGCATTATAATGAGGTGTCAGTGATGAAATTGTTTTATTTGCATCGGATGGTTGTTGATTCGTATATTGATATATGTCATGAAATATTCGCAATGGATGTACAGAAATACAAGGATAGTGTGAAAAGTTCGGTACCAGCTGACAATGAAATGATAAACTTGAATGATGTATGTAATTACAAGAATGCGATACATTATTTGCCGGTGTATATGTCTATAAAAAATGGTGGTGGATATGTGCGTAATTATAATAGAAGTCAAGTTAATGTGGGTTCTATCATTTATATCATGACATCCGTTTATGGGGTAGAATTTAGCGAAAATTTTGGAAGTGTGGGTAAAGATGAATTTAAAAGGTATGTCACAGAATGTTTTGAAAGAGTTAAAGCTGGGGAAGATCGAGCTATTATAAGGGAAGATATATTTAGAGCTAGGAAGGTTATTCATAATAATGCATTGGATGTTTTGTGTGATTTGGTATCTCATTATAAACCCATTCGAATTGATGAAAAGGACAGTTTAGAGGACGTGAACAATTTTTTCATACGATTATTGATTGTCAAGGAGCAAAGCGATTTTAATATGTTTTTCAGATGTATGTTGTTATTGGAATCAAAGAGGAGGGAATATGTATATAGAGAATTAAAAATACCATGTGCGATGAGTTCTGAGAATATATTTAAATGTCATCATGCATCAGTATTTGAGCAAGATACAAATATTGCGCTTATAAAAGTGAGGAATTTATTTTTTGAATTTTATGGATTCGATCTGCCATATGTTAATATTCCGATAGTTGAACCAGCTGAATATATCAGAGTTATAGATAGGTTGAAAGAGTATGATATACGTGGGTTTTCGCTTGATATTCGCTCTGTCTTTGTAAAAACCTCCTTTATACCAGAGGTGAATTACAGTGATTTCGTGAAAATTGTCACAACAGTCAAAAGGATAGTAACGGAAGGTACATTAAGTGAAGTTTTGAGTTGTATACATGATCTCCGTTCAGTGCAAGATGAATTGCCATATACAAACTTGGGTGATATTCTGTCAGCTATGTTGCATGTTATAGATTGGAAAAGATTTACTGGTTCAACTGTGTTATGGATGTATCATAGTTATATTGACATGTTTTTTTACAGTGCATCGTCGTGTGATGTATTATATCATTATCATCAAGATATGTTAAAGGATGACATGGAAATGGAATTCAATAAAATGGTTGAATTGAGTAACGACTCAAATATGTATTATCATCAATTATTTGTTTACGTCATGCTTCAATTTTATGTTCAATTCAAATATGAAGAGGACAAAGGTTTTAATTCTGCGTTGACCTGGGAAAAAACGAGAATATATTTAAATTGTGTCATGTTCATGCTTTTGGGTTGTGTTAATAAAAAAACAACTTTTGAGGATATAATTAAGATACAACGACCAGGTCGGGTTGCGACTTTTATAAGTGGAATTAGGGGAGGGACAAAAGATTTTTTGCCATATAAAGCGTTGTTTGGGGGAGACATATTGAAGTCTTTGGGGAAGAAAAAAGGATGGGAGGAGTGTTACGAGAAATTAAACATAGTGCTCCCAAAAGAACCTGTATTTCAACATGATGATAACCTGGGGCGATATACCTATTATACAAGATATCAAATGGTAAAGATGGATTTTTCGATATTCAAGAGAGAGACAAATGATGATTTTCTGGTTGAATTCCTTGTTCAATCCCGTCATATTTTGATGGTGTTCGGATTAACCACTGAATTTAAGTATGCAGGATTCCTCGAGGCGTCGACATTGTTGTATAGTAACACCCCATCCGTTATCATTGCTGGAATTATTAATAAATTGAATACTACAGTAGCAGATGGTTCAGGAGTGGATAGTGGTCTTGACAACTTATTGCAAAGTGGAAAGCAAGCAATAGGGCCTGGATATAAAACAAGCTTCGCTGAGGTTATTAAATTGGTAAATAGGACAAAGACGTCGGCCGTGAATTCTTCGTTTTTTCAGGTTGTCCAGCATGTGTCTGATAATATAAACAATGATCGAATGGGGATGATAAATACTTTGATGAAGAGTAAAACAAGTAATTTGTATCATTTTCTTCTTTGTGACATATTGAATACTGCTGGACTGAAGGTTCCTCTCATTCCTCCATACAAATCCCTTGAAGATGTAGATAACATTATGTCGTCTGAATTGAGAAATAAATTTACAATGTATGATGGGTTATGTGAGGTTTATTCCACTGATAATGTGATGAAAGATAAATGTCGCAAATATATACTGTATAGTTTATATAGAATGTCAGAGATTCACAAGGGGGAAATATTAGGCTATAATAATCAGTTGCCAGAGATTAATGGTATGAATCTAACAACATTCCATAAGTGTAACAAAAGTAAGACAATGGATGCCAATAAAATCATTTTATCTGAAAATGTGATCATTGACACTATAACTGTAGTAAAGTCTCCGATCAATTTGATGTCCCAATTGAAGGCTATAATTCGAGATGAAAGATATACTATATATGGGTTACATTTCCAGCAGTTCGTTCAATTTATTGATAATGGAAAAGATTATGACAAATTTGAAAATATTGGTAGAGTGTGTAAAACTCACATTCTTGTGGAGAAAATAAAGGCGATCATGGCTGATTTTGTGAAGAAATTAGAAACGAGGTTTGACACTGCCTTGTGGGGATGTTATGACACACTTTTATCGGAAATGGAGACATTTGATGAAGCCACTGTTCAGCGGACGAATATTCATTTGAACAATTATTATCGGAATTCAATTAGATTTGGCACCTCGCAAAGAAATACTGCCGAGGATGATATATTCGATGGATTATTAAAGTATACTGAAAGGATCAAAGATGATAAGGGCAGGTCTAATACATTGCAATTCTTGGGTTTCTTTGTATATGAATATGGAGAACTATTGAAACGTGAATTGATCAAACGTTTATTCCGGATTGAAGCTGAATTCAAATTTTCACACAAGGATATGTTATTGGACATGCTTAAAAATTTTAAGTCAGATGGTGATTTAGTTGCTTCGTTGAATAAGTATTATGTTGCACAGAAGAAATATTATGGTGACTATGTGGGTGCAAGTGAAATTATGGCTGAAAAGAAGAAGAACCCATCGTGGACTCCAATGAAATTTAACATATATGACGGAAAAAATTCAAACTTGTCCCAAGAACAAATAAAACTTGGTTTTTGTGATGCTTTTCTTCGCAGTATGGAGATGTTTGAGGATATGTCTTCCAAGGGGAAAGTGACAAAGAAGGTATACAGTGAAAATACTGATTTTGTTGTGAACTTGCTTGCTATGCATCAAACATATTCAAGTGAGAAGGAGACATTTTGTGGTGTGTTACAAAAATACATAAACGACACAAAAGAGGTTGTATATGATGACAATGATGTTAATCCAAAAGCGAAGAAGACGGATACAGTTAAACTTGTAGCCTTTGACGTCTCTTTGACTTTACTGGCTCGTTATACAAGTTTTTCGATAAGTCAAGCTGGTTTATATTACACTGGTAATGAAAGAGAAGCTGTGCAATATTTGGAGGGGGCAGTAAAGGATTATGAAACTATTTTTAAAAAAATTGCACTTGGTGAGGAAACCACGGATTCGTTTATCAACAGATTGAAAAATGAGACGGACGTTGTAAAAAAAGAGATCAACATTACCCTCTTGTGTTATAAATTTATATCGTTGCAATCTAAGGGTATGAAAAAACTTTTTAATGCATATGTAAATAGAGTGTTGGATAAAAAAAAGGATGATGAAGAAAAAGATGTCCCTTTGCAATTTGATTTTGCTTTGTGGCCAAAATTGAAGAAAAAGATGGATGATCATGGTGGAAGTAAAATTGGTGTCACCGATCCGCAAATACAAGAAATTAATATGAAACAAGGTGATGTTCGGAAAAGTATATTGAAATTTTTCAGTGACATTTCACTTAGTCAAACTAGGCCAGTAAGAACATCACGTATTTTCATTTTAACTTTGAATAAAAAGAAAATAGAGGAGAATGATGTGGATAATATATTGGACATCACCCCTACGTTTTGTTCATTGGCTCCTTATTACTTTGATTTGGAAGAGGCAATGAAATCCGTTGAACCCCCAAATCAAAGTAATATAAACTTTATGGCAGACATGTTGACAAGAAATATGTCTTTATATTTATATCAAAATAGTAATGAAATTCCGACGCGATTGAATCAAATGGAAACGGAGAGAATACAGTATATAAATGATAATGTTACAATTGTCGGAGGTGAAGATGTCAGTGGATACGATAGTTATAAGCAATGGTGTAATTATTATCGTTGTGAGAAATTCAAAATCTTTCTCATCCTGAGTGATCTCGATGATCTCAGCAAAGAACAATTCGATAAGAAATGGACAGATGATGAAAAAAAGATTGAAAGTTTCAAAGATAAAAATATAGTGGACATAGCCAAGTCTTATCGTGACCTTATAAAAAAAATTGTTCGCAGCGAGGAAGGTAAGAAGATAGAACCAGTGGAAGTGAATAATGATGCATTTCCAAAACCAATCGATAATACCGTAGTTGTTTTTCCGGGTGATTTTGGTGTGGAGATATCATTCACGAAAAGTAAAGATAAGAATGTGAGGTTGTATACGAAGGATAATTTTATGGATGTGGTCAAGTATGTCAAAGATAATTTGAATGTCATACCCCCAGGAGAGTTGATTGGTCAATTGGATGCGAACTATGGTGCTGTAGATAATCCATGGGTGTATGTGTTACGGTGTGTCATTGCTAGAAGATCGAAACTGGCAAAAAGTGGTGATGAGTTGACACATGAATTTCTTGTTCATGTTGCAACGATGTTGAAATTGGATGTACACGCGAAGACTTTAGAGAAGAAAAAAGGTATAACCAATGAGGAATATATTGAGATATTCAATGCTATGATAACAGCTTTGAAAAACAAAAGAGGATCAAGTGAAATAACAACAGAGGAAAAGAAGGCTATTATTGGTATATTTGATGGTGAAGATAGTTTGAGAGGAGTCGAAAGTACATTGAATGATGCCGACTCAGCATTATTCCCGCACAAAGACTTGTTGAAAGAGGTATGTAAACATATGAGTGGATTGTATGACAAGTGGGGAAAGGATAAAGCGGATGCACGGAAATATAGGCAGATGAGTGTTATAATGGGAAGAATTCACAAAACTTGATGAGTGTCCCTACGGGTAAGGAGTTTGAGAAATTATACAAGGAATGTGGTAAAGAAGAAGGGAAAAACAAGATAGAAATTGAAAAGTGGGTTCGGGAATGTAAACGTATTATGGCTAAAACCACTGAACCATTTGAGATTGTGGCTGCTTATTCTTTACTAGATGATGCTCTTGCTAATATTAAAAAGAAGAATAAAGATACAAATAAAAATACATTCTTAGGTGTGACATATGATAATAAGGGTAAATATACAAAGCCACTTGCTGTTGATGGTGCACAATGGCCTACGTTAGAGCGTAAAATTGATCAATTTGGTTATGTTGTAACATCACAAAGGGGTGAAGAAACATATTTTTATTCGAATGATGTGGACGACGTGGTTTTGTTAGATCATGTAATTCAATTGGGGAGTGACGAGGTAAATGACAGAGCCTTTTTAAAAATTATACAAGATGCATTGGTGAGAGTAGGGACTGGATTGGAGAATGAAGAAACTGATAATATGAAGAAGGTGTTATATAAAGGAGAAGATTTATATGAACGTTCATTGAGATTGAAGAGTAAGTCGAAACGCATTGAAGTGAATGATAGAAAACCAGAGCCAGAATCAGAGTCAGAATCAGAGCCAGAACCAGGGCCAGAACCAGGGCCAGAACCAGAATCAGATCCAGACGACAAATCAGATCCAGACGATAGGAAACCACGAACACCGCCAAAAAAGCCACCAAAGGGCACAGAAAATAATAAAGATCCAAACAGAAAACATACGAACACTAACACAGGATTTTCATTGATATTTAATGCATTGAAAACAGAAGAGTTAGGTGAAGCAGAGGACGTGATAGGTAAAAGAACACCAATTTATAGGGATAAACAATATGATCCTGAAGCGGAATTTGATGAGTATGTGCAAATGGCAGAGAAATATATGCTCAAAAAAGAGACAGAGAAAGAGGATGCTCGTATTAGATACAATCGCAGATGTGCAAGGATATTGGGTAGAAGAGTGGATGATATTTTCTTTTCTTTAAGTAGTGAGCAGCGGGCGGCAAACAAGAAAGCTTTAGAGGATGCCAGGGTGTGGATTGGCGAACATGACTCATTTCTTAATTTTGTTGCCTTGTGGTATTTTTTGAATCGTATGGCAGGACCGACGCAAACTGCTTATCCATTATATACGAAGATTACAGAGAGTAGATTTCCACCAAATTTGTTGACAGCAAAAATGAAGAGTGCTTATCCGTCGGTAGGCAATGTGGAGGATTTTTGGAATAAATTGAAAATGAAATACACGGAAGAAAGAAAAAAAGAGGTGAAGGAGTTAGTGACATATCTCAACAAAAAGCAGAGAAGTTTTCATAAAATATAATAAAATTTGATGAATAAATTCGACGACGACGGCGACGCCGAGGAGGAGGAGGATGAATATGACGAGGAGGACGCTAATTTGGATTATAATGCAGATGATTACACTAGTGACAGTGATGAGAATGAAGATGATCTTGTTGAAATTAGTGATACTGATAGCGTTATGTCAGACGAAAAACGGAGGCAGAGGGAAATGGCAAGATATTCAAATAACCCAAATATATTGGAGATGGAGATAAATGCGACAAAAAAAGATATGGAAAAATTGAGTAAGAGGATAGCAGATGTAACAGGCTATGATAATTGGGAAAAATGTAGAGTGACAAATATAAAGAGTGAAGTTGTAGATTCGATTATTGATTTATATGTGGAGGGTTCATGTTATAAATTGGTACAAGAATATAGACAATTGAAGAGGAATTTGGGACTACAACAAGATAAATTGGAAACACTGATAAAGAGTAAAAAACGTAAAACGACGGAAACCATCCTTTTTGACCGTGAACAACGTATGTTGGAGATTGAAGATTTAAGGGAGATTTTACGGGATAAGGAAATGCTTGGGAGCAGTTATCGATTTCATGAGTACAAAAAAGGTGTAAGGAAAATAAGTGTGTTCAATAGATGGTTGATATATAGAATGAAAACGTCGGCTAATGAAGATCGAGTGAGTAGATCACACAATATATACCATGATGATCCATGGAATTATTTGCAAAGACGGCTGATTACAAAGAGAGAGAGATTAGCAGATTTGTATAAATCATATTTCAAATCAAATGAGAAGGAGGAATATAACATTGATATGTATGTTATTCGAGAAATGATAATGGAATTACCTGAATTTGATGAATTGAATGGCAGTGATGGTATGAATGCGAAAGTATTGGATATGGTGCGTACACTTATATATGTTAAACTGTTCGAAGATGATATATCATTGAAAGAGGGATATATTAAGGATAGATCTTCAATTGGTTTGATAGACAAAGAAGAAAGAGAGGAGATTCCAGAAGATATCGGCATGAATGACTACTCTTATATATTTGGATCGAGCGATGATGAATTCCCAGTGGATACTAATAAGGCTGAAGAAGAGTTTCTCCGTGCTTATGATGGAAATGATGGTGAGATTATAGAAAAGCAGAGAAAATCTCAGATTAGATATATTTGGGGTCAGATAAAGGAGGGTGAACGTGATGAATCTGTGTCAAATGTGAAAGAATGGAAAAACAAATATTATGACGCTAAATATGAATATGCACATCCGAATGAAAATAAGATTTTGGATAGGAGAAGTACATTGTATGAATACACAGTTCCAGATTTCCCGGGGGAAGATCCAGACTACGAGAGTCCTGATGAAAAGGAAGAAAAGGAGGAAAAGTTTAGTGATGCATTGACAGAAGTGGATGAAGGAGAAGATGTGGACATGTACGATGAATTCAAAATTGCTGTGCCTTCATATGAGGAATATATGGCTATTGTCAATGAGGTACAAGAGTCTGTCAATGAGGAGATTATGGCACTTAAAGTGTTAAAAAAGGAGAAGGAGGATATGTACCGTGTTCCAGTTGAATATGAGACTTCTCCTACTTCATCGCCAAGTAACAAGAGGAAATCCCCGCGTAGGAAGAATCGAAGCCCATATACGACTCCACCCAAAAAGACACCCAAAAAGAAATCTCCAGGGGAACCTCCATGGAAAAGTCCGGGGAAAAGTCCAGGGAAGGCAACACCCAAAAGCACACCCAAAAAGAAATCCCCGCGTGTGATACCGACACCAGGTAAGCCAAGCACAGAGAGAGAGAATGAGAACGTGCCTAGAAAAAAAATTACGGTGAGAACTGATATACTATATTCTTCGAGTGATTCTGAACTAAGTTCTTCGGATGGTGATAATTATAGAATTGCATTCAGGACGGATGTGCGTCTATTGGATAATATTGATCCGACTCTTGATTCTCTTAATCATGTTAGTACAGAAGATGTAAAATGGTTGGACAATTTGTTATTTGATATGGATACGGAGAATACCACTACATTGAAAGCATTAAGAGGTGCGACTTGGATGGTGATGAAATTATCAAACAGATTGGAAGAGGTGTATGGTATGTTAATGAAGTTAAATGGAGAGAATGAAATTATTTGCCCTGTACTAAAAATCAGTAAGGAGTATATAGATGAATTGGAAAAGGAATTCATAGGGGGGATGGAATTATGTACAGAGATTGAGTTACAGAATGAATCTCTGTACACTGCGACAAAAATTGCTGTGCCTATGGTAAAGGATTTTTTGGATGGATTGAATACATGTTGCTCCCTTCTGATGATATTGGATGAAATGGATAATGATATGTATACTGTCTGTTTGAATTCAAGGATGATTTTCAATGAAAATGCGCGATTTGTAAAGGTTAATAGAGATTTGGCAAAGAGGAATATTCATTTGGAGAGGAGACAGGGATTATTCGAGGAGACTAAGAAGAAGTATGAGGATATGAAGGTTATTGAAACCAGATATATAGAGATGGCCAAATTGCATAAACAGAGAGAGGAGAACGAGAATGCGATAAAGATAGAAAAGGCGGATGAGAGGGATGAGGAATTGATGTCAAGAGCGATGAGGAAGGAGAATAACGCTATACTCAAGGCTTGGAAGGATTTGCGCAAGAGTGAAGTGGAGTTCTTTGTCAAGAAGAAGAAAGAGGAAATGGAGGCCAAGGAGAAACCAGATACAAAGAAGGATCATATGCCATTCGTGTTCGCCCCGGTGTCCGCTCCTTCTGTCAGTCAGGAAATCACGAGAAGTGATATGTGGAATGCTCATGTTAGTGAATTCTCACGAGATTTTATCACGAGATTGGAGCACCCTTTTAAAGAATTGAATGATATTATAAATGAACATTATGCCAAGGTTAGGAGATCGTTTCATGCGATTCAGACAGTGGTTGAGGATATTAAAATAATTAGGCTGCCAGTGATGGATACGAGATGCCTTGATCCTCCACGTGTGTTGTTGGATAATGCTGATTTTTCATGTTATAATGGAGATCATCGTCGAGTAAATTTTGGGCGAAAGGGTTGTTATACTATATTATGTTGCACAAATCATCTAGAGGAGTTGGAGAATAGAAGAGGTATAGTATTGCTCGACAAACATTATAGCTACTCGGATAAATATTGGAATTTGGTATTTGAGACAGATGGATAGATTTGAATTTACGTTGAATAGATTGAGAAAACCAGGATTGATAGTGGACCTCGAAGATATTATAGATGATTTACGAGACGAATATGCAAATGTGTCAGGGGAGTGTAAAGAATTGCATTCCCAGTTATATTCCTACGAGATGGAATATAATGAATTGGCAGAGAGGGACACATTGAGAGAAAATTTGGAAGGAGAGATTGACACATTGAAGAGTGATTTGGGAAGGAAAGAGGATGATCATAGAGAGAAATATGACAAGTTAAAGAAATCATATGAAAGATTGATGGGAGTGAGAGAGGAGGAAAGGGAGAAGGTGAAGGAGATTGATGAGATGTATGCCAAATTGGTTGCACCGAGTTATATGTTTGTTACTCCAAGGGCCAGGAAGCAGATGGCAAAATTTAAGAAAGTGGTGGTCGAAATGAAGAATAAGATCGACGAATATATGGCAGTGGAGCCGAAGTTTGATTATCAGGTGCAGAGACCGAATCCAGGTGATTCATTGATGCAGGATGCTAATGAGTTTTTGAATAGAACCGCGCCTTTGGTGGATAGATGGGCAAAGGTTGATGTGGATGGAAAAGATATACAAACGGAAACAAAGGAGAGATTATTGGATGAATTTAAGTCTTTCCAGGCAAAGATGAATGAACGATATTTGTATGTAAAGAGTGATATCCTGTTGACATCTATAAAAGAGGAGAGGAAATTAAAAAAGTTGAGTCGAAAGAGAGAGAAAAATATAATAGAGAAGGAGTTAAGAAGGCAGAAGAAGAGGAATAGTGTAAAGGAGGCGGAGATGGAGGTGAAGGATTTGAGATTGGAGAAGGAGAATAAAGAGTTGCTGGGTATAATAGAGAAATTGCAAGCTGCTTTGGCTGTTCATTTGAGTTTGAAGAGTGATGAATCAAAGAAAAAATCTGAGGGGGAATTGGATATGAATAAGGTCGGTAAATATATGGAGGGGGTGTTTCAGAGAGTGGTGAATGAGTTTAGAGATCATCAGTCAGGGTTGATTCATTCCATGTGGATGAATATAAGGGAAGAGATTAGTAAGAGACCAATTGATAACGAAGTTCCAAAAGGGAATGGATGTGTGTATTTATCAAATACAGAATCATTGAATGATGGTATTAATTGTTGGAAGACGGGTGATTTCAAGATGCAAGTCCGGAAATATCTTCAGAGGAGAGGGGTTGCTAAAGTGAAGTGTTGTGAGTTTCATGAGGTTATGTTAAAGGAGATATGGGGTTTAAAGATAATGAGGATAGATGACATGGAGAGATATCACAAAGTTTTCACATGCAAGATTTGACACAGGACCCGTTGGAGAAGAGGTTTGAGGATTTGATAGTAAAGAGTAAAGATCAGATAAAGGATTTGTATGATTCATTGAGTACCAGTGTGGAGGAATTGGGTCATAGGATAGAATATGAATTGAATATGGTAAAAACTAATTATGTGACAGAGAGATGTACATATAATGATCATGATACTCTAGATTCGAGATTGGATACAACTATAAGGGAGTTTAAAGATATATGCAAATGTAGAGATTATGGTGATCAATTGATGAAATATGGTGAAACTCATTATATAGTATGTGCTAAGCATCGTCTAGTGGTATCGAGATGTGTGGAGAGAAGATTATTGGAAATCAGATATTATCCAATCTCGAATCTTTGGTTATATATTTTCGAGAGACGTGATGGATGAGTTTGCGGAGATTATCCAGAAACATTGTCAAGAGATAGATAAGAGGATGGAGATGAAATTGGATGAGATGTTAAAAAAGATGAAGTTAGAAATTTTAAAAGATAAAGGGTATGAAGTTTATTATACTTGTACGATGCCGAATGATATTCAGAATATATGCAATGGGTATGTCCCGGGATCAAAGGAGTTTGTTAGTTGTTATAGCCATGGGGATATGTTGATTGAAAATATACATAAGAAGAATTTAAAGAGTTTGCATGTGTTTGTATGTCCTTATCATAGGAATATAATTCAGAGTCATTTGGATTATACAACAGAGTACGTGACATATTTCCCGTTGTATAATGTGTGGTGTTATGGTGTACTTATAGAAACATAAATAATAATCTAGCTATATCATTTGGTGTGACCTGTAGTACGAGAAGTATGATGTAGTGTCGTAGCATCCAAAGATATAGAGAATATTGTCGTCCGGTGGTTGGCATATCGGCACCATGGTAAATGAGTAGTCTGGCGATATCCTTGCACTTTTCGAGGGAGACATTGAATTCAAGGAGTAGTAGTAGAGGTGGACGTTGTTTGGAGTTGAGATTCGCGCCGTGGTCAATTAGGAGTTGAAAGCATTCAATGGGTCCAAGTACTTTGATTAATTGATCCAAAGGGGAGTAGTGTACATCATAAATGCTGAAAATGGG
>Ga0302191_10001127_pt1 | contig 17146 bp, 17 predicted proteins | sample II_Bog_E3_1_FD_198775 | JGI IMG/M metagenome (GOLD analysis project Ga0302191, IMG submission 198775) | Peat permafrost microbial communities from Stordalen Mire near Abisko, Sweden - II_Bog_E3_1 | ecosystem: Environmental > Terrestrial > Soil > Wetlands > Peat | place: Sweden: Abisko...
CAGCCGGGTTAATACTTTAAAACTGGTATCCACCATTTCTTCTGTCGCCCCTACAAGCACATTTTCGGCTTCGCCTTCATTCATAAGCATTAGCCCATCTGCAAGCGCGCTTTCAAAAGAAATTCCTTTATGCACGTAAGTAAGGTTATAATTATGGCATTGCAGCATGAGAGCAATTTGCGCGGCGACGGTATTATGTGTGGATTGTATAAAGGCAGTGGGCGGCAGCAAATCTTCCTGCTGTTCCACGATGCGGGTTAAAAAGGTGACGGTATCCTCCATGCAACCGAAAGCTGTACCTGTGATAATCGCACCGGGCACCTCCACACCTGCATCCTGCAAACATTTTTTTGCGGCTGCAACCCCCATTTTGATCACATGGCTCATCCGGCGGATCTGTTTGGGGTCAATGAATTCCTTATAATCCGGCTCAATTGCAGGCAAACGGGTACCGGTATACACAACAATATCATTCAAAAAATCATCGTTGAATGTTTTTTGGGGCGATATGCAGGCAGATGAACGTATATAGGCCTTCATTTTAGCATTTCGAAAAAATAAGTGATGTACAGTTACCACCAAAGCCGAATGAATTCGACATGACGTTACCCACGTTTTGGTCTTTTAAAAACCTGGTTTGCGGTTTCAGCGGCAGGTTTTCCATTTGCGTTTCGAACCGAAGGTTGGGGTAAATCAGCCCATGTTTGATCGACAACACCGAAAACACCGCTTCGATGGCGCCGCTTGCCCCCAGGGTATGGCCGGTATAAGATTTAGTAGAACTCATGGGCGGATAGTTTCCCTCAAAAACCCGTGTGATGGCTGTCCCTTCAGCGTTGTCATTATTGGGCGTCCCGGTGCCGTGCAAATTAATGTAATCAATGTTTGTAGGCCGCAAGCCACTTTTCTTCAGCGCACCCGTCATAGCCAGGTAGGACCCGGTTCCCTCCGGCGATGACGCGGTTTGGTGATAGGCATCATTGCTGTTGGCGTAACCGGCGAGTTTGCAGTAAACAGGCTTATTTAAAGATTCGGCAACTTTATTCGACACCAAAACCAGGTAACCTGCCCCTTCGCCCAAGTTTAGGCCAGCACGGTGTTCATCAAAAGGTTTACAGAATTCTTTGTCGAGTATCATCAGCGTGTTAAAGCCGTTGAGCGTGAATTTGGTGAGCGCATCAGCGCCGCCGGCGATGGCAATGTCAAGTACCCCGTTTTTAATTAAACGCGCGGCATAAAAAATAGCGTTGGCCGACGAGGAACAAGCAGTGCTGATGGTAGTTACGACATCGGTAATGCCCAAGTGATCGGCAACTGTTTCGGTTACGCTGCCGCATTCGTGGTCCCACACATATCTTAATTTGCCTTTGTTATTGTCCGTCAGGAAATCAATAAAAAAAGCTTCGCTTTTATCCATTCCGCCAACAGTGTTTGCAGAAATAAAGCCGGTCCGCCATTTGGATAGACCAGAAATCGCGGCGTCAGCAACGGCTTCTTTGGCTGCCACCAGGCTTAAATGTGTGGTGCGGCTGATTTGGGATGATAAGCCTGTCCTATCAGCCAATTGGTCATTGGTTAATTTAACTTCCGCTACAGGCAGTTCGCCCCGATGAATAGAATCGAGTGTGGTAATATCGCCCATACCCGCCTTTTGGGCTTCAAAAGAGGCTAAATGTTCAGCAACATTATTTCCGATCGCGGAAATAACGCCCACACCTGCTATATATACCGATGGGCCCATTATTCAACCTTTCTGTTAAAAATCCTGTCCATAGTTGCCGCCGAAAATAAAACGGCATTTTCTTTTTTTGTTTTCTCCACCAAAAATAAAACGGATTTATAATCTTCGCCTACAACGTCCACCCAACCGCAAATACAGGCTTGCAGCAGGCTGTTATCAAGCAGGTAGCTTACCTGTTGGTAAATAAAATCAGCATTAAATTCTTCCTGTACAAAAAAGGCCTGCTCGCCTTTAAAACGATGGCGGATACTGATCTCGCCCATGACTATGTTTGGCAAGGTATACACAAATAACGAAGGGCTGGCTATATCAACTACGGTGTCAAAATATTTTAAATCATCATCCAGGCTGCTATTGGCGTTGGCGAGGATAATGCCGACACCTTCCGGCTGGTATTCATCTTTTACAAAGTTGCTTTGCAGCAAGAGTTCCGCCGTCAGCCAGCCGAGTTTGCTTAGATTATCCATTTTATAAAATTTTGGATAATTGAACTGGAACTGCTGGTATGCGGAGATTAAGACATCATTTACTGATGTCTTGTTTTTGAATAAGATTTTGCCATCTTTTCTGACGATACCGTCTGAAATTGTGCAAGTTGCCGATATGTAATTCTGCTCTATCAAAACAACGATGGTAAAATTGATTGTTCAACCGTAGAGACGCGATGCATCGCGTCTCCGGCCATGCAGCCGTCGGCGTCAAAAAGTAAACCGAGGCCCAAATCTGGTTTCGACAGGTAGTATCGAGACGCAATGCATTGCGTCTCTACAGGGGAACTTGCCGGTTTATCCATATCTCAAAAATAATTTATTTCCCAATAACCACCGCCGCATTGCAGCCACCAAAACCTGATGCAGTTTTCAGGAAGTTTTGCGCATCAATATCCCGATTTTCCGCACTAACATTAACCCAGTGTAATTCCGCAACATTTTCAAAACCCGGCGTACCTAAAAAAAGCTTCTGCCGCAGCGATTCAATGGAAATTACAGTTTCAATTAACCCGGCTGCGCCTAAAGTATGGCCATAATAGCCTTTCAGGCTGTTCAGCGGCGTATCCATTAGCCCCGCAATCCGCACCGCATTGGCCTCCATCTCGTCGTTATAAACCGTTCCTGTACCGTGTGCGGAGATAAAATCTATCTCTCCGCGGTTTAAGCCCGCATCATTCATCGACCGGCTAATCGCGTAAGCCAGTTCCACGCCCGTGCGCGACGGCCCCGAAATATGGTTGGCATCGTTGCTTAACGAGCCGCCCTTTATTTTAATGTTGCCGGTGAATTTTTTTTGGGTTGACAGGATGACCGTCGCGGCGCCTTCGCCCAGGTTCAAACCGTCGTGCGACTTGTCGAATGGCCGGCAAATGCCGGGGCTTAGCGCCTGGAAAGATTGAAAGCCTGACAGGATAAATTTGGATATCACATCAGCGCCTGCGATGACGGCGTTTTCAAATGCCCCGGTACGTAACAGCCGCATACCGGTTATGATCGACAGTACCCCTGATATACACGCACTGGTAACCACGATGGGTTGGTTTGCAAAGCCAACATGACTGGCGATGATTTGCGACGAAGTGGTTAATGCCATCCGTTTTCTTAAAGTTTCCGAATACTTTTCCGTTTCCAGCAGGCTGATATTACCTTTTGTGGTCGAAATGATCAGGATGGTTTTGCTGTCAGAAGCATCAATTTCCGCCTGTGTTAGCGCATCATCGATGGACGCAATGAGCAGACGTTCAAATTTGGTATGAACGCTGTTTGCGGATATCTGTTCATTGCTACCAAATAAGGCAGCAAAAAAGGGCCGGGCTGAAATTGCACCCGGATTATGCTGCTTTACCCCGCTGACACCATTTTTTAGGCTGAGAAAATTTTCGGCCGTGGTTTTTCCGATGGGCGAGTAAACATTGTCGGCCACTACAAAAACGTCATCAGTTTTTTTTTGCCCCATCTTAGCTATTGCACTATTCACCCGCCGCAAACAGTTTCATTTCACACGAAGCGATCAATTCTCCCTTGTTCAAAACCTTGCCGGTAATTACAGTAACATTAAAAATACGGTTTTCAATTTTTGTTTCGGTGATCAGTTCATCGTTTACACCTGGCAAACTAAAGACTTCCAAATTGTTAACCGCAGCAATATAACCGGATACCACCGGCCTGTTTTCACCTTGTGCCAGATACCCTGCCCCAAGTGCAGCTGTTTGGGCCATGTTTTCCAACAGGCCGGATTCCTGTAAAACGCCGTCATTTGCCAGCACATTATTTACTTTTACTTTAAAACTGCTGCGCGTCGTTTCTCCATCGGTAAATAAGAGCTTGTCGACCATTATGAAAGGCGGTTTCTGCGGAATTAAAGGAATGATATCTTCTACAGGAAAGCTCATTTTAAGAATATAAACCGCCGTTTATAGATAGTACCTGGCCTGTAATATACGCGGCTTCAGGCGAGGCAAGGAATGCAACGGCATGGGCCACTTCTCCAGGTTCACCAAAACGGCGGACAGGGATAAGCGATTTAAGTTCCTTTTCGTCCAGCCCTTCGGTCATGTCCGTCCGGATAAAGCCGGGCGCTATGGCATTTACGGTTATTCCCTGCCGGCCGACTTCCTGTGCCAGCGCCTTCGTCGCGCCGATCACGCCTGCCTTTGCAGCTGAATAATTGGTTTGCCCGGCCAGTCCTTTTAAACCGGACAGCGAAACGACATTAATGATGCGGCCATATTTTTGAGCGATCATCCCATTTAAAACGAGTTTGGTGACATAAAAAAAGCTGTCGAGGTTGGTTTTTAACACATTATCCCACTGCTCATCGACCATCCATGCCATCAGGCTATCATCGCGGATACCCGCGTTGTTAACCAATATTTCGATCGGTACTTCAGGATGTGCATCTATCCATCCACCCAGCACCTCGACTATTTGCGCTCGATCCGATACGTCAAATTGCAGCAATTCACCTGCATCGCCGTGTTCATTTATCAGGTTTAAGGTTTTCCCGGCTGCCTCCCGGTTACTTTTGTAATTTACCAGGACATGATAACCCATGCCTGCCAGTTTTAGGCAAACAGCCCTGCCTATGCCTCTTGAACCACCGGTTACCAATGCGCATTTCATCCCTCAAAAACATTAAAGTGATCGGAGCTTTCCAGAAAATCTTTTATACGCGCCAAATCTTTATATTTAGGCTGATCATGGACGAATTTTGGGAAGATGGCCCTTGCTTCGTCGTAAAGGGCACGCGACTTTGTTGATAACCGATCGGCGCACTCCAGGTAATCTATCGCCTGCAGGATAGTCATCAGTTGGATGGCGAGTACCTCAAACGAGTTATCCACCACTTTTTTGGTCATCAATGCCGCGTTACAGCCCATGCTTACAATATCCTGGTTATCGTTGTTATTAGGGATGCTATGTACATACATGGGGAAAGACAGCGTTTGGTTTTCGGCGACTGTTGACGTTGCCGTAAATTGCATCCCCTGCATACCAAAGTTAAAGCCTAACACACCATGATTCACAAACGGTGGCAGTTTTTGGTTGAGCTTATTGTTGAGCAGGTAATTCAACTGGCGCTCTGAAAGCATGGACAATTTGGTAATGGCGATCTTTAGTTTGTCCATTTCCAGTGATACATAATCTCCATGAAAATTCCCCCCATGGAAAATATTATGATTTTCGTGGTCGATCACCGGGTTATCGTTTACTGAATTCAGTTCGTTCACCAAAACTTCTTCAGCATTGCGAATCGTATCATAAATTGGCCCCAAAACCTGCGTTACACAACGTAAGGAGTAGTATTCCTGGACTTTGTCTTCAAAAAATTCCTGGTCGATATTGTCCGGATTGTATAGGTGTGCCGAGCGGTCGCGTATCATTTTGCTGTCGGCTAAAATACCACGCATCATAGCAGCGACTTTATTTTGGCCGGTATGGTGTTTAACAATATTCAGCTCATGCGAATAATGGTCGCCAAAGGCCTCCACGATCTCGTTGATCATCGCTGAAAATAAGACCGACCAGTCCAAAAGTTTTTTTGCCTGCAAAACATTTACCAGGCCAATACCCGTCATGGCCGAAGTGCCGTTTAAAATGGCCAGCCCCTCGCGGATGTGTATCTGCAGCGGCTTGATATTAAACCGTTCGAAAATCTCGCTTGCCGGATAAACTTTATCCTCGAACCAAACCTCGCCCTCGCCTATCAATACTAAACCCAAATGCGCTAATTGAACCAAATCGCCACTCGCCCCTACCCCGCCATGTTCGTAAATGCATGGGCTGACGTTTTTGTTGATCAGCTCAACTAATAATTCAATCACTTCCGTGTGGACGCCGGAGTAAGCCTGCAAAAAGCTGCCGAGCCGGGCGATCATGAGCGCTTTGGAAAGCTGAGCGGGTATCAGTTTGCCGCTGCCCGAAGAATGGCTGCGTATGAGATTATACTGTAGCTGAAGGATATTCTCCTCGCTCACTTTATATTGCGCCATTGGCCCAAAGCCGGTGTTAATGCCGTAAATAAGCTTGTGCGAAGAGAACTTTTTAAGAAACTCGAAATTGGTATTTATTTTTTGTAAAGCAACTGCATCAACAGCAACCTGCTTTTGTTTAATTAAAATTTCGGAGAACTGATTTAACGTAAGATTGCTTTGTCCGATAAGTATCACAGGCGAAAAGATTGTTTAAAACGATCAAAAATTAATGCGGTAAATGTATAAATTTAATCCAAAACAGATTGATCAAAAGCTGTCAAACGTTCCCGGGGCTGTGCTTCACTGCACCTGCAGATCCTCCGTATGCAGCACTTTCGATTCCCTGGAGTAGTCCAGTATAGCCTTTTGCACTACTGGCGACGTGTCTTTAAATTTTGCCACGATAAACGACCTGTCACGTTCAATATCGCTATGATAACGAACGATCCTGGGCGCATGCTCTTCTACGGTTAGCCTTAAAAAATGAAATTCCGTATTTTCATAGTCGGTAAGTAAAGCGGTTTCCAGCAGTTTGCGACCGGCTAAAAAAAGGTCGAGCTTTCTTTTGGGGCGCTTTACCAGGTCGGCCTCTTTCATCAGCAATGCACCAGTATATCCCACTTTACCTTTCACATCCGATGCTTTTATCAATGCGATCTCGCCATCGATGGCTTTTACATCGCCCTTGTCCATTATTCTATAAAAATCAGCTTTTTCAAATTGCTGCTGGGCAAAACACACCGCCGGGAGGCAAAACAGCATTAAAACAAACAGTATCTTCAATTTTACTTCAGTTTTTCAGGCGGCGCAAACATAATTAAATCCCGGCAACAAGGCAACCTGTGTATTTAGAAACATCATGCGAATAACCCGAAAATAAGGGTTTTGTTATAACAAATAACACCCTTTTATAAATTTTTAATTTACTTTGAGGGTTGAAGGGGAAAACTTTGCATTGGTTTTTTACCACGAAGTGCACTAAGGTTTTTCACAAAGGCCACAAAGGCCGGTCGCTTTGAGATGTTTTTTGTATGTTGAGTAGCTCTAACAGGATGTAATGAAGACGTTTTTTAGAAAAGCTTTGTGACCTTCGTGAAAGAACTTTGTGGCCTTTGTGGTTAATTTTGTTTGAATGGATAAACATTTACAGTTTAGGGGTTTGTGGGCGGCTATTTTAGGGGGATCGGGCGGGTTTGGCTTCGCATCCGTAGAAAAGCTGGCGGCACACGGGATGAATATCGCGGTTTTGTACCGTGAACCGTCAGCGACCGAGAAGCCATTAAAAAAGCGCTTTGAACAGATCGCTGCAGCAAACTCCACGGAAATATTGGGTTATAATATCAACGCATTGGACAAAGAAGGCCGTGAGCAGTTTGTAAAAACGTTTGCGGAAAAATGCGGGAAAAATGGTGTAAAGCTGCTGCTGCATAGCATAGCACGCGGCAACATGAAGCCTTTAACCATTAAAGACAGTAACGAGATTGACAAAACATACAACGAGTTGTCCATTGAAGATATTCAGTACACGTCGTACGCCATGTCGAACAGTTTGCTGGACTGGACAAGGGCGCTTTTAGGGGCTGACTTGTTTCATGCGGACGGCCGGATCATTGGCCTGACCAGCGAGGGCGCACACCGGTATTGGGAAGGCTACGCGGCGGTTTCAATCGCCAAAGCATCGCTGGAGAGCCTGGCAAAATATATGGCGGTAGAGTTTAGCCCCTATGGCTTAAAAACCAATGTGATACAGGCAGGCATTACCGAGACGGCATCGTTAAGACTGGTCCCTGGAAGTGATAAGCTAATCAAGGATGGGATAAAAAGAAACCCAATGGGAAGAATTACAAAACCGGAAGACGTTGCAAACGTTATCTACCTGCTTTGCACCGACGAAGCGTATTGGATAAACGGCTCGCTGATCCATGTGGATGGCGGGGAGCATTGCAGGTAGGAAGAAGTCAATAGTCTTAAGTCGCAAGTCTAAAGTCGATTTTTGTAAATACAAATGAACAACCATATACTAAGTCATCTGCCTTATAAATCATCCTTTCGTTTTGTGGACAATATTGTTTCGCTAAACGAGGATGAGGTCATAGGCGAATACACCTTAAAACCGGACTCTTTTTTTTACGAGGACCACTTTGCCGGCAACCCTGTTACGCCAGGCGTTATTGTTACGGAAATTATGGCCCAGATCGGGCTGGTGGTATTCGGTATCTTTTTGGTGCTGAAGGAAGCCGACCTGAAATTTTTTGAAAACGATTCGCTTTTTCCGCTGTTAACGTCAACTGATGTCTCTTTCCATAAAATCGTGCTGCCCGGGCAAAAAGTTACGGTCCTGTCCAAAAAACAATACTTTCGGTTCGGAAAACTCAAGTGTTATATCGAAATGACTGACAGCTCCGGCGAAATTGTTGCAAAAGGCATGTTCTCAGGTATTATTAAAGAAATACACACCAAACATGCATAAACGGGTAGTAGTGACGGGCATGGGCGTGGTTGCGCCAAATGGTATTGGTTTGCCGGCGTTTTTGCAGGCTCTTCAAAACAGCACATCAGGCATCAAATTAATCCCGCAATACCGCGAGCTCAATTTTAGCTGCCACGTAGCCGGTTTGCCGGATTTTAAATGGGAAAAGCTGGCTAACTACCTCTCGGAAGTAACGCTTCACGGACTAAAAGGAACTAATATCGGTTACGGCCTGGTTGCGGCGATGGATGCCTGGGCCGACTCGGGAATAGCTTGCGAAACGGAAAAAACACGCTGGGAAACCGGCTGCGTTTTTGGCAACAGCACCGCCGACACCGAGGCCATGAAAAATGTGATCAGCCGGGTGGATGGAAAAGAAGCCCGTAAACTGGGCTCGCGGGTGATAGAACAGGCGATGAACAGCGGTGTAACTTCCTACGTTTCGGGCCAACTGGGCCTGGGGAATAAGGTAATAACAAATTCCGCAGCCTGCGCAACCGGGACCCAGGCCATATTAATGGGCTGCGAATACATTAAACATGGCTATGCCGACCGGATGCTGGTGGGCAGTACCGAGCATGTTGACCCATACATGTATGGCGCCTTTGATTCGATGCGGGTGTTATCGCGAAAATACAATGATCAGCCCGAAAAAGCATCACGGCCAATGAGTTTAACTGCCGGGGGTTTTGTGCCCGGCTCGGGTGCGGCGGCGCTTGTTTTAGAAGATCTGGAGTTTGCCTTGCAGCGCGGCGCGAGGATTTATGCTGAAGTTTTGGGTGGATGCACTAACTCCGGCGGGCAACGGTCGGGCGGAACGATGACGGCCGCAAACTCCGAGGGGGTGATCCGATGCATACAAGGCGCGCTGCATAATGCAGGTATCGGCCCAAAAGAAATTGACCTCATTAGTGGGCATTTAACCGCTACCAACGCTGATAAACAGGAGATTCAGAACTGGGTTGGCGCGCTTGGCTGCAAAAACGGGCAGCTGCCAATGACGAATTCTTTAAAGTCCATGATCGGGCATTGCCTTAGCGCGGCTGGGTCTATCGAGACTGTGGCATCAATATTGCAGATAATGCATAACTTTGCGCACGCGAATATTAACCTGGACGATCCGAACCCTGAGATTCTGGATATTGCAGGAGTTGATAACCTGCCGGTTAAAATGACAAAAAAAGAAATTAATATTGTGGCCAAAGCAAACTTTGGTTTCGGGGACGTAAATTCCTGTGTAATACTTTCAAAATTTAAGCGATAAATGACGAGACAAGAGATTTTAGATGAACTAAAAAAGGTTATATCCCCTTACACCACCAATAAAGAGCTACTGGCCGGAATAACGGAAGAAACCGACCTGATAAAAGACCTCAAAATCAACTCCGCTAACCTTGTCGACATCATCATTGACGCGGAGGCTAAATATAATATTGAAATTGATTATGATTCGGCCGATAAAATGATCAATGTGGGTACCTGCATGGATGTGATCAGCGAAAAAATAAACGAGCGGGGATGATCAGCGCCGGCAACGATATCGTTTCCTTAACGGCCACCAATGTTACCCGCACAAAATCCCCTGAATTTTACTCGAAGATCATCAGCCCTGCCGAAAAGGCGCTTTTTGACACGCTGGACCAGGAAGTTTTACCTTTCCACCGCTTTGTGTGGCTTTTATGGTCAGTAAAGGAGTCGGCCTTTAAGTACCTGCACCGGCTTGATCCTAATATTGTTTTTACGCCTGTAAAATTCGAGGTCAACTCAATAGCTGTCCCGCCCTTTTATTCATACACAGAATCAGGCACAGAAGAAATAACCGGTGCCGGTTTTGGTGACCTTCCAGTTTTCAATGCGACCGTTGTTTTTGCCGGGAAGAAGCTTTTTTCGAGAATTATCATTCATTACGAATTTGTTTCATCAGTGGTAAATCATACCGAAGACTTCAACGAAATTTATTGGGGGATAAAGCGAATTGGGAATACCTCATATAAATACCAATCAGCGGCGGTAAGGGACTTTGCATTGGTTAAATTGCGGGAGGTATCCGGCCGGGATAATATTTCTTTCCATAAAAACGAGAACGACGTGCCGATCTTGCTTTGCCACGACAAACTAATGGAAACGCCGATATCCTTGTCACATCACGGGCAGTGGATAGCGTTTTCATTTCAAAACCCGGTTATAGCAAAAAGCTCACCGTCCGCATCGCTTTAGGCAGCCAAACCGGACTCTTTGCTTTGCTATTTACCTCATGCTCGGCAAGCTGTGACAAACGATGATCTATTTGCTTTTCGTCGACCTCCAGGTCGCGGAAGATGGTCACAGCATCGCTCATTGCCAGGTCTTTTGCAAAAGCGGCCGCTGTTCCGTAGGTGCTGATCTTATAATGGTTGATGTTTTGGACACAGGCCAGTAAACATGCGTCTTTTACATCGCCATCGGTACAAAGTGTAAGCTTTTCGTCAGTTTCTTCAATAAAAGCATGCATCACACGGTTGAGCAGGCTGATGTAAGTAAAATTTTCTTCGGCGCAAAAGATGTCGAGTTTTTTGATGTGCTCCTGTACCGTTTCCAGATATTTTTCTAAAACGCCTTTTAGCTGGAATGAAGCGGTGCCTTCAATCCAGCGGGGCAACCTGTTTTGCAATTGTGCCTCGGCGCTGGTAAACTTTCCGGCATCATAATCCAGGAGGCTTAGCAGGGTTGGGAGTGTGTCTTCGGTTTTCATGCTACAAATGTTTGGTAATCAAATTTACCCGCTTGCAATCCGGCAATCAATGACTTCGGTCACCTGGAAAACTGATTTAAATCACACGAGTTTGCGCTCGTTTTCCAGTCGTTAATTAATAATTAAACGCCGGTAAAAAGTTTAAATTACCTGTATAATTAATAATATTTCTTCGTCAAACGGGCCGCAGAAACCCTTCGGGGAGTATAATGAGCGCAGGGCAGCCCGTTGATTGAATAGCACCTTACTTTATACGCACCTAATAATTTGATTGATCTATATTTGCAATAGTTTTAACCCATTGCGGGGCGCTTTTAGTCTGTTTTGTTAAACTTTCCTAACCCTGGCATAATTGATTCAAACTTCTTCGGATTTTTTTAGTTTTACATGGAAGCAAAGCGACTAATTTAATTTCAGACAATCTAAATGAAGGAAAACAAAGGGCGTGGCCCTGGCAACCAACCGTTTTTTAGGGGTGGTGGTAAAATGGGTGAGCTATTGCGTTCCATAGATTGGTCAGCTACACCACTCGGAACACCGTCCAAATGGCCGTCTGCATTAAAACAAACGGTGAGCATGATGCTGACCACCACGTTCCCGGTGTTGATTTGCTGGGGCGAGGATTATATCCAGCTTTATAACGATGCTTTCCGGCCCATAAATGGTCAAACCAAACATCCGCGGGCAGTTGGCGGCAGCGCAAAAGATACGTATGCGGAAATTTGGGGTACCATCGGGCCTATGTTTGCTGGTGTGATGGAGGGGCAAACCTTCGGGTTCCCGAATTTTATGGTGCCGCTGGACCGGAACGGACAGTCTGAAGTATGTTACTTTGATTTTTCATACAGCCCAATAAGAGATGGATCGGGTAAAATTGGTGGCGTTTTAGTGATCTGTATGGAAACCACCGAGAAAGTGCGCGTTATTGAAAAAATGGCGTCAATCAACGAGGAATCTGCAGCAACCAATGAGGAGCTGGAGGCGGTTATCGAAGAACTGGCGGTAACCAATGAGGATTTGATTGAAACCCAGCGCAACCTGGAACTGAAGAATGTGGCGCTTGCAGAGAGCGAGTCGCGGTTAAGAATGGCCATTGAAACAACTCACCTGGGTACATGGGATTACCACCCGATAAGCGGGGCACTCTACTGGTCTGACGAGTGTAAAAACATATATGGTTTGGCGCCGCACCAATCCATTGGCTTTAACGATTTTTCGGAGCGTATTTATCCTGATGACCGAAGCCGTGTGCTCCGGGACATCCAGCGGGCAATGGATCCTGCCGGCGACGGCCGTTATAATATCACTTATCGGATCGTTCGCTTTGATAATAATGAAAGTCGGTGGATAAGTGCGCAGGGCGCTGTATTTTTTGATGCCGCTGGACGTGCGGAACGGTTTATCGGCACCGTACTGGATATTACGGAAAGTAGGCTGGCACAGGAAAAAATAGCCAGAAGCGAAAAATTTTTCAGGTCCATCGCCATAAATATACCTAACTCTGCGGTAATAGTGATGGATAGGGAACATCGTTACCTGCTGGTTGAGGGCGAACTATTGGACAGGATGGGTTACGACCGCCGGGATTACGAGGGCAAACACCCGACAGAGATAGGGCAGACGGAACGTTATAAGGCCTCCAAGCACCTTTACGACCGGATGATCGCCGGCGAAAAATTCTCGGTCGAGCGGACGGGAGCAACGGGCGAAACTTATATTGTACATTTTATACCGCTGACTGATGAAGACGGCCAGGTAGAGGCAGGCATCGTAATAGCCGTTGACGTCACTAAAATTAAGCAGGCTGAAGAAAAAAGCGCAAAGCTGGCTGCCATCGTCGAATCGTCAGACGATGCCATTGTCAGTAAAACACTTGAGAGCGTTATTACCAGTTGGAATGATTCCGCGCAACGCATGTTTGGCTATACCGCGGACGAAATTATCGGCGAAACGATCTACAAAATAATTCCGCCTGACCGGCAAGATGAAGAGCCGCTGATACTTGCGCGTTTAAAAGGCGGCGAGCGCGTAGAACATTTCGAAACGAAAAGAGTGACCAAGGACGGTCGGCTGATCGACGTCTCGTTAACCATTTCTCCTGTTAAAGATCCGCAAGGCAATATCATCGGTTTATCAAAAATAGCGCGGGATATTACCGAAAAGAAACTGGAAGAACAGCGCAAGCACGATTTTATCGGCATGGTCAGCCATGAACTAAAAACGCCGCTTACCTCGCTTAGCAGCGTTATCCAGGTGGCCAACAACAAGTTAAAGCATAGCGAAGACACTTTTTTAGCGAGCGCCATGCAAAGGGCAAACGTTCAGGTGAAAAGGATGACGGCCATGATCAACGGCTTTTTGAATGTGTCACGTCTTGAAGCGGGCAAAATGCCAATTGAAAAAGAATTGTTCCGTCTTGACCAATTACTGCAAGAAATATTCGACGAAACAAACCTGGTAGTAAGCACGCACCGCATCAAATTTACCAGGGCCGGGCCGGTGCAGGTCAATGCCGACCGGGAAAAGATTAATTCAGTGGTTTCAAACCTGGTGAGTAACGCCTTAAAATATTCTCCCAGGGGAAGAACTATTGAGCTAAGATACAGCGTAGATAAAAAAAAGGTGACGGTTAGCGTAAAAGACGAAGGTGCGGGCATTGAACCGCAGGACCTTGAAAAGGTTTTTGATCGTTACTACCGTGTGGAAAACAGGGATACGCGCCACATCTCGGGTTTTGGTATCGGCCTCTACCTGTGCGCCGAAATCATTGAGCGCCACAATGGCAAAATATGGTCAGAAAGTGAAATTGGCAAAGGCTCAACATTTTATTTTGAATTGCCGCTGGAATGAAAAGAACATAAAATCACAAAAAAAATTTTATTCCGTTGCCGTCGGCGATTGCCGGTCATTTTGCGGAAACACCCGGATAGTTTTAATATACCGACGCTGATAATAGGCGTTAAATGCCGATTCGGTGATACCACAGGCATCGCCCGATGTAGAATGAATAAATATAATTGTACCCCCATTTGTTAGAACGGACTATACCGATATGGCCAGCAATTTTTGGTATTGGCCCGGTGCCGGTAAAAAGGACCAGGTCACCGGGTTTGGCTTGCGTGATGTCGATCTCCCGGTTCACATAAGTAAAATCGACCGACGGCCTGGGCACCCTGATGCCGAAATGGTTAAAAACATAGGTAACAAAGCCCGAGCAGTCAAAACCAAGGTCAGGGTCGGCAGAGCCTGCCTCATAGGGGGTCCCCTCGAGGGAACGGGCAAAAGCTACCACTTCGGCCGGGGTAGTTTTCCCGGTTTGGACAGTAATGGGTTGGTCTTTAGTCCCGGGCGCAAGCGGCGGCAAAATATGAACGTTGCCAGGCGAAACCGTTTTTGACTTGCTACAGGAGAAAACGATCTTAATCCAGATCAATATGGCACAGATCCGTTTCATAGGACAGGTATTACAAAAACCCGTCCAGTAATTCCTTTTCTAAACACTAACCACCAGGCATTTTTGTTTTACACCTTGTGCTCAAACTGTGTTTTGGCAACGCGGTCAAACAAAAATGCCCTCCGCCAATTGGCGGAAGGCATCAAATAGATTTTGCGGTGAGGGAGGGATTCGAACCCTCGGTACAGTTTCCCGTACGTCAGTTTAGCAAACTGATCCTTTCGGCCTCTCAGGCACCTCACCAGTTAGGTTTATTTCAACCTTTATTTAAAAAAATAGCCCTTTTTTTCGGGACTGCAAATATAGCAATTCAGTTAAGCGGTCAAAAAAAAATTTCAGTTAGTTGTTTAAGGGGGTTGGGATGAACATTAAATCGAAACGCATTAAAATTTAGCTGCAAGCCATTATTCCCCCAAATATCCCATCAAATTCTGGCTTACCGTATGCCGCCGAAGTTGCATTAGTGCTTTATCCTTTAGTTGCCTTACCCTTTCGCGGGTTAATCCGTAGTGAACGCTGATCTCGTCGAGTGATTGGGCATCAACCAGGCCAATGCCGTAAAACAGGGTGATGATCTCGCGCTCCCTTGCCGTAAGCACGGCCAGCGAATGGTGTATCGCATGCGCCAGCGACTCTTTCATCAATGCATCGTCGGTTCCCGCGCCGGGTGTGATCAGTACATCTAACAGTGAATTATCTTCACCGTTAACAAAGGGGGCATCTACTGAAAGGTGCCGGCCTGATTTGCTGATCACATCGGCAATGGCGTCGGCTGATTTTTCCATGGCGTCGGCCAGTTCTTCAAGTGAGGGGTCGCGCTGGTATTCCTGCTCCAGGCGGGCAAAAGTTTTATGCAGCCGGGTAAGCGAACCTACCTGGTTAAGCGGAAGGCGCACCATGCGCGACTGTTCGGCAATGGCCTGCATAATGGCCTGGCGTATCCACCATACGGCATACGAAATAAATTTAAAGCCCTTGGTCTCGTCGAATCGTTTGGCGGCTTTGATTAATCCCAGGTTGCCCTCGCTGATCAGGTCGTTAAGCGTGAGGCCCTGGTTTTGAAATTTTTTTGAAACGGATACCACGAAGCGCAGGTTGCTCCGGGCCAGCTTATCCAGCGCCGCCTGGTCGCCCGCACGGATGAGTTGGGTAAGCCTTACCTCCTCGTCCGGGGTGATCATCGGTATTTTGCTGATATCGTTAAGGTACTTATCAAGCGACTGGCTATCGCGGTTGGTTATAGACTGCGATATTTTGAGTTGCCTCATAGATATCGCTCCTTAAACTGCTTTTTAGCGTCGTTAAAGCTGATTATTGCCCCCAGGCGGTTCATCAGCCAGATGTAATACCAGGCCATGTCAATCTGGTACGATTTAAAGCCGCTGCGTGCGCTCTTAGGGAAAAGGTGATGGTTGTTATGCCATTCGCCGGCCACAAAGCCCGGCCATATCTGGTTGACCGATTTATCCTTGCGGTTATAGTCCACGCCATCGCGCTGGCGGTTCGTTCCTTTGCCGTGCCCTTCATAATTAAAAGTGCGAACACCGACGGCCCAAAAACCGGCCGCGCCAAATAAAGCACAAGCGAGTGCGTTGCCGCCGATGAGGTAAAACACAAGGTACCAGAACGACCAGTTCAACACCCACGACAGTATTGCCCTGCCCGGGTTGGCATATGAACCCCAGCGCTGGTATTGCGGATAAGTATTGGCCCTGACGCCTGTATGCGCCATCAGCCGTTTTACACGCGAATAGTCGGCTTCACTAAGGTCTTTCGCAATGGGCTGATGATTTACATCGGCCAGGAAACAATAGAGGAAACCACCTTCGGCATGATATGGATCGCCGGGAGTATCTGATTTGGAGTGATGCACATGATGCGAAATGACATAAATTTCCTCCGGTATAACGCTGATGGTTAAATTTTGCGTAAAAAACCGCCAGAATTTATTGCGGAACTTGTAGGCGCCGTGCGTACAATACCGATGATGCCAAACCGTGCCATGGGTACCCATGATCACCATGCTGTACAAAAACGCGTAGATCAGCATTACGGGCGCGAAGAATTTAAAAATAAACAGCAGCAAAAAGGGCACAAAACAAATTATTTTGAGCCAGCTGAAAAAAGGCAACCAGTTTTTGCGTGTTTTAAACACGTTGAGCCTTTTAAAAAACTCATGGAAAATCTGCTTGTTGCGGGGTTTTATCAACTGCCCCTGCTGGTCTTTCCAACCGTAGGAAGGTACCTGCAAAACGTGATCTAAAAATGTCATTTGCTTAACGGAC
>Ga0302191_10001129_pt1 | contig 17140 bp, 15 predicted proteins | sample II_Bog_E3_1_FD_198775 | JGI IMG/M metagenome (GOLD analysis project Ga0302191, IMG submission 198775) | Peat permafrost microbial communities from Stordalen Mire near Abisko, Sweden - II_Bog_E3_1 | ecosystem: Environmental > Terrestrial > Soil > Wetlands > Peat | place: Sweden: Abisko...
AACTTCACCATAGCCGCCGCTTTCGGGAACGTTCATGGGGTTTATAAGCCTGGCAATGTAAAACTGAAGCCTTCGATCCTGAAGGATTCCCAAGACTACATTGAGAAACACCTCGAAACAGGACCCAAGCCGGTGAACTTTGTTTTCCATGGTGGTTCCGGTTCAACCCGCGAGGAAATCCGCGAAGCGCTTGGCTATGGAGCCATCAAGATGAATCTCGACACCGATCTACAGTGGGCCTTCTGGGACGGAATCCGTGCCTATGAGGCAAAGAATCATGATTATCTTCAGGGCCAGATCGGTAATCCAACCGGTCCCGATTCGCCGAACAAGAAAATCTACGATCCCCGTGTCTGGGTTGGAGCCGCAGAAGACTCCTTCACGAAGCGTCTCCTCGCTTCCTTTGAAGATCTGAACTGCGTCAATCGCTTGGCTTGAGAACGCCCTCAAATCTAAGAGCCAGTACTTCAAAAAAAGCCCCACCTTGAGAATGGTGGGGCTTTTCTGTTTATCGACTTCTCCAGTTAGTTTCTATTGATAGCATCTTGCATCTCATCTGTCGCAAAAGGAGAGGCTGCGATTTTAACTAGATAATTCCCTTCGGTCTTGCCGCAGGGTTCTTGATTCTGGAATTGCCGCGACACGCCACCGCGTTTTGCGCACTACGGGTTACGCTTCGCATAGGCTACACCGCATCGTCCACTGCTTGTGTTCAGAAAAACAGGAATTTCAAGAGTTGATGTCAAACGACAAATTGTCATGAAAATACTCTGCGAACGAGAGGGGCACCGCTCTTGATTCCTTACCCCACGAACGATCCCACTAATTGGTTCCCCAGCTTTCATTTGAATGCGATCAGGGGCTGAACCTTCTTCAGGTGGGGAACTTTTCAGGCCAGGCCAGCATTTTTGGCCATCGCGGTGAAGCTCTCCTGGAGGGATCTCTTAAGAGACTCTGGAGCGACGACCTTGACGGTGTCTCCCCAACTCAGCAGCCAGGGTTTAAGTTCCAGATAGGAAGCCTCAGCTATGGGGAGGTTCAATCGAACCCCGCCACCGGCAAGATCCTTAATCGTTTGCTCGGGATGCCAAATGGTCTCGCGGATTCGGATCGCTACCGACGGGGCGAAATCCAGAATGACGTTCTCCTTGGGGCGTTCCTCCCCAGAGACCACCCCGAAGCTGTAACGGAACGTCTTTCCGGGGTTGATCTCCCTTGCCGTGAATGTTTCACCTGTGAGCTCTGCCTTGGTGATGCGGGCAAAGACGAAATTCCGCTGTTCGTCTGTCCCATGATTCACCGCATGGAGAAACCATCTGCCGTTGCGCATGAAGATGAAGAGGGGTTCCACGGAACGTCCCTCGCATTTTTTATTTGAAGGGGGGCAGTAGGCAAAACTGACAACGGAGCGTTTACGAATCGCCTTGTAGAGCAGGTTAAAGAGAGCCACATCTCCCTTGGCGATTTCGGGTTTCCCATCAAAGCGGAACCAGACTGTATCCTCCCAGTTTTGCCAGCAAGTCGTGCCGGTGAGCAGTCCGAAAGCACGGTTGAAGGACTCGATCATGCTTCTCCCGATATCGGTTCCATCATAGGGGGCGAGACATTGCCGCAGAAAATGAAGGGTTAACAAATCGCGCTCCTCCAGTTTGAGCATCGGGAAATGCTGTACCTTCCCCTTGATCTTATAACCCCGCTTACTCTGATCGTAGACGATATCTACATCCATCAGGGACTCCATACTACGAAGATCCCTCTCAATCGTCTTGGTGCTGACTCCACAGATGTCAGCCAACTGCTCCCGGCTGGGATGCCTCAAATTCTGAAGTTCCGAGAGGATCTTATAGATACGGTAGATGTGATCCCGGGAGGTATTCCCGTGGATGGTTACGGGAGCTTTTGGCGTTTGCTTGAGCGGTTTTGGAACACCCCTTTTCTTTGGAACTGAGTTCGGTGCGGTGGGGCGTTTTGCCATGGCTACCCCCTATCTGCTTCCCATACTGCCTGCAAGATTGCGTGAAAAAAAGAAAAGAAAGAGACGGAAAGACACATGGTGTCCTAACGGAGTGCTAACGCCGAAAGACTTGCCTCTGGGGGGTAAGAATCGCCTCCGCTACGAGATTTCTACCGGTAATTTTTGAACAATTGGCTCTTCCCCGCTTAAATCATTCACCATATGCCTGAGAACGAATACGAATATTTAGAGAAAGCCCTCCCCGGATTCACCGCGGCGCGCTCAATCGTCAAGGCATCAGGGGACAGTGTTCGTCCCCTGGGGCTCAAAGGGACCAAGTTCGACTTTTACCGTTGGGCAAATCGCTACCGTCTGGCGATCTCGTTCCGAGCTCTCTCGCTAGAGGGATTTGAGGCCGAAACCGAACTGGGCTATGGTGAGCTCACCCGGGTATTTTTTTCATGGTCGGCGTTTGAGGGGTATGCGGAGCTCGCGGGCGATCCGGCTCCCCCCTACCGCACCCTCTTTGCGTACTACGGGAGTAACCATATCAAGGGTCTTGCCGCCTATTGCCGGGAGCAGGATCCTGAAAACCGGCTGGGTAGATTTCTTAAAGAGCATGCGCAAAGTGCTCCTCAGGTAATTTTTCTCCAAAAATTCAAAGAGAGAAACGACCTGGCAGTCCTGACCTATGGTGCTTGTATCCGGCATATTTTTGCGCACGGGAGGCTGACCGCTCACCCCAATGGACTGCCGGCTGACCAACTGTCCGGGATCTGTCAAAAGCTTAGCTCCTTTTTGCTCGAATTCATGCGCTCCGATTTCGACCGCCGCCTCCGTCTTGCCTCGGTTTTCAGCAACCCCTAATCCCCGATGCAACATATTCCGGAAAACGTCGCGTTAAAGGAGAACTTACTCCCACCCCACCCTCTCAAATTCCTCCAAGCCATCGGGGGCCTGTTCCTCCTCGGGAGAGAGATGCCAGTCATTGGGTAGCGCTGGGCTGCCGTAAAATGCACAGGATTCAAAGGTGAGCTGTTTGAGCGCTCTTGGAGTGGGATTTTTTATCTCTGATTCAAGCCACCCCTGAAAGTAGGTGCAAACGTGGGCGAAGATGATCCTCATGGCATCCTCCTTTTCGACGTTGAGATCAAACTCAGGAACAAAGAGGCTGGCGGCTTCATGTTCCAATTCCCAGTCGGCCATGGAGGTCTGGTTCCCATAGAGACGGAAAATATCCCGGGCCATCGCAAGGAAGTAGACATGGTTGATTGGTTCGTGATCCTCAGGAGTCCCCCACTGCTGCCATTCCTTGAGCTTGAGTTCGCAAAATGCCGGGTATTGCCCTTCCAGCATACTGCCGGGTTCAACAATCGGGATCAGGGCATCCAGGAGATCCGACAAATTGGCCACGGTAACCTTGAGTGCTTGGGCAAAAGTCGTACTCCCTTCAATGGCTTGCGCCGTTTGCAAAACCCAGGAGAATGGAAAGTTCATAAGCATCTAGGGCTTAATCGCCATGATCTTCCCGGCAATTTCAGAAAAAATAGGAGCGGCCACCAGCCCCCCATAGTTCACTTCAGGCTTTAGCTCAGCCTGATCCACCACCACGACGCAGACATACTTGGGATGATCAACTGGGAAGAATCCAGCGAAAGATGTCACGAATTGATCCTCTGCGTACTTGCCACCCGGAGTGATCGCTTGGGAGGTTCCCGTCTTGCCTCCCACCGTGACTCCCTCCACTCGGGCAAGAGGAGCAGTTCCTTGGTCGCTCACTGTTTTTGCCAGGGAATTTTTCACCAGATCGGCGGTCTTTTGGGAGCAGATCCTTCGCACGGTGACAGGTTTTTCATCCCCAATCACCGGCTTCATGAGCTTTCCGCCGTTAGCCAGCGCACAGTAGGCCATGGTGAGCTGAATAGGTGTCACGGCTACAGATTGACCAAAGGCCATTCGGGCCTTGGTGAGGCCATCCCAGAGGGGTGGCTGATTAACGATACCCTGGACTTCACCGGGGATTGCGATGCCTGTTTTTTCACCAAATCCAAAGCGGCTGACATAATCGAAGTAGACAGAATCGTTGAGCAGGAGAGCCATTTTGACAGCACCGATATTGGAAGATCTCATCAGAATCTCATCGAAAGTCAGATCACCAAATTTCTGATGATCCTTGATGACCTTACCTCCAAAAGGGAAAGCTCCCTGTTCGCAGTTAATCTCTGTCTTTGGCGTCACCTTACCCTCCTGTAATGCGGCTACTACTACCACCGGCTTGAACGTGGAACCTGGTTCATAGAACCAAGAGACGGCATCATCTGCACGGGTGATATTTCCGGCCCTAATCCCTGTGATTGCCAGAATCTTTCCTGTTTTTGGCTCTGCAACAATAACCACGATTCTCTTGGGATGGAGAGATTGCATTTCAGAATCCACGGCACGATCGGTGATCTTCTGAATTGATTGATTCTGGGGGTATGCCTTGATTGGTGAGTGGCTGAATGGGCATGCACAGCCGGAAAATACAATTGAGAGAGCAAGAAGCGGGAGGCTTTTCATGAAGGGATTCTGACGAAGACTATAGACAGGGAGTGTCGTTGCAAATTACTGCGAAGGCTTCTTTCAAGGAATTACATGAGATCCAAAAAATGAGATGTACAGACACTTTATGTCCATCCATGTCGGCAATCTGCCCCATGGGAAACTCATCTCATTCATTGCTGCTGCATTGATTACTACTCGGCAGAAGATAGGATTACTCCAAAACTCAATTGCCTCTTCCTTTCAAAGCATATCCCACTCCTCCAATGCCTATCAAAATGACCAACGGACGTCTAATTGAACACCGCAACGCGACCCTAGATCTTTATCGCAAATTATCAAAGATTCGACTGGAATCAGGGAAGCCCATTCCCAAAACGGTTGAAAAATCCCACAGTAATTTGGATCAAAATCGGTTTTTGTTGGCCATTGTGGGTAAGGTCAAAGCTGGAAAATCCACCTTCATTAATGCGCTGATCGGCAAGAATTTACTCCCTACCGATGCTCTTCAGGCGACGGCTGCCATTATTGAAATCTTCCGTGCGGACAAGCCATTTCTGCGAGTGACCTACGCAAATGGTAAGGAAGAGATCACTCCGAGCGACGCAGATGACAACTTAGCCCCTCTCACGGAGAAGTTGCGGGAAGTGGCAGCCATTCGAGGTAGCACAGCGGACCTTCCCATCGCCCAACTGCATGACTTTATTATCGATAGGTATAACAAAGAGACCAAGCAGGCAGAGTGGGATCCTAAGATTCTCGACCTGTTTCTGAAAAACAATCTTCCGAACATCCATAATCTTTCAGAGGCCGAGTTAATCGAAAGAAGTACTCAATATCTTGAAAGCCATCGGGATGGAAACGGTGTCGCGATGCGTATCGAAGTCGGATATCCGCACGACTATCAGTTTGATCATTTTCGTATCGTTGATACACCTGGCATCTGTGCCAAAGGAGGATTCGCAGAGCGAACTCTCGACTTCCTGATCAATGCCGACGGCGTCATCTATCTTCACAAGGAGGAACCATCTGAGAATACGCTTCACGATGCTCTGCAGAACGTCATACCGGAAAAAGCTAAAAAGCATATGCTTCTAGTGTTGACCCACAAATCAGGTCGAACTCAGCAGGCCAATAACGCCTTCCTCTCAGAAGCCCCGAAATGCTGTTCGCAGATTTCCAAAGATCGAATCTTTATCGTGGATAGCCTAACGGAGATCGTCCTCCAATCCATCTACGGCAAAGATATGAACCAGATCACTGATTTGTGCGGACAAGTCGAGGAGTGGAATCAGTGCATTGCGATGCCATTCATGCAGGCAAAAGGAAACTCAGCTGAATTCTTCGACCTTTTGGAGAAGCAATCGAACATGCGGAGCATGAAGGAGGAAATCCTTCGCATGTCGGAGAAGTCCTTGGGAATTCAAATAGAGACCCTCATTGCTGCCATACAGGAACTCTACGCGGAATTAGCGGAAGACGCCAAAATCCGTCGCGATGCGTATGGTCAGAAGATGAAAGATCCACAAATGTTCGCTGCAGCAATCGGAAGAGAAATGTATCTAATGCAGCAACTCGACGCTGAGTCAGGCAAGCGGATTAGAGATATACAGAAGGAATTCGATCTCGACCTTTCCACCCAGCGTTTCGCCGGAAAACTGATAAAGATCACTCAAGAAGCTAAAAACCAAATCGACGGGAAAGAATTTTCTTCCGGCGATACTGCTAAAACTGCCAATGATTTTTTGACGAAGATCAACCAGGATATTGACGACGATCTAAAAAAATTAGTTGAGGAAATCAAAACGACTTTTGGTCAGACTATTTTGGATATGGAAGTCGCCCTACAGGATGATTTTGAGATCACAGTTCCGAAGATTCCGCTCACGGAGTTGTTAGAACAGTTGAGAAAGGAGGCTACAAAGCCAGTTACAGTGAAAGTGAAAAGGAAGGACATCTGGAGTAAATTCCTACAGGCAATCTCAGGCGGCAATTGGGGAAGCGAAGAACAAATAGAGCAGAGGTTCAATGCAAAAGATTATTTTGACCAAGCGAGGACAACGGTACTCGCAAAATTGGAAGAAATTAAAATGAAAATAGCAGAAAGTGTTAAAGAGGCAATCAAGGATGCATGCAAACAATACAGAGCATCGGTTAGTGGAAAGCTGCATGACCGTCAGGAGTTCCTTAAGAAAATTGAGAGAGAACAACTTGAAAATGAGGCCATTCAGAATCGTTATAATAATGAATGTTCACAACTTAATGATGTGGAACGCGAAATAGAGAAATGCGCAAGAATCCGGGGGGATCTATGAATGACCACATCACCCACGATATGAAAATCGATTTCAACGAAGTCTTCCAAGGTGCCGCGGCAGACATCCATGCGTTGATCGCGAGGGAGAATTCTTCGCAATTGCTCGCGAACAGCTTGAATAGTTTGGTGCCCTTAAAAGTGGAAGTAATGAAACGGGGACTTGTTGCTATCCTTGAAGATAGGTTGGCAAATAGGGCTGAAAAAATAATTTCCACTCTGACTCCCCAGCTCAGAACTCGCTACTACGATGCGGGCGTTGAGAGTAAACTTGCCTCAAACTTTTGTTTTGATGAATGGACGCATTGGATTCCTTTTCTTGCGGAAGGGGTCAAAAACACGGGCTTCGCTCTGACGGCAGTTTTTGGTCTTGCCGCTCTCCTTGCTACTCTCAAGGAGCTAGGAATCTCCACGCTCAGAATTCCGCCCCACTCCGGAGATTACCCCAGCTCTCCAATTATTCTGTACACTTCGCTTGCCATCCTATCCGGAATCGTCGCATCGCACTCTGAAAAGATGCCTACACTGATGAATAAGGAGAGAGAAAGGGCCAGGGATCATGCTGCGGCTTATTTTCATAAGAATCAGATCTTATTTTTCGATTTTGTGCGTCAGACAGAGTCTGAGTTGGACCGATATATTGGAAAACTTCAAGATGAAGACTCTAAAACCGTATGAACGACGAAAACACACTCTCGAAAGCCGAGGCCCTTCGAGTAGAAACTGCTGAGGATCTCAATCAGATATTTGAGAACATTTTGCCATGGACCTTGGCTTCACAGAATCAGGGGGGAATCCTTGAGCAGCATACCGAGGAAAGTCCTGAGGCGATCGAGCAGTTTCTAAAATCCATATACCTCTTTAAAATCACTGAGGTTTCCGTCGCGGACGACAGCATCCAGGATGCTATTGCGCGCTCACTTGGCAAACGCCACCAATCTCTGGTGACGGCCGCATACCAATCGAACCTTACCCTTACTACTGTTATTGTGGGGCAAGGTGGAGGAGTGGTCAGTCTCTACCTCGGGGTCAGCGGAAAGGATAGCGCTAAGGATATTTTCATGCATCAACTTCAGGGGCTCTATCCAGGCAAGGGAATTGATCTCCAGCAAGAAAACGGTCATGACGGCATCCTGCATCGTGCGCTATCTGGCAAAGGGTTTGGCGGTATCATCACCGGGATTCCCCCAGTGCGTCTCGAAAATGAGCGTCAGTCGTTTGATCTGACCTCGGTGATTCGCAGTATGCATGGCCAGCCTTTTGTCCTCATGACAGTTGCCCGACCTGTTTCTAAGAAAAAAGCAGCTCAGCAGATCATGGAAATCATGAGCATTAAAGATAAGTGCCACTCTTTGGTAAAACGCACCGTGATGCAGAGTATGACAGGAGAGATTCATGAAGATGTGGGATACGCAGAGGCAAAGGGCAGTGGTGACAACAAAATCACAACTAAGGGCAGTAATGTTTCGGGATTCGCATCGGGCTCTGGGACCTCTGCATTGAACCTTGGCACGGCAGTTTCCTTCACCACTGGGGTAACTATGCCGTTTACTGCACTGATGACCTATACTGGTTCGGTAGGGAACACACTCAGCGGAACTCTTACCGTGGGTGGCAGTGTAGGACTCGCTGAAGCCCATGCCGAAGGCGATAGGACAAACAAGAGTACACTAAAAACCAATTCTTCGAATACAGGGTGGTCCAAGAGCATTGGAGAAAGTCTGCAACTTGAGCAACAAAACAGCCTGGCGATGGAATTGGAACTCATCGCCGACAGACTCATTAAGAGGCTGAGGATCGGATTGAATAGCGGAATATGGGAAGTCTTCCTTACCTACGCAACTGAATCCGATGTTTCATCCAGTATTCTTTCGGGGGCTCTGTGTGGGGAATTATTAAAGGCTGATCCTGAGGCGCTTCCCTCCAAAAATATAGCCCTTGGACTTCCGGACAATATTCCTCTCTATTTACCGAAAAAAACCGGCAGTGGAGAGCTGCTGAAGCGCAATCCACTTGTTTCCCATGTGTCAAGCGAGGAGGCGTCCATGCTGCTTTCGCCCCCTTTAAGTTCCGTGCCTGGTTTTGATGTCCGCGTGAAGCCAGGATTGAGCCTCACCGACAGCAATGGATCGGGATCTAAAAAGGCTATCGGAGCAATCTCTGAGCACGGTCGCAAGATTGATGGATCAAGTTTTTCGGTTTCAGAAGCTGACATCAGAAAGCATGTGTTCGTAGCGGGTCTGACCGGTTCCGGTAAAACCACCACCGTCAAACAGCTCCTCGCCAGTACAGATGTTCCATTCCTAGTTCTTGAATCGGCCAAGAGGGAATATCGCCGTCTATTAGCGGATGATCAATTTAGGAGCAAAGTCCGTATCTTTACCGTAGGGGATTCAAATGTGGCACCTTTCCGTCATAATCCGTTCTTTGTTCTGCCTGGCGTCTCTGCGCTGACCCATATCGATCACCTCAAGTCCATTTTCAACGCCAGCTTCTCCCTATACGGACCGATGCCATATCTCTTGGAGCAGTGCCTCCATAGAGTTTACCGGGCAAAGGGCTGGAACCTCACTACCGGCAACCATCACAGCGTTCAGATAAAATCGATATCAGACTGCCAAGACCACCGTTACATCTATCCGACGATACGTGATCTCATCAATGAAGTGAACCGATATGTTCTACAAGATACTGAATACCGCGGTGAGCTCCGCGATAATATTCGCAGCGCGATTGTCGCCCGCATGGAGTCGCTTGCCGTGGGTGCAAAAGGTTTTATCTTCAACACGCATGAGTTTGAGGATATCGGTAGTTTGCTGGAAAGCCGTGTTGTTTTTGAACTAGAATCTCTCGCAGATGATGATGACAAAGCTTTCTTTGTCGGTCTCATCCTCTCTCTGATCGCAGAATACAGGCAGGCTGCGGCCAGAAATGCCCCAATCACACAAGATGAGAGTTTGCGCCATATTCTCGTCATTGAGGAGGCGCACCGTCTCCTAAAAAATATCTCCACTGAGCGAACCAGTGAGATGATGGGGAATCCCAAAGGCAAAGCAGTCGAAACCTTCTGCAATATTATCGCCGAGATGAGGTCGTTCGGACAAGGGGTCATCGTCGCGGAGCAGATTCCGACGAAAATTGCTCCAGATGTGATGAAAAACACAAACACCAAAATCATCCATCGACTCGTTTCGGCGGACGATCAACGAGCTATCGGTGCCAGTCTCGGCCTTCCGGAAGCTGACTGCCACTATCTGAACCAACTCGCGACCGGATTCGCCCTGGTTCACAAGGAAGGAATGGCTCGACCCATTGAGGTATTCATAAACAGTACGCTCTCCAATCAACCGGTTCGAGATGATCTTGTCAGAGAGAGATGCCGCGATTTTGGTAAGAATGGAGAGGGCGAAAAAGGACTTTCGCAAAGCGAGCTGGAAGCAAAACTTGCACTTCACGAAAGCGGACTTTTGGACGATCCGACCCTTCCGATCATTACCAGGAGACTTTTGAATACCATATTTCTCTCGGAGAAGGAACTGGCTGAAGTTTTACCCGCTGCAGTCGCAGAGGTGCGAAGTGCTCATAAGAGCGATTACTTGCAGGATTCAACAGTCGAACAGGCACTAGAACATTGTTTTTTAAGAATTTTATTGTCCTCCTCGATGAATATGACGGGGGGAAAAACACCTTCGGAGAAGATTTTAGAGGATATTAATAGATTCTGGCATGAATCTAAAAAATTCGATCGTGCTCGTCTTGTTCACGGCCTTGGCGGTGAATCATGTATAGAGAAGGTCACTGAGTTCGCTGCCAAATCTGTTGCTTCGGAGCTAGGCGCTCAATCGGAAGGTTGTAATTTCTCGGATATTTTGAATCGCGAACTTCTTCTGAATGATGACTCGGCAATGAATAGCATTCGGGAATCTTTGCGCGATAAGGTTCTTTGAAATGAGCGAGATGACGTCATCTGCGGTCTCAGAAGCACCGTCCAGCCAGCCAGTTGGCGAGGTGAATCAGGAAGGACATACTCATGAGTCGAAGCCCAGCGAGTCACCTACTGCTATAGAGAATGGTAACGCAAAAATTTCCGAATATATCGAAAATGGATTGTCCCCAGAGCAAATCGACAATCGATTGGAGTCTCAATTGCAGAATCCTGAGGTGCAAAGAGAATTGATCAATGAGTTCAGCCCTTACTCAGAAAAAATAAATTCTTGCATCTCTACATTTAAAGAACTGCAGGTTTACACGAAGCTTGATTTGAAGGAATCTGTAATTGGTGATCGGCCATGCCTACTCTTAAAAATTGATCCAAATAGAACAGATGCAATGGGTCGGAATAATGTAGCGCGTACAGCTTCGGGGAGTGCAGCCATCGACGAGAATGGCGACTCGGTCAATTTACATCACATCGGCCAGAAATCAGATTCGCCACTGGCAGAATTGCCCGACCGTGTTCACAAAGAAAATGATAGTATCTTACACGACAAGTCAAAATCTACTGAAGTTCATGGCGAGGGAAGCAATTGGAATGAAGTAAGACCCCAATATTGGCGGGAAAGATCAACAACACTGTAGTTTTAGAAAATATGAAAAAACTTGAAAAACTATTGGCAACCCTGACATTTCAGCAGTCTGCTCCAGTCACTGATAAAGACATTCAGAGGTACGAACAGAATCTTGCTCTAAAATTTGGTTCCGATTACAAAGAATTCCTCTCCAAATATGGCTGTTTAACCGCAGGTTCGAACGAACTTTACGGTGTGTGTGGGGATAATGCATCAGTCCCGAGCGCAATTCACGCGACGCTCAGTGCTAGGAGGGATCCAAAGTTTCCCAGAGATCTTTTGGTCATTGGTGATGATGGAAGCGGTCGCAAGTTCTGCGTTGATTCCCACGACAAGGTTTTTGTGTGCGATAGAAATACATGCATGAAAACCGGCCAATCGTTTGAGGATTTTGCCGCCGAATGGCTAGGTTCCTGAACCTGAAAATAGTAAGGGGTTGTGATTTCTAGTCGAAATTTCAGCCATAATATTTTGGTAAGGGATTCTCTCCTTCCCTCCCACCTGAAGCCTTTTCGCAGCTGAAAGAATTTTTTGGTCTTGGACACTTGCTGTCCTGGAAAATGTGCGAGTTTGTGGGCATGAACCCTATCTCCGAGAGTGACCTCGAAATCATCACCAAAGCCAAGCAGGCATTGGAAACGGAATCCGTTGCCATGCGGTTGAGCAACATTGCTGGGGAGAAAATCAACATCCTCATGAAGAGGCTTCCAGATTCTGCTCAGAAGGCCATCAGCAAATCGGTTAATGTTTCCCTCGCAAAGGCTACGGAATGGGCATTCATGACAACTGGCACTAAGGCAAACCCCATCCTACGCTCCGATTGGATCCACAACGGAGCTCTCATCATCACCGGAGGACTGGGGGGGTCTCTGGGACTTCCCTCGACTCTCTGGGAGCTTCCCATTTCGACCACGTTCATGCTCCGCTCCATTGGGTGCATCGCGGAGGAGGAAGGGATGAGCATGGCAGATAAAAAGACACGTCTTGCCTGTGTCTCAGTCCTGGCAATGGGTGCCAATTCCCAGAAACTCCAAGGAGATGAGCTGGGATATTGGGTGACCCGGAAGATGATGGCGGGTTTTGTGACAGAGCTCATGGAATGGAGTGGCAAGGGGGCTGCTCCCGTCTTGGCACGGTTCATCATGACCACGTCGGCGAGGTTTGGACTCGTGATCAGTGAAAAAGTTGCCGCGCAAATGGCCCCTTTGGCTGGTGTAGTCACCGGTGCTGTCATCAATCACATCTTCCTGACCCACTTTCAGAGTGTGGCCCATGCTCATTTCGCCATTGAGCGCCTCTCCCTCAAATACGGAGAAGCTGCTGTGAAGGCCGCCTATGACGGACTGAAGGAAACTTCTCCAGCCGTTGCTTGAGATCGGAGAACACCAATCAATTAACAGAAAGAAAATATGAAAACGCTGATCAAAGTCGGTACAACCATCGGAATAGTCATCGTTGGCCTCGCCATCATTGGCGTCATCATAACGGCGGCCGTCAACATAGTGGTTGGGTTATTTACTGCCATAGCAGGCGGGTGCGTGCTGCTTGCGTGTTGGGCCATTCTGAAGGGATTAATAGGGCGATTTGGACAAACCCGTACCCCCCAATCAAACCCATGAAGAACTCACTCAAAAATGTTGGCAACATGGCTTTGGCCCTCGGAGTAGTAGGCATGGGGATAACACTCATTATCCCCTTTCTGATTTTCTCGGTCATCGCCGGACAACCCAATCCCCTTTTCGTAACGCCTAGATGGGTAACGAAGAGGAAGCATCACACGGGTGTTATAAAGGGGAACCAAATATGAAAATAGTGATCGGATGCGCAATGGCATGTGTGGCATTGGGTGTTGGCATTGTCGGGATCGTTTTAGTTTCTGCCCCTTACATGCGGGGAATAGAGCCATCACTACCAAAAATTAAAAAATGCAAAAAAGAAGACAGAAAGTAGTAACCAAGATTCCCACATACAGCCTTTGGGATGAGGTCTTTGACGGCTGCGTCCTCTTCCTTAAGGAATCCGCCAACAAGCTCGATCCCTATGTCCCCGGCGGAATGGATTACTGCAAAATCAATGTGATCGCTTTCTGCATCGTCACCCCAGTCGTGCTCGTAAGTTCCTTGGGACTCAACGCCTATCTCTTGTGCAAACGGAAATAACGAGACTCTCATGGCATTAGAAATCAGGAGCACCGATTCTCTACCACTGGAGCAGCATCTCAATACAGCAGCAGCGGCAATCCAGAGGCTCTACTCGGCGAAGTGCTCCCCCCTTTCGATTCCCAAAGCGCAATCCACTGGGTTTTACCAACTAGATCTTTTCACCCAAGGGCTGATTCCGGGGCAGATTACCGTCATTGCTTCTAGGCACTCAGAGGGAAAATCTACACTGGCAATGAATATTGCCGAGCACATTGCCGTTGATCAGAAAATTCCGGTCGGGATTTTCAGTCTTGGGTGCTGCGCGACACAGTTGGCTCAACGCCTGCTCCTTTCAAGGGCTCAAGTCAGCCCTGACCGCATTCGGAATGGATTCATGGACAAGGGCGATATTGCCCGTCTCGATGCAGCTAATAACGATCTAAAAGTGAGTAAGATCTTTATTGAAGATCCTGCGGAACTTGGCCTTCAAGAACTTCGAGATTGTGTGACTAGACTGATCCAAGAGCATTGCGTCGCCCTGATTGTCATCGATTATTTGGATCTCATGGGGGCGACTTGGAAGACCGGTGAAAATCGTGAGCGGGAGATCTATGAGATTTCATCGGGCATCAAGTCCGTGGCAGAGGAGTTCAAGATTCCGATCCTCGTGCTCGCTGATCAACAACTCAATGTCTCGGGTTTGGAACTCTCCGCACCCATAGCCCGCTTTGCCGATGTCGTTTGCTTTCTTGAGTTAAAGGATCCTCATGTTACGTCCCCTACTGAGGAGGTTGAGGTGTCAACACAGGGGAGCCCTCGGGAAGTCGTCAAAAGATTCCCTGCCTCGGTAATTATCGCGAAAAACCGCAATGGTTTGCTTGGAGAGGCACCGTTCGTATTTCTAAGTGAAATCGCCCGGTTTGAGTCCTGCTAGGCTGGCCATCACACTCAACTACTGGATTAGAAGCGGAAATCCTGATTCAATCTGTTCACATCAATGAAAAACGGTTCACCAGTAAGCAAGGAACAGTTGGATTCAGCCGTTATTGATACGCAGGATGAGCTTTACCATGCAGGATTTTGGAGCGAGGGAAGCAGACTTCTTCAAACGGAGATCTTCTGGTGCAAGTTTCCTCAGATTACAAATCCAGAAGCCTTGGGATTTTTCACGCACGGGACAAACGCCTTTGATTCGCTGATTGGAGTTGAGTCGGGTCACATCTACATACCGAAGTGGGTGCTATTTCATGGGCCTTGGCAGAATCGAGGATCCCTCCGAGATGTCGTCAGGCATGAATATGGTCACGCGCTTGCTCATTGGTATCCCAAGTTAATCCAGCAGGGGCCTCGATTCCGGGATGTCTTCGGTGGGGATTACTGGTCTGAAAATGAATTTGAGTACGATCCGGAGTTCTTTGTTTCAGAATATGCTGCAACGATTCCCATGGAAGACTATGCGGAGACATTCATGGTCTATCTACGGACGAGTGGGAGCTTGCCGGAGCGTTTTGCCACTCCTTCCATCAAACGAAAATGGAAATTCATCCGTGATCTGGGAAGAGTGATTTCCTCAGGCGGCAGCAGATGGTGAAAGAGTGAATGGTTAGCTATACAAACTCTCATCATTAATAGGACTTTCTGGCTGGTTCTTTTGTCGATAGGCAGTGTTGTCATCCCTTTGGTTACCTAAAGGTAGCCATCGGTCTTCCGCGTTGCCTTTCAACAAAATACCTGCGCCATAAAGTCCGCTTATCTCAGAGAGTTGGTATTAATAGCCGTTGAAGCAAGGCAGCAATGACGCTATCATTGATCGTATGCCAATGACCTTGGATCAAATCGTTGAGGAAACGCGGCAGCTACCTCGTGTGCAAGTGGCAGAGCTTGTCGATGCATTGACTCTGTCCCTCCATCAGGCAATTGAGCCTGCCGTTGAAGAAGCTTGGAAAAGGGAAACCTCCTGCCGTGTGCAGGAAATTATTGATGGGAAGGTACAAGGCATCCCGATGGAAGAGGTCAGCGAGAGTATTCGCTCCATCGTAGGCCGGTGACGCGGAGGAAAATGCAGTAGGATCGTTTATTTTTTCCCATTCCGTGCACTCCGTGAGCCCCGCGTGAGAATCTCAAATAATGATTCAACGTCGTTTCTTACTGCCACACTATTTCTTAAAATACTCTAAGTCGAAATCTCCTCCTGCAATCAAGTTGCCTTAACCTGATTCATCCCTGTGAATTTTCAACTTCTTCTCCGCGACTCTGCGCGAGATTGGTAATCTCTTATACCATCTCTCAGAGATAGTGGACTCTTAAGGCGCAGGGATTTTGGTGTGTGGCAAGGCGGAAGACCGATGGCTATCCGCAGATAACCAGAGGGATGACAACGCAGCCACATGCCAAAAGAACCAGCCAGAAATTCCAGTTATCTATGAGAGATGGTATTATACCGCAAACTGCACCGGAGAGCCTCCGACGGGCTGTGCGGCACGGAGTTTGGCAATGACTCGTGGGATGATTTCCAGGGCGCGGTCGATGTCGGACTCAGTTGTCGTCCGACCAAGCGAGAAGCGAAGGCTTGCGCGGGCCTCATCACGGGTGACGCCCATGGCAGTAAGGACATGGGAGGGGTTGATCGAGCCACTGCTGCAGGCCGATCCGGCGGAGCAGCAGAGCCCTTCCTGATCAAAGAGGAGCAGTGCTGATTCTGCCTCGATGCCTGAGAAGGTAAGATTGCTGGTGTTGGGAAGGCGTGGTTCTGCTGCCCCATTGCGGCGGACTCCCTCGATGGTGGAAAGCAAAGTCTGTTCGAACCGGTCGCGGAGCGCAGCGATGTGCTCAGGAGCTGTGAGGAGGGCTGCCGTGGCAAGTTCGGCTGCTTTGCCGAAGGCCACGATGGAGGAGACATTCTGGGTGCCACCGCGGCGGGTTTCCTCCTGACTGCCACGCAGAAGAGGTGTGTATCGGGCCTTGCGGTTCAAATAGAGCGCGCCGACCCCTTTGGGAGCATAAAGCTTGTGGGCCGAGAGGGAGACATACTGGGCCCCAACCGTTTCGAGATTGATCGGTACCTTCCCTGCGGCCTGTACGGCATCTAGGTGGAGCGGCACCTTTTTGCGTTTGGTGATGGCGGCGATTTCCTCAACAGGAAAGAGGATGCCGGTTTCGTTGTTGGCCCAGAGAAGCGAGACAACTGCGGTGTCGGAGGTGATGGCTGCTTCGAGTTTAACCAGGTCGAATTTTCCCTGATCATCAACGGGGAGCCAGGTAATCTCATAGCCACGGGTGGCTAGGTATTCACAGAGTTTAATGGTGGCGCTGTGCTCAACCGTTGAGGTGATGACGTGGCGTTTGTCCGGATCGATGGCGAGTGCGGAGAGGATGGCCGTATTTGTCGCCTCCGTGCCGCAGCTATTAAAGATGATTTCGGAGGGCTGTGCTCCCACAAGGGTCGCAACCTGCTCCCGGGCTTTGGTGAGAGCAGCGGCTGCACGACGACCCAACCCATAGATGCTGGAGGGGTTGCCAAACTCATTCCGCAGCCATGGCAGCATGGCATCGCACACCAAAGGATCAATCGGGGTGGTGGCGTTGTGATCGAGATAAAGCAGGTCGGACATGGCGGTAATGA
>Ga0302191_10001130_pt1 | contig 17135 bp, 5 predicted proteins | sample II_Bog_E3_1_FD_198775 | JGI IMG/M metagenome (GOLD analysis project Ga0302191, IMG submission 198775) | Peat permafrost microbial communities from Stordalen Mire near Abisko, Sweden - II_Bog_E3_1 | ecosystem: Environmental > Terrestrial > Soil > Wetlands > Peat | place: Sweden: Abisko, Stordalen...
ATAAAGGTTGAGATGTGAATTTACTCGCGAATGAACAGTTCTATTTGAGAAAGCACAAACTACTGCAGAGAGATCGAGCAGTTTGACCAAATTTCAAAATTAGTTAATGTTTTGAGGACAAGGGTCACCTCAATTTGAGTCATTTTATGTTTTAAATTCGTCGAAATGCTTTTATTTTTTAGTCTTCCCTTTCTAAAATAAATCAGTAATTCGAAGATGCTTAACAAAAGAGTTGAATTTTGACTATCCCTCACCATCTTATTCCTCTTGACCAGCAAAAATAAAAATTCATTCAGGTATTGAAAACAGTGAAGGATATCTTAAAGAAAGAACATGGTGTCGTCAAGAATGGCGCTGACTCTCAGAAAATTAAAGAAATCAGCCAAAACCACGTTTATTTTCTCCTTGCAATGTTTAAAATGAAGCAGACTTTTACTAAATCTCTCCATAATGAAAAAAATGGTCTAAAGTCCCCCCAATTGGAGAAGGACATCCATAAAAGTGATATTTTTGACTGCAATTCCATTAAACTTGAACTCTGTTTTACTTTGAAAAAATGAAAATGCTGAACTAGAATTAGTATCTACTATTATAGGTTCTTATCTTGAGTTAAGTTTATATGCGATGTTCTGTGTTCCAAGGTTCTAAACCACAAATTTTGTTTTTCTATCCCACTCGCACCAATCTTTATGAAATGTTATCAGGTCAGTTTCTGTTTTCATAGCATAAAATGATCTGATAGATCCCATCATATTGCCCAACTCAATTCCAATAATTTACGGCTTTTTCTGATGTTAAAATTCATAATACGCTCCATCGATACAAAAAGCTATTCTTTTAAGCTATTTACTCACGAAAGAGATAGTTAGCAATGATTAGAAACACCCTTCACCATATCTCAAATATTGCTTACGCTATCTAACCAGTTATTTTTTATTATTTGTAATGGTTAACACAGCTACTCTCTCTTTTGCTTGGGAGCCTTCAGTTATCAAAATTTAAGCTATCTCTGCAAAGGTGATTGTGATCTAATAAAAAAAATCTTTGCTTAAATACACTTTAACGACTTGCATATCGTTCCTATCACTCTCATTAAGCAGGCCAACCCCATCAAAAGATACGACAAGAACTATTGATTTCACGTTCTTCGCGTTTTTGATCGAAATTCCATACTTATTGGATTAGCACTGTATAACCAAGGAGTTTTAGCTGTATCGCCTTGCCATGCCCACCAACAGAGCAATAACTCTTTCCAATCTGTTCAGGATAATAGATTAATTAAGTTCGCTATTTTTAAGAAGTCTCTGCCAGTTTTAATTATTGAACAAATTGAGGAGAAGCTTTACTTTATGGACTGTTAGATATTGCAAAGCCTCCTCTCGTATAAAACGAAAGGATATTTGCGATATAACTTCGTTTTTTTATTGCAGCAATCCTTTCGCTAGGACTATGAACAGACCTTAATTATTATCATATTTTCCTGATAAAAATTTAAGGCAGACATAAATAATCGATTATCTTTCAAGATTAGCGACAGCCTGCTCCTCGCGAAAGTTTATCAACAGCTCGATAATAAAATTAAACAGGTGCCTACCTTCCCTCTCCACGGGACATTTTCGTATAGCTTCAAAGACTGCCTTCTATGTTTTAAAAGAAGAGTTGCTATTCATCTTTATGGCTTCGTACGAGTATTTAATCTGAAGAAAAAAGGAAAAGATAAGCTCGTCTCCTCCAAGGATAATCTTTATGAGGTTGAGAATGTGCTCCTGGTTGAAAACGGAAGAGGGATAGCTTTTTAATTTGCGAATTAGTTTTTTTTGAGTTTTTACCATGAAACGAGCGAAGAAAGACGGAATTGAAGTGTCACTCTGATGAAGTTACCATCTCGTAAAGATGAGAGTGAAGTACAAAGTTTGCTTCAAACTGAGATATTTCTCAGGAATGCAGAGCATTGAGTTATAAATTTTGACTAATCTGCTTAATCTCATTTATTTGGCCTTGTCTGAAAGCATTTGAGTGTTGACCCTCATTCCCAAACTTTAAACACTAAGTAACACTGATTTGCTACCAATCAGGAGTAGCATTCCATACTGGTATATCTTTTCGAAAAGGACCTACCAAAAATGTTGATTTTCCTTATTATTTCTCTATTTTAGCTCTTTGAGAGCATGACTGGTGAGCTCATAGTAAAATTTAAATAGATCTGAAACCTTTTCTTCAGTAATTTCGACAAGGGAGAGATACATCAAAACAATATACTTGTGCGGACTGTCTATATCTGGATCAGTGAGCATTTCCTTGACGATGTTGAGCACTGATTCTTCTTGACCAATCAAGGGGATAATTTAGCCCAATATATATTTTTAGATGACAGCATCCTGATTTGGCTAAGATTGTAGGCCTTGCTTTTAAATGATGTTAACCAATTCGGCAATAGTCCTTTTAATTTCTGGAGTTGGTTATCTCAGATTCATAGGTTATAATTCTAATAACACATATAGTCTCACTAATGATTGATAATGGCTGTATGCTTCTAATAAACAGGTGTCAAAATGAATGATTTTAATTATAAATCAAAGAAAACATGTATAAACTGAAGTAGTCTGTGTTGTTAAGGCTGAAAATATTTCAGCCATTTAAAATAAATAACTCTCAGTGGTAGGGTATAAAAAATGCATATATTGACAGATTATTAATAAAATCACTATAATCTATCAATAAAAAATAAAATATAAGTAACCAATTGCATAATAAAAAAATTGTAGTTAATTATCATTAAATCACATTTCATTTAGCTATTAAATATCAGAACAAATAAATTAGACCAAAAGAAATACTTATTGCCGATCTCTAGCTGAGCAAGATTGATCGCATTAGATTGAGAGGCAGGAAGTAAATCAAATATTTCAATACGTATAGGTCAATGTCACAGTTGTCAATAAAAGCTAGATCATGCGCATTTTGGCACTCATTGCGATCCACCAAGAGAAGTTATGGGCTTGCTCATAAGTACTTGCTTCATTAGATAGGATCCTATAACGAAAAAATGGACAAGAAAGTCTTTGTGGTAACAGATATAATCTGCCTGCCTGTCTAATTTTTAGAGACCAAAGTAAAGTGACTGCAGAGGATGAAACGTTTGGTATATAGCTTTCAGCTTAGCATATGCTGAGTGAACAACCATAATTGGCATTTATAATATTATGGGGTGGTATCACTCTCATCCTAGCCACAAGTATTGGCTACTCGGTATTGATGTCAATACACAAGAATTATTTCAAATGAGCGCAGATCCCTTTTTGGCAATTGTTGCTAGATCCCATCAAGTCAGTTAATTTGCGTGCATACTACAATATTTAGAAAAATTCGACATGCCTACATTTAGAGTGCACTCAAAAGGCTATACTGAATAAAACCTAGCCAATGTCAAAGATGTACCTAGAAGGAAAGCTGTTGATTTCAGCTATCACTATAAACGCTGCTACCAGCTGTCTATTGAGTTTGTTACTAACAAGTTGGGCCAAAAGACACTAAATAATGTCTAAAAGATGGAGTAGGCTAACTAGTTGGCACATTCTTCCTTTGTGGGTCAAAGCGAATATCTTCGAGATTAATTCATTGATAAGAAACTTGATCTTGAGGAATATTTGGAACTAAAAGAGAATCCTACTGCAAAATACGCAGAAGTAAAAGAAAAAAGAAATAAACACACTAAAAAAAATGGATAATTATACTAGTTAAAGAAACTTGTCCTTAATGGACTCTGCAGTTAAGAGTCTTCTCTTTTAATTCATCTTCGATAGCTATAAAAAATACCACTTTCTTCTTCACTTTTTAATATTTTTAACATGTTTGAGGGTCTCCTTGATGACCGCAATATATCTCATGTTGGAGTTTGTGATAGTTAATGACTGTCTTTTTTAAGCATATTCGAAATTAAATTTAACAATTCAATCTTATACTATATAAAGTCTGATTTCTTAATAATTTCAAATTAGTCAAAAGAGTTAAAATTTAGAATTCAATAATTCCAAATATAGGAAGTTTAGCTATAATTAAGCGATAATGTCAGATTACTGCAATAGAAAATGTTACCTTTCGTGAGGAGTAATTGTGGGTCGATAATTCATTTATCTTGCAAATATTATATTAAATATTATTTAATTTCCACCACAAATGCCCAACCTACTCTGGAGAACTCACTCTCGTAAATTCGGCAAGGACAGCCGCGAGTGCCGCAGATGCAAATGTCAAATCGGACTCATTCGCAAATACGACTTGTTGCTGTGCAGGAAGTGCTTCCGTGAATCTGGAGAGATCATTGGCTTCACCAGAACGAGATGAGACTGATTTGTATCGATTTAAATTCTCAAATAATCAAAGTATCACTATCGAATTAGCAGCTGGAGTTCCATTATGAGTAAACGGTAGATAAACAGTTCCCCGTAAGCGATAAATCTATGCAATAAGATATTAATTGTTAGTTGAGAAACATAATTAGGTTTTAAGAGTGAATAGCAAATGATGAATTTTATAAATGGCTTTCAGTTTGGTAAACTTCTATATCAACGTTTTTATCCTACTGCACTAAATCCAAATTATCTTTTTGTTTTATTTCAATTTTATTTTGAATTCCTAATTCGCTACACATTTATTGAAGGTTTGCATGCAATAATAAATTTTAGTAAGGATGCAGTAGCAATTCAAACCAAATTAGTTTATCAAACAGATTCAGGCAGCAGAAACGCCCATCAGTACGATTGGATACATTTAGGAAACACCATGGCCTTTGTGGCTGACAAGGACTTTAAGATAAGAAAGGATATTAGTGATTTAAGACATAAACTTGATCCTCCGATTGGAGTGGGGAGGCATGCTAGCTATGGCACCTCGCCTGTTAATAAACCTAGTGCGCCCACCAACTTTTAATACAATTCGGGAATTAAACAAGCACGCCCTCATAAATCAAATGCAGTTTATTTCACGCAAACACCTCATGCTTTTACCAGCGCGCAGAATAAAAGACAGGCTGTTGAGGTGCCCGAGGAGGTAGACGAAATCATGAATCAACTGAAAAGTTAGCTTATCTACTATCGACAAGAGAGCGAGCAGCTAAGGCTTATGATATAAGAGAAGGACAACTCTGCTAAACAAGTCATAATCAAATTGGAAAAGGATATTGAAGTGTTAATATCATAAAACGATCGCATTCGAAGTTTGCAATAGCGTGCTATTAAAGAACAACACGACCAAAGAAAAGCTATAAGTCCTTCTTCTGCCTTGCCCTGTCAAAAATGCATTTAGCTTCAGTTAAAGCTAAATGGACTTCAGCAACAATTGCAAAAAGAGGCAGAACGATATCAGAATGAGTTGAAAATCAAAGACGAAGAAATATAAAAAAATAAACGTTTTAGAGTCGACTTGAGTGAGAGGATACAGAGGATGGAATAGCAGTTAAGGCAAAGCGAAAAGGAGATGCGCAAAATTGAAAAGGAAAATGTTGAACTAAGCAAAAGGTTATCCAAGTTTAAGGAGAAAGATGCTCAGAATATAGAAAAAAATAATCAGCTGATGCAATCTTATAACATTCTTAACTCCGATAAAGAAAGAATTCTTTTAGAATATACCGAGGAATGTCAGAAGCTAATGCAGCAGGAACAGGAGTTTAATTATCTCATTAATCGCATTGAAGATATCAATTACCATTTAGAAGGATATCAAGGTGGCCGATCCATCGTATCAAAGAGAGAGCAGATTGAGCTGGAAAGCATGATGGAAGAACTCTAAAATAAAATACAAGATCTGCATACTAAATTCACTGAGAAGACAATTGAAACCAACTAATTGGAGGCTAAACTCATAGAAAAAGATAGTCATTTTAGAAGGTTGAGCGATTAATATTCTGATATCATCGAAAAAATAGATCACTATGAAGACGAGTAATCCACTTACAAGCAAAAGATTTAATAGCTGGAACGGGAAATATAAAAACTTCGACAGAGCCAAATCATCGTCAATCCTGCTAACGAGGAACTAGTTCTCAAGAATTAGCGAATGTATGCCCAATTAAAATTATAAATCAATAAAAATGAAGACTTGATTCTTGAGTTAGGCCAAAAAGACTTGTCAATCGGCCATTTACATTAGCAATTATAGAAGTCACAGTATTATATTGAGAATACCTTGAAGAAGACACTTGAGGAGAACAATTAAACGATCAGACAGCTGACCAACGAAAACGAAAGCTTGGATAGCAGAATTAAGGAGATGATCTTTATTCATGAATCCAATGCTGACAGGGAAGATCATTTTAAAGAAGCACAAACTCCTTCCACCATTAAAATTTAACTGCTGGAGGCCGAACGAGAAGATATGCGTCGCAAGATATATGAATACGAGCAGCTAATAACAGAAATTCAAAGTAAGGGCTTGCCCAATAATGAAAAAAGGGGTGATCTCTTTGATAACGATCAAAAGGACAAATAAGGTGCCAAGTCATAGCTCACACAATAAAATACCAATTTAAGGGGATAACTAAATGTGGCACGCAAAAGAATAGAAGAATTATAATATAATTTGAACCAAGAAGAGCTTTCTAATGAGAGAGAAGGCAGGTAACTTGAAAGAACCATTTTGAATATCAAAAATGAGAACATGAACTTGATCAATTAAAACCAAGAAGTTAATTACAATTTAAAAAATGCCGAAGCGTTCATAGCCAATCAAATTGAGCGAGAGAAAGCCTTAGAGATGCAGATCGGTAATATGGTGATATCTCATCAATAAACAGTATCTATATTATAGAACCAGCGATAGGAGGCATTAAAGCAAGTATAGCAAGCAGAAATATAGCGAAATCAACATTGTCGAGACATGAATTATATAGTGGAAAGCTATGATAAAAAAGTAAGCAACCTTAACTAAAAACTAGAGGTGGAAATTCAAACTCGGCTTGATGTGCAAAAGGACAATAAATAAATCATGAGGCAGCTCTCTCAACAAGCATTAACTATCGAAAAACAGGAGATTATTTAATCACAATCTTAGGAGCTTTTAAATCAGCTCTCAAGAGCATAACGATAAGTTTAAAACCTACAATAACGAAATACATAGCTGACTACGAATTAGGCATCTATAAAAAAAAATATTGCAATGTTAGAGCAATCTCTGCAGGAACAGAAACTGCAAAATTAAGACATTTATCAGCAATTCTCGACGCTTAAGGATTAACTGGCTCAAGCTAATTGGAATAATTAGACTTTGACTCAATAGATAGGTCGATTGCAGCAATAATGGAAATATACAAGCGACTAGTTATCAAATATTAGTCACAAGAGATAGGAAGAACATCAGGAACTCGTTAAGAGAAGAACAGAATAGGCAAATTTGAAATATCAGGTTGAAGAACGATAGGCGAGGTTAAGGGAAGTTTGGCACTAAAATTAACAACTCAAGTCTGCTCTCAAAGATAAAGAATTTCAGTAATCCTAAAGAGATAATTATTCTCCCATGTCTCTCACTCTGAGTCAGTCCATCAATGAAAGCATAAGACTGTTGCAAAGGGATGTTGCAGGGAAGGATCATTAAATTGATAAGACTCCAGAAGGCTAATAAGTGGCTCGAAAATTGGAGTATATTGATCGTATTGGTTAGAAACTTAATGAAGGAGAAGTTATCGTATTAAAAAATTAGATTAGAGAACTGCAGCTGAACGACCAAAATTTGAGGGAGTAAATCGCCTATCTTACAGCCCAAATGGCTGAAAATGACGAAATAGTGAAGCATTCGGCTTAAATAATTCATTAAAATAATGAAATCGCTCATTAAAGATCAACTCTCGTTTAGAGATTGGCTTTTCTTGAGGAATACTCTCAGAAGATTTAACAATAAAATAGAGATTTGCAGGAGGAACTAAGTAGAAATGCTGAAATCAGTGCTGTAATAAAAGATTGTGATGAAAAGCTGGCAAAAATGGATATGTATATTCGAAATGAAGAGATACGGTTTCGAGAGCAAGTTTAACTTTTGGACGGATAGAGAGAGGAAGAGAGAAAGATGTTCGAATTGTCTGTCAGATAATGGCAAACAAAGTAATAGGAAATATTAGAACAAACCAATTTCTATAAATCAAAATTGATTTAATCTCAACAATCTATTGGCTAATTAATGACTTAAAGAGAAAAATTAATTAGTCAGCTCGCACTTAGCGCAAATCAACTATAAAACAATTCGCTCAAGGAGACACAGTCCATCTAATCGATTGAAAGATAGCTGAAACTAGTGATTCAACAGAACAAATAATGTCAAAATGATATGATACTGATTCAAAGAGTAAAAGATGAGTTAGTAATAGAAAACTAATCTTTAAAGAAATAAATTGAATGCACCATATTAGTAAGCAATGATAATGCATCTTTGAGGCAGCAAATATTGGATCTGCAAAAACACTTCCAAGAAGAGGTTACTCACCGAGAAGAATAAATCAAAAAATACATTAGAAATATGGAGCAATCTTTAAATAAAATGGAAAATTAAAAGAATATCATCCAGCAGAAATTAAACTAGAGCTTGCAACAAGAGATTCAGACAAAAAATTAAAGATAATTCTTCAAAAATAAGCTGTAGTAAGCTGAGACTTATCTCATGGAACTGTAGAGTGGTCGAAGAAAAGCGCATATTGAGGCAAATGTGACTGATTTTCTGCTGATGAACTAAAATTCAGCACTAAAGCAGTAAATATAGAAACTTAACGCCTAAATAAGGAAGCTATTGGATGACAACAAAGATCTCAATGGACAGATTGAATAAAGAGATCATCAAAATAGGCAATTAGCATAAAAAGTCAAAAATCTTGAAAGGAAAACATAGTATTATGATAAACAAATCAAGTTAGTATAGGAATAAAAAGTACGAATCTAATTAAAATACAGTCAAATTTCGCAAACCTTAGAAGAGACCATTTTCACTCTCAATACTAAGATTTCGTAACTTAGAAAATAGATGGGCCCTGCTGCCTTATCATCTCCTTCTATCATAACTAAAATTCGTGATCTTCAAGAGCTTGTTGACAAAGTTACCACAGAGGCTAACTATTTTAAAACCAAACTCAGAGAAGCACAATAATTTATCGACAGGTTGTCAAGGCCTAAAAGATTAGTGAGTTAAGGGATGGGAGCCTTAACTCCAAGATAAAATCATCTGACTCAAAATTAGATATAAATTTTGAATTTAAAAGCTGATAAATTGCAGTTTGATAGAAAGATAAAAGATATCAATGAATAAATGGGCAAATATTAATAGACTTCTCGAGCTTTGAAGCAATAGATTTATCAGAGTGAAAACAAATTAAAAAGCGTTGCGTAAAAAGAAAGGTTAGCTGAAGTTCAAGTTGCTGAGGCGGTTAATAGACTAAAAGATGCCAACAAAGAGATAGTCTTCTTACAGAGCAAGCTAGGCTAGGCAGAAGATTATATTTTTCATCTGTAGAAAACTAGCACTGAGCGAAACCAAATGTCTATCCTACCAACTGATAATTCTACAATTGACTACTTGAAAGGATAAAATGCAGGCTTAAAATAGCAGATAATTGTTAAAGATAACTAAATTCGTAGATTATAGAAAGAGAAGAGTATTTCCTAAATAGCACTCGAGTAAAATAATTTGTTGATTAAACAACTGGAACGAAATGGTAGTGAATATCTTCTAAAAGTTAAAGAATTAGAACAACAAATCATTTCGATGGATCGAGAGAAGGAAGACATTGATATTTAATTTACGGCAGTGAAGGAGAGGAATGTTTTAATTTAAGACAGCTTGGCTGTTGATAGATCTCAATTGAGAAAGATGGAAATATAAATTGCCACTCTCAAATAAAATAAAACGTTGGATGAATAAAAGATAATGTAGGCTCAACAAATAGTTTAAAAACTACAAATATCTCTTGATTTTTTTAAGACCAAGTTGGATGAGGCGGAAAGATATATCAGCCAAATGGAGAACTAAAATATTATAGAGAGAAAGAAAGCGAGTACTTCCTCAGATGCAGTGAGAGATACAGCTATTTTAACAAATCTACAACAAAATCTATAAGTTTACAAACTAACAGTATCCTAACAATAAAAGCAGATTATTGGTTTATAATCTGACAACAAAAAGACAGAAACTCAATGTTAGTAATATAAGAAACAAGTAACCGAATCTTTTACTCAAATCGTTTCACTCAAGGATAAACTGGATGATGCTGAAAAATATCTAAGCGCCAAGTCACAACTTTAAGAATAAAAGAATTAGATTATCTTATAAAGCGAAAAAAGAGTAAAACAATTAACGCAAGAACGAGCTGAAATATATAATTCATGGGAAAATATCAAATTTTAATTGATTAACGCGTAGCAATCAATTTAAAGGTTGCAGTTGGACAAAAATTAGATAGAGTTTCAATTTAAAGATGCTGAAGCAAAACTATCCAGACTTGAAAGGGATAAAAGGTAAAGCGAATAAAGAGCGAACTATTCATAAAACTTGCTGATTGAAAACGTAAACAAGATCTCTTAACTTCAAAATGAGCTCAGATAGGCTGAAATTTATATTGATAGTCTTTAAAAATAGAAACAGACCTTCAAACAACAACAAAATATCAACACAAAAAGCAGGCAATCGCAAGAAACAACCAGCCAAAGTGATGCTGGCAATAGTTTGCAAAAGCAAAAAGAAATATTTGAGTAAATAATCAGAGAAAAAGAAAGTATCATCAGCAATATGCAACAATCGCTGATAAAGAAAGAAAGAAAGTCCTATCCAAATGGAAGCGCTTAATTTTTCAGAAGTAAACTGGAGGAAGCTGAAGACTACATTTCTTAAATGTAGCAAGAAAATAGCGAAGTCAGCAATGCCTTCTTATATCTCCAACAAAGCACTTTAAAACTGAATGAAGAAATCGCGAAACTGAATTAGAAATTAATAAATTCAGATAGCGATAAAGACATACTCATCGCTGAGAATATGTAGATGCAAAATTAGATTACAGATCTACAATTAAAAAATTAGTTATTAGATCGAACCATAGAATAATTGAAAAATAGTTCAGAACAGTAACTGAGATTGGCGAAAGAATAGTTATAACTGATGAAGGTTAAATTGGTTTCTGCCCAAACAGTTCAGATAGAACGTGACAATATCAATCAATTGAGAATATCTGAGTCTTAGCGCCATCAAAATGCAATAGTTGTATTATAAAGTAAACTCAAAGAAAATGAAAAGGAGAAAGAAGTCCTTATTTAACTGTCAATAGCAGCAGATCAAAAAATAGGATCCCTTACCACTGAACTCAACTTTTTTAAATAAAAATTAAGAGAGGCTGAGGAGTACATTCTTTAAATTGAAAGTATAAAGGAACCATCAGTGGAGCCCAATACTGAAGGCCTATAAATCACAGGAAAATAAATATAATTGATAAGTTTACTGAAAAATCAAATAAGCTAACTATTGATCAGTAACAATCATTTATTAGAGGAGAAGGCTACTACTGAATTAAAAAATAGCAATAAGATTCGTATTATTCAGGAGTTAGAAGAGCGTATAGAATCTATCAATCGAAAGATAGAAATGATTTAAACCGAAGTGGATCATTACAAAAAATAACTGTCACTCCTAGAAATAAAAGTTCAATAGAGTGACTCTATCGATAGTTCATTAAAATAATCACTAATTGCCAAAGATGACTGTATCCAATAAAAGGAAAGAGAAATATAATTCTTTAAAGAGAAGTTGTTCGAGGCTGAAGAATTTATTACGGGATTGCAAAAATAAAATGACGATCTAATAATGCAAATTCAGAGTTTAAGTTAAAATATCACATCTTTGAGCACCGAAATCGCCAACTTAAAAGACAAAATCGTTAAATCTGATAGAAATAGCATGTCATTGCTCAGTGAAATAGAGGAAAAATCATATCAAAATTAAGTCTTGAGAAAATAAATTTCCAACTTTAGTGATTCTCGTTCTATTGAAGTTAACCAGGAGATTTCTTCCTTCAAAGAGGTCGTTGAACAGTTAGAAAGTTAGCTGGCGTACGAACGCTAAAATCATAAGAATGATATCGACTACCTGACAAATGAATTAAATTAAACTCAGGGTTTGAAACAGCAGATACAAATGGATAAACTATTTGCAGAGGAACAGCTGGCATAATTATAAATTTAACTTCAAAATATAAAGAAAAATGCTGGTCGCACCAAGTTACCGACTATTACTTAGGAATAGGCCGATGAACCGATTTAGTTTTTTAAGAGTAAACTCCATTAGGCCTAAAATTATGTTTTATAATTACAGGAGGAAAACGATACTATTCGATTGGCAATACAATCGCTTCAAGATAGAGTTGCTTCCTTAAGTGTTGAGGTGGCTCGCCTTAATGACAAGCTTGTCACTACTACTCTTGGCAATGAATTACTGTTAAAATAGATAGAATAGTTGAAAAATACAAATTAAAGATAAAAGGAAAGCAACCAACAGCTGGTGAGTTCCATGCAGAAGCAAATTGATGAACTACATCTTTAGTTAGAGCAGTATATGATTTAAAATAATAAATAAGGGCTTTAAACGATATAAAAATTTGACACCTAAAAGGACAAAAGATAAAAGCAAGGGCAACTGCAAAGGTATTACAATGATCAAATGAGCAGTATTATAAAGGAGCTGTAAAATTAAAATGGAAATCTTGCTGAGGAGAATGAGATAAACCTTAACAAAGTCAAATTACTCTAGGAGGTTATAACTCAACTGAAAAATGAACTAGCCTATGAAAAAAGAGATAAACTAGGAGAACAATTCGAATATGCTCTAAGTTAAGAGAGCAGCCCTAAAATGGTTAAAAGGCCAGTTGAAGATTAAGATATCCATGAATTCTTTTCAGTTAAGTTGCTATAGGCTTAGAAATACATCACTGAATTGTAGGAATAAAAATAAAGTGTAGCCAATGCTGTTGATGTATTGAATAAACAAGCTGAAATACTGCGTTAGGAGATTAGTCAATTAAAGGATAAGGTTGTAATAATTGATGCAGATAAAGTATCACTGCTCAAGGCATCTGAATAGATGAAAAACGAGAATTAAGAATTGAGGTTCAAATTACACTGCAAATAGCTTGAAGAACCATAGCTAATTAAGGCTGCAACAAGAGATGTACGGTAATTATAAGCTGTTCTGAAATAACTACAAGCCGATAAAGCTCGGCAATTATAATAAAAATAAAACTATGAACAAATTATCAAAGATTATGAATATGTTCACAATGATCTTGATACCAAATTGGTCAGAATGAAGGATACTCAATTGGAACTTTAAAATCAGGTGAAGGCGCTTTCTAGATAGAGCTAAGATTTAAGAGCACAACTACAATAAGCAATTAAAAAGACTGAAGAAAACAATAAGAAATCTTTGCTTTATAGCTTTAATCCTAAACTATAGTATCCAGCAAATCACATTACTGATTTGGAGGAAGAACGCATTAGCCTAATTAGCTAAAATTAAGACCTAAAAAATTCAGTTAACATGCTTATCAGCGAAGTCATAGACCTCAAACAGCATTCAAGCAAACTATAGATTCTTAATGAAACACTGAAGCCTGAGATTGACTCTTTAAAAAATGATAAAGAACTTATGGAGTCAGATTTAGCTAAACTACACTCTAAACTTGCCTATCTTGAGTCCTTACATGAGAGCAAAGATCAAGAGATATCAGAGCTGAGGATTTTAAACGATATCAGTCGAGATGCAGAAGAATTACGGAAGAGCAAAGCACGCATGGAGAATGTGCTGGATGGACTCAGCTAGAAACATGATGAGCCAATGAAGTAATCACATCTTAAAGATGACCAATCCAATCTACTTTTATAAAAGTAGATGCAAATTTAATTGTTAAACCTGTAGCTGTAGAAGAGGGAGTAGTAAAACAGACAGTTGAAAGTGTAGAACCTTAATCTTCGTGAATAGCTCCGCTAATTTTTAAGCAACAGTCAAAACATAAATGGCAATCAAATTATCTAATAGCTACAGCATCATTTGGTGGAAAGTTAAAGACTTAATCTTCAATTGAAAATATAAATTCAAAAGTAAGCCAAAGATAAAATTTAACTGGAGTCAGAGACCAACCGCTTGCAGAGCCAATACGATGAAATGGAAGCCAACATGAAGCAGAAGCAGATAAAGCTGTAAGCACTTTAAGCATTAATCGAAGAGACAAATACCAAATCGAAAGTAATGGAGGAATTTGGTTCACAAATCGGAGACTAATTCTAAAGACCAGGAGAATCAGCCTTCTATTTTTAAGCTAGCAAGAGGAGCAGTATAATTATAGAGTAAAAGCTCAAGGATTCGATCCGCAAGTTTACTGATATGACAAATCACTTCACTGAAAACAAGGAGGCCTAACAGGCAATAATTGACTAGCTTGAAGATTTTCCTTACCTCCAAGAACTAATCAGGTCTATTCTCTATCGCCTATATATATCCGACGAGAGGGATTTGTAGAAGAATCTAATAATTAAAAATTTGACAAACCAACTGAAGAATCAAAAGAAAGAGGAATACATAAAAGTAGAAGAAGAGAAGAGCCTTCCCTCCGAAATATAGTCCCTACTAAGAGAAAACGAATAAAAGCAACTTTACTTTGACGAGCTGGCTCTTTAAAATGAAAAGCTATCATGGAAAGTAAGATAACTCTAGGAGAAGTCGGCTGAAGACGATGCGGAAAAGATTGAACTCATTAATAGATTGAAGAAAACTGATCAGAAAGTATCAGGGCTGATCGTGGCGGAAGAGAAACTTCAAAAAGAGTCAGAGCAGTTGTATGAAAGAAAAGAAATCTTAGAACAAAGTTTAGAGCACTCCAAATAACGGATTAATTAATTGGAAGAGAGCATGGAGAAGGAGAGGCAAATAGAAATTTAGATTCGAAAGATTATTGACGTGACCGATCGTTTTTCGCAGGTGTTGGATGAGGAGGAAATTTTGCAAAATCTTTAATCATATCCTTGTCTAAATGAGCTTGTACGTTCAGTGTTCTACAAACTGCGTTTGTCCTCAGCTCTGAGTCTATAAAAAGAACTAAAACTGCAGATGTTGACTTCACAAGTGTAATCCCTTCGAAAAGAGCATCTTCACCCTATGGAATAGAAATCGTTTAGATTATCAACGCCACGTCGTGAAGAGATATTGTATGAGTTAGCGGAATATGAAGCGCTTAACAAAGAGTTGGAGGAGAAATTGCAAGCTGTGACCATGGATTTCAATCTTCAGGGAGAGATATTGAGAGAGTACTAAAAACAGCTTGATGAATCTAAGTCGCAGCTCGGCCAGGAAAGCTTAGAACAGGTAGATAAAATGCAATAGCCAATGGACAACAGTTCATCAATCAATACCAAGGATTTAGCTTATTTATAATTGCTTACCTCGTGCATTGATAAGATAATCGATATATAGCAAGCTGTTGATTAAATAGAGCGAGAAATTACCCAAATAGCTCCGCTTGAAGGAGCTAACTTATCCCAACAATCATCCGATAATCACAGTAGTGAGTCAAATCTTATAGGAAGACTACAGGAGTTATAAGAAAGACTGAATCGACAAGAGTCCGATGTCCGTGAACAGCAATAGGAGTCGCATCGATTGGACACGGAGCTAACCGATCTGCTAAAAAATTTATCTGTTAATGCAGAACTTCCACCAGCAATAAGAATGTAAATTGATGAATATCTAACTCATTTGTAGGGTCAAATTGCTAAAGAACACGATCGACATTTTGGGGAAACTGATAAACTTCGGTAGTAAATCAAATATATTGGAGGTAATAAGCAATTAAAGAGGGAGAGAGAGGAAGTGCTGGGGAAAGAATCTCCAGATAGGAATGCTAACGATCTTTTGCGGGAAATCACTGGTCTTAATCACGCTGTAGAAATATATCATTTGTAATCTTACAGGCGAAGACAGCATTATAAATCAACTATTGAAGGATTGCTACTACTTTTATAGGAACTACGACAGCTCTATGATCAACTCAGTATTGATAATGGATATTAGCCTATAATCGAGGTGTGTCAGTAGATGGACTAATTGGGAAAGCTGATGAAGAATGCGCTATAAAATGAAGAGGAAGAGGAAGAAAGCAATCAGATATAGCTAAACGCAGGAAAGGATTTTATATTAAGCGGAAACTACACTCAGATGCTTGAAGTTAATCGCGAAAAGAAGGGAAAAAATAGATTCGAGGCTTTGATGCGCCTTCAAGAGAGTGTGGGAGAGTATATTGAACGTCATTTCGAGAGTAGGCAGACACAAACTGAGTAAATCAACAAATTAGGTCGCAATAATGCTCTCAGCTATGATCAAATTGTCCAAGATATCGATGAGCGTAGACAATGGTACTATGAAGCTCCCACTCAGCTAAGCGATGAGGTTTTTAATCACCTCATTAGCCTTTTACCATTGGTTCAGGGTGATTAAACTTTTTACAATTGCATTGATTCTCTGTTTAGCACTCTCTACAGAATTGAGGTGAGTTTTGAGACTGCCTTGCACCAAAAAGATGAAGTGGTTCGTACCCACAACTAAAAAATGAGTCGGATATTGAATAGAACCCCATCAGAACACTCTGAGGAAATACTTAATGCATTTGAAGGGAGGGGAGAGGAGATACAAGACCAAAGATTGCAAGTTCAAACCGAACGAAAAGCGCATCCCTAGGGTAATGGTGATCCTACCTTTGCTCGGGAGATGTGAATATGATATAAATAATTTTAACATTATTGTTACGATTCTCATCACTTCACAATCCAATCCTTACTCTCTTCGAATACAAATTTTGATCTACAATAAATAATGAAATGTGATACTGATCATATTGCATAATATTGCGTAATAATGCGTAACTTATCCAATAATAATAGCCTCACTGGCCACCAACTGTTAATATTCTACTATTAATACTTTCTATATGTACGACAAATAGACGTCCACGCCTCTGCTCGTTGCTGAACTCAGCAACCTCGTGATCATTTGCTTCTTTTTCGGACTGTTCTTTTACCGATACTACCGCCTGCGATCGTTTTCGCTGACTGATCGCTTTAAAAGTATGCTCA
>Ga0302191_10001151_pt1 | contig 16922 bp, 13 predicted proteins | sample II_Bog_E3_1_FD_198775 | JGI IMG/M metagenome (GOLD analysis project Ga0302191, IMG submission 198775) | Peat permafrost microbial communities from Stordalen Mire near Abisko, Sweden - II_Bog_E3_1 | ecosystem: Environmental > Terrestrial > Soil > Wetlands > Peat | place: Sweden: Abisko...
AGGGGTTCACTGGCAAGTGAAGACTTAAACTCAGCCACACTTCCCAAAAATTGGGTCTGGATACTCTCCGGCATCCCGATCGAACGCTGAGCTGCCTCAATCACTTTGACGGCTTCACCCAGTGAGTGGCCCCTCTTCAGGTTGAAGGAAAGCGTCATGGAGGGAAACTGCCCCTGATGGGTGATAATCAGTGGATTCGATTTTGTGCTCACCGTCACCAGGGTGCTCAACGGAACCAATTTGCCCGTCGTCGAGCTCACATAAATCTTTTGCAGGGCATCGGGAGAATTCCGAAATCCCCCTCCGTTCTCCATCACTATCCGGTACTGGTTAAGCTGTGTGTAGATCACCGAGATCTGACGTTGTCCAAAGGCATCATAGAGTGTGTCATCAATTGACTGAACCGGCACATTGAGCCGGGAGGCGGCGACACGGTCGATTTTGATATCCAGTTGGAGTCCGAGATCCTGCTGGTCGCTGGCCACATCTTCAAGACCCGGCTCTTCTCGCAGCCTCTTGAGCAGCTTTGGCCCCCACTCCCGAAGCGTGGTGGGATCCACATCCTCAAGAAGGTATTGATACTGGGTTCGGCTGATCCTCGTATCGATCTGTAGATCCTGCGAGGGCTGGAGATAAAGACTGATTCCAGAAACCTGGAGCGCCGCCTGCGAGAGTCGGGCCATGATGACGCTGATGCTTGCCCGATGTTCGCGAGGCTTGAGGGCAATGTAGAAGCGTCCCGTATTCTGCGTGGGGTTGACCGTACCCGTCCCCACAAAGGCCGCCACACGCAGCACATCAGGATCCCTGGCAAGCACTTCGGAAAGCTCTTTCTGGCGATCCGCCATCTCTTTGAAGGAAATATCCTGGGCGGCATCGGTAACGCCGATGATCAGTCCCGTATCCTGAATCGGAAGCAGTCCCTTCGGAATCTGTACGAAGAGAATCCCTGTCACGACCACTGTGCCAAGGGCCACCAGGATCGTCCCCCTTTGATGACGGAGAACCCAAAGCAGGCTGCGGTCATACCGTTCTAACAACCCGTCGAAGATTCCTTCCAGCGATTTTTGAAAACGGGTTTCCCCTTCCGAGCGAAGCATCTTCGCGCACATCATCGGCGTGAGGGTCAGAGAGACGATGGCGGACACCACGACAGAGCAGCTTAGGGTGATGGCAAATTCCCGGAAGAGTCGCCCGACAATTCCCGACATCAAAAGCAGGGGAATAAAGACAGCGATCAGCGAGATGCTGAGGGAAATGACGGTAAACCCAATCTGTCTGGATCCCTTGAGGGCCGCCTGTAGCGGCGAATCCCCTCTCTCGATGTAGCGGACGATATTTTCAATCATCACGATGGCGTCATCAACGACGAACCCCGTGGAGATCGTCAATGCCATCAGCGAGAGATTATCGAGACTGAATCCTGCCAGATACATGAAGGCGAATGTTCCAAGCACCGAGAGGGGCAGTGCAACGCTCGCGATCACCGTGGCGCTGAGCTTTCTCAGGAAGAGGAAGAGCACCAGCACCACGAGCAGCACGGTCAGGAGCAGCGTAAACTGTACATCGTTCACCGAGGCCCGGATGGTCTCCGTACGATCTGAGAAGATTTCGATGTGAATTCCCGGAGGGAACGTGCTTGTCAGCTTCGGCAGAAGCGCCTTAACCCGGTCCACGGTATCGATGATATTGGCTCCGGGTTGTCTCTGAATGTCGAGCAGCACAGCCTGCTGGTGCGGCACTCCCGGTTTGGAAATCCAAGCCTCGATGAGGGAATTTTCGACTCCATCCTGAATGGTGGCCACATCCTTCAGACGCACCGGAGCATTGTTGTTGGTGTTGTAGGCGAGAATCAGGGGGGCAAGGTCCGCCGCGCTCTTGATCTGGTCATTGGCACCGATGGTGAAAGACTGGCGGGCTCCGTCAAAGCTCCCCTTCGGGGCATTGGCATTGGCCGAATTGATCATCGTGCGGACGGTCTCTAGGCTGATGCCCTGCGCATCCAAAGCCGCGGGATTCAGGCGTACACGCACTGCCGGCTTTTGATTCCCCTGGATCGTCACCAACCCCACTCCCGGAACCTCACTCAGTTTCTGAGCCAGCACCGAATCGACAAAATCGTTCACCCGGACAATCGGCAGGGTATCCGAGGTGATCGCCAGCGTCAGGATCGGCGTATCCGCTGGGTTTACCTTGTTGTAGACCGGAGGGTTCGGCATTTCGCTAGGAAGCACCCCGCCTGCGGCATTGATGGCCGCCTGCACATCCTGAGCAGCCTGATCGATATTCTTGCCGAGCACGAACTGGAGCGTGATCACCGAGGTTCCCAGGGAACTGATCGAGTTCATGGAGGAGAGCCCGCTGATCTGGCCAAACTGTTTCTCAAGGGGGGCTGTGACAAGCGAAGCCATGACCTCCGGATCGGCACCAGGATATTGAGAAGTCACCTGGATTGTTGGAAAATCAACTGTGGGGAGGGCAGAAACCGGGAGAAAACGGTAACCGAGACAGCCCACCAGAATCAACGCCACCATCAACAGGGAGGTGGCAATCGGCCGCTTAATAAAGGGCTCGGAAATGTTCATCGGATTGGAAGGTATTTCAACTGAAAGCTGTTAGACCTCAGGAAGTAAGAACTGGGAGATGGCGTGAGCGTTTGTTTGGTTCCGGCGAATCGATATTCGGTACTCTGTCCAATAGCCATGCTGGGTTACTTCGGGTTTCCAATCTCCAGTCTTTCTTCGGTTTGTCCCAGGCAAGCTAGGAACTCTTGGGGTGATGCGGCGTATCCGAAGGGTTTGCTGATTTGCGGATGGCCGTTGTCACTGGAGAGTCGGGCTGGAGGCGGTACTGACCATCCGTGACCACCTTTTCACCGAGCGTCAGTCCGGTCTCGATCAGGGTTAGCCCAGCTTCGGTAGGTCCTGTCGTCACGGTTCGCATCACCGCCTTGTTGCTCTCATCCACCACATAAACATACGACCCATCCGGCCCGAGTTGGACGGCTTCCGTGGGAACGACCAGGGCAGACGGACGCTCTCCTACAAGAAGACGGACATTCACAAACTGCCCCGGCCAAAGCTTGTCGTCGTCATTGGCAAAAACCGCCTTGATCTTGACCGTGGCCGTGGTTGTGTCGATCTGGTTATCGATGACACTGAGGGTTCCTTTACTCAGAACCGTCTGGTTATTCCGATCCAGCGCAATCACCTCCAGGGTCTTGTGTTCCAATAATGGCTCCCGGATCTGGCTCAGGTCCTGCTGGGGAAGCGTGAAGGAGACAAATATTGGTTTGATTTGATTGATCACGACAATGGAGGAGGAGCCGTTGGCACTATTGCCGCCTACTGTCACCTGATTTCCCACATCCACCTGACGGACCCCCGTGCGGCCAGAGATCGGGGCGGTGACCTGCGTCCAATCGAGCTGCGATTTTTGAAGCTCCTCATTGGCCTGATCTGCCTGGACCGTGCCCTCCAACTGCGCCACCAGATACTTCTGGGTGTCATCGGTCTGGTGATCGAGCACATTCTGCTTCAACAACTGATCGTCCCGCCCCAGCAGGATCTTGGCGCTCTCAAGTTGGGCCACATCCTGGACCTGCTTGGCAACGGCTTGATCGTATTGCGCCTGGAAGGTCCTGGGGTCGATCACTGCAAGCACATCCCCCTGTTTCACAGCCTGGCCTTCCTGAAACTTGATCTCCTGAATCAGGCCTGAAACCCGGGCGTTTACCAGTGCCGAGTTATAGGCTTGAACAGTCCCAAGACCATCCAGATAGATAGGGAAATCCTCGGCTGTGACCGTCTTCACCGACACGGGAATGGGGGCAGAAGCTCCAGCGTGTCCATTACCTTTCGACAAGGAGGAGGCACCCAGATGGGAAAGTCTCCAAGCGAGCGAAGCGAGGAGCACAACAAGGATCAGCCACCAGAACCAATGCCGTCTTTTCTTGGGGACAACCGAGGCAAATACATCAGATTCAGTTGAGGAAGGAAAACCGGTAGATGTCATTTTTTAGGAAGGGAGATGCGAGAATAGGTGTAACACTGCAAAAGTTCAAAAGTTGCAAACACAAGCGCTCTTCGAGAGAACAACTCTGAGGGGGATTCGAGAGCGAAGATTGTCTTGGAAACCATGAAAATGCCTTAGAGAGCCAAAAAATTCTTCAGGATCTCCTTGCCATGGGTGGTCAGAATCGACTCGGGATGAAACTGGACTCCCCAGAGGGGGAGTTCCTTGTGACGCAGTCCCATGATCTCACCCTCGGCCGTCTCCGCGGTGATTTCCAGGCACTCTGGCAGCGACTCCCGGCGCACTAGCAGACTATGGTAGCGTGTAGCCTCAAACGGATTCGGAAGCCCCTGAAAAAGATCCTTACCATTGTGAATGATCGGGGAGGTTTTGCCGTGCATGAGACGACCCGCCCTCACCACCTCGCCGCCGTAAACATCACCGATGCATTGATGGCCGAGACAGACCCCCAACAAGGGATAACGTCCTGCAAAACGGCGAATCACCTCATTGCTGATACCGGCCTCCCTGGGCGTGCAGGGCCCAGGAGAGATGCAGATACGGTCGGGATTCAAGGATGCAATCTCCTCCGGGGTGATCTCGTCGTTGCGGCGGACAAGTGGATCCGCCCCCAGTTCTCCAAAATACTGGACGAGGTTATAGGTGAAGGAATCGTAGTTATCGATGACAAGGATCATAACGGTAAAAAATTAACTCATGGTTGCCGAAGCGAGTTCGATGGCCCTGATGACACCCATCGCCTTGTTGACGGTTTCCTCAAACTCAGCGGAGGGTTGTGAATCAGCCACGATGCCGGCTCCAGCCTGCACATAGGCAGTGCCCCCTTTGAGGAGGACCGTTCTGAGTGCAATACAGGAATCAAGCTGGCCGTTAAAACCAAGATAGCCGATAGCTCCGGCATAGGTTCCCCTCGCCGTCGGCTCCAAGGTGCTGATAATCTGCATAGCCCTCACCTTGGGCGAACCACTGACTGTTCCCGCCGGAAAGGTAGCCCGTAAGACATCCAGGGGTGAGTGATCTCCAGAAAGTTCTCCAGAAACATGTGAAACAATGTGCATGACATGGCTGTAACGCTCGACTGTCATGAAATCGGAAAGACTCACACTCCCGTACTCGGAGATTCTGCCAACATCGTTGCGGGCGAGATCCACCAGCATGAGATGTTCCGCACGCTCCTTGGGATCATCCAGCAGTTCGCGGCAGAGTGCCTCATCAGCTTCCTGGGTCATGCCACGTTTGCGTGTGCCTGCGATCGGTCTGATTTCGACATGACCACTTGTCACTTTGACATGCACTTCCGGAGAACTCCCCACCAGGGAAAACCCTCCAGGCAGGCGAAGGCAGAACATGTAGGGTGATGGATTCACCAGCCTCAACGCACGATAGAGATGAATCGGATCCCCCCCATAAGGAATGGAAAAGCGCTGGGAAAGAACGATCTGGAAAATATCGCCGGCACGGATGAATTCCTTCGAGTCCTCGACGGCCTGTTCATAAGCACCGCGGGTCAGGTTGCTGGTTGGAAGCACTGGTTGCACGGCCACCGATGTCGGAAAAGGTTGCAGAGAAACGGATCGGGAGAGCTTCTCCAACAGCGCTTCAATACGAGCCACAGCCTCCGCGCGTGCAACCTCCACACCAAGTTCACCAGGGAAGGCACAGGCGACCACCTTGATCCGGCGGTTCTTGTGATCGAAGCTTACTACCGTATCGGCAATCAAAAAGAGCATATCCGGCACATCAAGGTCATTTTTCGGAGCTGCCGGAACAGAGGGCTCAAAACGCATGACCGCTTCATAGCCGAGATAACCAACAGCCCCACCAGTGAATCCCGGCAGCTCCGGATGGACCTTGCAGCGATAACGGGACATGAGTTTCTCAAGTTCTGCAAGTGGGTCAGCCGCCTTCCATGACGTGGTCTTCCCATCATGCTCGGTCAGGGTGATCTCTTCGCCTTTCGAGCAGATCAACGCGCGTGCACCTGATCCGACGAAGGAAAAGCGTCCCACTAGATCGCTCTGTTCAGCGGATTCGAGCAAGAAGGAGGGTGCTTCCGTACCAAGTTTGGCGAGCAACGAGAGAGGAGTTTCACTATCGGCAACCAACTCGATCCAGACGGGCACAACCGGATAGGAGGCAGCCTCCGCAGCAAAATCCTCAGGGGAGGGAAAAACTCCTGAAAGGGGAAAGCGATGGGGTTTGGAAGCTGGATTCATTGGGAGCGTTCTGTGTAGAGGAAGCGCTGATTAAATCGCATTGAGGCCGTTGCGGAAAGAAAACTCCGACTGGCGAACACATAGCCGTGTGAACGCGACACTGCCTAATTTTCAGACAGGCTCTTAGCGTCCTTGCTTGAATCTGGCCACCTCGCGGTCGGTTTCGCGTTGCTCCGCTTTTTTCTTGAGATCCTGACGCTGATCAGCCGCATGTTTTCCCTTGCCCAGGCCTAGCTCCACCTTGACCCGTCCTTTTTTCCAATACATCCGCAGGACGGGAAGCGCTAACCCCTTGCGGAGCGTCTGCTCGGTGAGTCGTATGATTTCCGCCTTGTTTAGCAAAAGCTGTCGGGGACGTTTTGGATCATGCGTCTCATGACTCGCCTTTTCATACACCTGAATGGTGGCGTCATAGAGCACCACTCCCTTCTTCTCAACCTTGGCATAACAGCCAAGAAGGTCCGCACGACCTGCTCGGAGTGATTTTACCTCCGTTCCGACGAGGGAAACACCGGCTTCAAAACGCTCAATGATCTGGAAATCCCTAAGGGCCTTTCGGTTGGTAACGATGTCCGCGCCCATGGCTATTCCAAGAAATACCGGGATTCTAATCCCGGATGATCAACGACTTAGGCAGCCTGATTTTCCTCTTCCTGAAGAATAAAGAAATCGGCCGTCAACTTGCCCTCAGCGATCTCAGAGAGGGCAATATCAGCCAAGCCCATGGACAGATTGGTCTCAATCAGAGGACGACTCCCTGCAGAAAGCTGGCGAACACGCTTGCTGACCATGTTGATGAGTTGCTGCTTATTGGTAATAACTTTTGAGGCGGCTTCGATGTAGACAATGTTCATAAAATCAGGTGTGCGGAATGGGTTAACGGATAATGATGCCTCATCGCGAGTACCGAGACAAGCCTTGTGATGACATTGGGATGAATTCTCTGATGGTCGGGAATACGGGGAAGATTTGCATTGGAGGAATGATCCTGTTTCCTTGGAGCATCAATTTTATGGGATTCTTTACCCCTCGCTACATCAAACAGGCCCACAATCTTCTCGAAGGTGCTTCCAAGACGCTTCATCACTACCGTGACATCCTTCGTCCGGAACAATTGCTGTCGCTGGAAGAGAGCATCACCGGACTCCGTGATGGCATCGCCCGCAAGGATCAATCGGCGCTGAATGAGTTCTCCCGCGTCGTCGAGGAACGCTTTTCCTCCATCATCCCCGCGAATCCACACTCGGCCTGGACGGAAAACATCGAGGCCCTTGTCGTAGCCGTAGCGCTGGCCATTGGCTTTCAAGCCTATTTCCTCAAGCCCTTCAAGATTCCGACGGGCTCCATGCAACCGACGCTTTATGGGATGACGGGATTTTCCACCAGTGGTTCCACTCCTGATCCCCTCACCCGCACCATGGACTTTATCCGCCTCGGACGCACTCATCTGGATCTTTCAGCCTCCACGAGAGAACAGGTACTGGGACTCAATGAGTACACCAAATTGAATTTTTTCACCTTTACCGATGTGGTGACCACCGCAGGCCATCATACAATCTTTGCCCCGAGGGATGTCCTGGCTCGGGACTTTGGCATTCGCCCAGGGCGGGTCTATGAAGCAGGTGAGTCCATTGTGCACGGCTATGTCCAGGCAGGCGATCAGGTCTTTGTCGATCGCATAACCTACCAGTTTAGCACACCCAAGAGCAGCGATGTCTTTGTCTTCACAACGAAGGGTATCAGGCGCATCGAGATGGGTCTCGATCCGGCACTGGGTTCCCAGTTCTATATCAAACGATTGGCGGGAGTCCCTGGTCTGACTCTGCGCATTGATTCTCCGAATCTCTATATCAACGGTTCTCTGGCGAGCGCACCCCAGTTTCAGCGGGTCATGAGTGCAGAGAATGGTTACCGGGGATATTCAAATCCCGGGTACCCCGCACAGTATCTGACGACTCCGGAAGAGACGTTTACCGTTCCCTCCCATTCCTTCTTTGCGCTCGGCGATAACAGCTACAATTCCAGCGACAGCCGCTACTGGGGAATCGTTCCGGAACACAATGTCATCGGCCGTGGCTTCTTTGTTTACTGGCCCTTCTCAAGCCGCTGGGGCTTCATTCATTGAAACCCCAGACGACCCGATTTTATTAAGGGTTATTTTTTACCCTTCTTCTTGGAGGGCTTTGCCGATGCGGCAACCTTGGAGGCAACTTTCAGCCGTAGGGCATTCAAACGAATGAACCCGGTGGCATCGCCCTGATTGTAAGCCTGCGTGGGATCAGCCTCCATCGTCGCAATCTCGGGCCTGTAGAGCGAGACAGGGCTCTTGCGACCAGCGGCGAGGATATTTCCCTTGTAGAGACGGACGCGGACGGTTCCCGTCACGTTCTTCTGGGACTCGGTCACAAAGGCCTGCAAAGCCAACCTCTCCGGGGCAAACCAGAAACCGTTATAGACGAGCGTGCTGTATTTTGGAATCAGCCCGTCCCGCAGGTGCATCACCTCCCGATCCATGGTCAGGGATTCCATTTGGCGATGGGCAAAGTGCAGAATGGAACCACCCGGAGTTTCATAAACTCCGCGGCTCTTCATGCCGACAAAGCGATTCTCCACCATATCAACTCTACCGACGCCGTGACGCCCTCCGATCTTATTGAGCAGTTTCATGACGCCAAGTGGGGACAATTGCTTTCCGTTAACGGCAACGCAATTCCCCTGAATGAAATCAAGGGTGACGATCTCCGCTTTATTAGGGGCATCTTCCGGGCTCACGGAGAGCTTGAACATATCCTTGTTGGAGGGATCGAAGGCATCGAACCAAGGGTCTTCTAAAATCCCGCTCTCATAGCTGATGTGCAGGAGATTGCGATCCATGGAATACGACTTCTTGGCGCTTGCCTCAATCTGCACCTTGTGGCGACGGCAATACTCGATCATCTCGGCACGGCCAGGAAACTCAGCCCGGAATCGTTCCTCACGCCATGGCGCAATGACTTGGAGGTCTGGAGAGAGGGCGGCGGCGGCGAGTTCGAATCGCACCTGATCATTGCCTTTGCCTGTGGCACCATGGGCGATGGCATCAGCCCCCTCCGCAAGGGCAATATCAACCATTCTTTTGGCGATCAGGGGACGGGCAATGCTGGTCCCAAGAAAATACTCTCCTTCGTAGAGAGCACCCGCCTGCATCATCGGGTAGATGAAATCGCTGGCAAATTCGGCCTGAAGATCATCCACAAAACACTTTGAAGCTCCGGTGCGCAGCGCCTTGGGTTTGAGGCCTTTCAACTCCTCTTCCTGACCGACATCGGCACAGAAGGCGATGACCTCCGCGTTGTAGGTCTCCTTGATCCAGTTGAGAATAACGGAGGTATCGAGACCTCCGGAGTAAGCGACAACAATTTTCATCGCGTGTTGGGATACACGTCTCACGGCTTTGTTGCACGCCGATTCCATGCATCGGGGCATAAAAAACGACCGGATTGCTCCGGTCGTTTTTCAGGGAGAGACTTGAAACGAAATTATTCGCTCTTTGCCTTGATCGGGGTTGAGGCTGGTGTGGCAGTCGGTGCGGCAGCCTTGTTGGCCTGTTGAGCCTGGATCTGAGCGGCAAGATTCTGGACTGCCTGGTTGAGATCCGTCAGTGGAACCCATCCGATCAGATTGCCCTGCTGACCCGTGGACTTGTCGGCAAAGGAAGCGGCGTTGAGAAGACGGGCTTCACCAGTCTTGGTATTCCATTCGACAACGGAATCAACCTGCTTGTCGGCAATAGTGAGCTTGGCGGCAATTGCCTGCCAGGTGACCTGTTCTGCAACGGGCTGGGATTCCTGCGGTTTATTGCAGGCGCCCAACGCGAGCGTGCAGAGAACAAGTGCAAAGGAGGGATAAGAGAGTTTCATAAGAAACGAAATGGTAGTGCTCATTTCGTTAATTTCAATGAACAAATCCACTATTTTTGAAAAATCTGGATCAGCGGCGCCCCTTGTTTACTCGTCAAGTTGGCTCCTACGGCAGGCTTGAGACTGTCCTGAAGCGCCTGAAGGTTGGGATCTGTGATGTGTTCCGGGGGTAGAACAGCTCCTTTTCTCCTAACTGCAACCATCAGAGCCAACACACCGAGTCCGAATAGAGCATAAGAGGAAGGTTCGGGTACGGCAGTGACGATAAACTGACCTGATGTTTGAGTGAACTTATAGGAATCGGAGGCATTGGCATAATTCCAAGTGCCATTGCTATTGGTGAGGGACCATGTACCGAAGAGGCCGGTCAGCTCGACGGTGCTGAAGGAGCCCATAGAAGTGATATTTGTCCCACCAGTGAGGGTGGAGAAAAACTGGTAGGTGCCGGGGGCATTAGTGTTGCCGAGAGCAATGTCGAAGATGCCACCATAGTTCAGCGTGCCACCCACCTTGATCTTGTCGTAACTGCCCGCGCTCAGGAGATCAAGCATCGTCATGGCCGAGGCACCGAGAGTCACATTAGTGTTGAGGGTGAGCGTCATTGTGTTGGTACTTCCACGCGAAGGATCAAGCATACCGTTAATTAAAGCCGAGGCAGCAATGGATCCGTTGCCCCCAACAACCCCGTTGGAATTCACCGTCAGGAGTCCAGATCCCACTCCCCACCCCGAGGTATTATTCACGATCAGCACACCGGCATTCACCGTCGTGGTGCCGGTGTAGCTATTGCTTCCTGTCAGAATGGTCGTGCCGCTGCCTACTTGATTGACAGTGCCAAGGCCGCTGATGGCACTGGTGATACTCATGGTGTCAGCCTGATTGAAGTTCAGGTAAGAGTTGGTCGTGCCCAACTGGATACTTGGAGTAATAAGGCTCACATTGGTGTCACTCCCTCCTGGAGTGCCGAGATTGAGTGTGGAGGCCAGGCCATTACCATTCGTCACGACGGTCAGCGGGGAAATCACCTTGCCTCCGGAGGCGATCGTCAGGGTGCCATTGCCATAGTAGCCAACATAGAGAGCGATGCTATTGCTCAGAAGCGAACCAGCGCCGGTCACAAGTATAGAATTGTTCGAGGAGCTATTACCCACGTAGGTATCCTGGGCATCAACGACACCTCCGTTGGAAATGACGAGGCTGCTACTGGAACTTGCCGCGCCAACATCGAGCTCGATACTATTGTTCAGAAGCGAACCAGCACCGGTCACAAGTATAGAATTGTTTGAGGAGAGGATGTTTTCATTCCCTAAATAGGTTGACGGGGCGTCTACCACCCCTCCGTTGGAAATGACGAGGCTGTTACTGGAACCATAGTAGCCAACATAGAGAGCGATGCTATTGCTCAAAAGCGAACCAGCACCGGTCACAAGTATAGAATTGTTTGAGGTGTCAATAGCCTCCCTATTGACAAAGGTTCTCTGTGCGACTACCACCCCTCCGTTGGAAATGACGAGGCTGTTACTGGAACTCGAGGTGCCAACATCGAATTCGATGCTATTGCTCAGAAGCGAACCAGCACCGGTCACAAGTATAGAATTGTTTGAGGAGGCACTTTGATTCCCTAAATAGGTTATCGGAGCCTCAACCACCCCTCCGTTGGAAATGACAAGGCTGTTACTGGAACCAATGTTGCCGATATAGAGAAAGCTGATATCGCTCAGGAGCGAATTGGTACCGGTCACAAGAACCGAATTGTTCGAGGAGGAGTTTAGAGTCCCTACGTAGGTTTCAGTGGCCTCAACCACCCCTCCGTTGGAAATGACAAGGCTGTTACTGGAACCAGTGCGGCCAACAAAGAGATAGCTGCTATTGCTCAGGAGCGAACCAGCACCGGTCACCAGTATAGAATTGTTCGAGGAGGAGCCGTTATTACCCGCGTAGGTTGTCGAGGCATCTGCCACCCCTCCGTTGGTGAGAATGAGGGTGTTCCCACTGGTGTTGCTTCCCACGCTGAGCGAGGAGGTGTTACTAATCGAGCCGACATTGACCATCAGGGTGCTTCCTCCACCATCCACGACGGTAGTACCGGAGTAGCTGTTGCTGGCGGTCAGGACGACGGTACCGGCACCTGCAACGCTCAGGGAACCTGCTCCGCTGATGACTCCGCTATTGGTCAGATTGTAGCCGCCATTATTCAGGATGCCATAGATGCCATTACTGATTACTTCGTTATTGGTGACAAGGAGATTGGTGAGGGACTGAAGCGTACTGTTGGAGGCGAAGGTCACCGTGCCGGTACCCAGAGCGGCATTGTTGTTGATCGACAAGCTTCCCCCATCGAGAAGTGTACCGCCTGAGTAGCTATTGCTGGCTGTCAGGATGGTCGTGCCGGTGCCTGCTTGATTGACTGTGCCAAGGCCGCTGATTGCTCCATTGAAGATCGTTGTGGCACTCGAAGAGTTTGAGACTGTTTCGAAGCCGGAAAAAGTGATACCCAGATTGATAGTCTGATAGTCTGCGCTGCTATTGGTGATACCTGCGTTCAGGGTGAGTGTATTCCCTCCAATAGTGTAGGCATTCGCACGAGAAGTAAAATAGAGGCCCTGAAAGGATGTACCCGAGGTGAAGTCATTGGTCAGCGTGGTCGTGATGCTATTGCTGAACTGGAGGAGATTCCCAGCCACCGGCGCGGAACCGCCCCAGTTGGCTCCATCGGTCCAGCTGCCGGAAGCCGCATTGGTGGCCCAGAGGCTCGACTGCGCACGTGCTGGTGAAGGGGCGAATGCGAAGCCGATCATCATGATCAGGGAAAGCGAACACCCAAGGCGACCCTGGAGATAACCGATACTCGCAGTTGTCAAGGTCACACCATTTGTGCCAATGAAAGTTGGCCCTTGCATCGGTTTTATTTGGTTTTTGGTGTAACGGGGCTCGCGTGGTCGGACCACATGAGCGTTAGTCTTTGGGGGGTTGATTTATGTTCTAGTTGGTGGTTGTTGTGTTGTCCAACGCCGATGTAGGGAGGCCATAGGCCGGGTGGAGACGGAGATGGTGCGCTTCCTTTGCTGTGAAGATGGCAGGGCTCTAGTAGCCAAGCCTGCTGTGCGGCCTGAAGATATTGTGCCCTCTCTGTAAATCTGCTGACAGTTTTGCTGACAGTTGCCTAAAAACCGGCCTTCCGGTTGGAGTAAGTCTTTCACTTTGAATGACTTAAAGAATGGCTCCAGCGGTAGGATTCGAACCTACGACCAATCGGTTAACAGCCGACCGCTCTACCACTGAGCTACGCTGGAATAATGGAGATGAAGAGGAAACACCAGGATGATTTCCTAGGCAACAAAAAAGCCTCCAAAATGATAAGCACCGAAATCTTCAGGACTTCAACAGAACCGTCAGATGTTGAAGAATGTCAGCCGTTTGATGAGCCTCATGCCAGGGTCTATCTCCCAAAGACTCTGGCGGAAGCAGCCACTGCTGTCTGGAACTCGTGATCCACGGTGCAAACATCCCCTGATGCTTGCCCGAGAAAAGCACAAGCGTCCTGCAATCCAAGGCGGTGGCGGCATGGGCGGCAGCGGTATCGACGGTTGTCACACAAATGGCACCGGCAAGAAGATCGATGAATTTCTGCAGATTACTTGGAATGATGACGGTGGTTTTTTTAGCGATTGCCGGAGAGGCCGAGGCGAGCATCGACTGAAATTCCATCAGACGGTCTTTCTGATCCAAAGACCCTGTCAGCACAAGCAGTGGAAGCAGGGCTTTCTCCTGCACGGCTAGAAACAATTGCGCCCATCGCTCCCTTGGAAAATCCTTCTCAAGACCGCTGGAGAACGGTGCACAGACCCAATAAGTGGCAGCAATGGGAGGGGGCTCAACGGCCTTCAATCTGGGCCAGATCTCCCTGACGGCAACATCTCTTCCAAGAGCTTCACTGAGAAGCTTGCGGTGGGCTTCCAACTCGTTTGGCACTCCCTCGACGGCCATGGGATAGTCGATGAAGCAGGGACGGAAAAGTCTGTTGAACCCCTCTTCCGTCCAACGGCGAACAGGTCTGTTGCTTTCCAGAAGAGGATTGTTGCAGAGGATGCGCCTCCGTGCACGGACACTAAAAAAGAGGACGGTCTGCAAGTAGTCCCTCATGTTTCGTAGCGAAATGGAGAGATCCACCTTCATCCGCAAAAGAGTAAGCCACGGAAAGAAGCTTCTCAGGCAGTTTGCCACGAATTTATTGAGGATGACCCGGCGGGTCCTCAGTGGCAGACAAATCACAGTTGCCTTGGGAAACTGTCCCCTCACCACAGGCTCCATGATCGGAAGGATGGCAATACTCAGATTTTCTTCTCCAAGTTCCTCCCCCAAAAGTCGCACCACCCCCGATGCCAGAAAAAAATCCCCGATGCCATCCGGTTTGAAGAGAAAGCAGGTGCGCGGCTTCACAAGTCGGACTGATGCTGCTTAGAGCGATTTTTCAATTGGCGCGGCAATGCGATTTCCCCATTCGGTCCAGGAACCGTCATAGTTGCGCACTTTTTTAAAGCCGAGCAGATAGGTCATGACAAACCATGTATGGCTCGAACGTTCTCCAATGCGGCAATAAACAATGATGTCATCGTCCGGGTGCAAACCCAGATCATCCTGATAAATCTTGCGCAACTCTGCCGCGCTCTTGAAGGTGCCGTCCGTCTTCACCGCCAGCATCCAGGGAACACTATGTGCTCCGGGTATGTGCCCCCCTCTCAACACCCCCTCCTGGGGATACTCCGGCATGTGCGTGACAAGCCCCTTGAACTCTCCGAGAGAACGTACATCAATCAAGGGACGCTTGGCTCGGCTCTGCTCAAGGGCATCAGCATAAAACGCCCGAATTTCAAGATCACGGCGCACCGAAGGGACGGAATAGGAAACCGGCGCTAACTGGGGCACTTCACGGGTCAGGGGGCGCCCCTCGGCAATCCACTTGGCACGTCCACCATTCATGATTTTAACCTTCTCATGCCCAAAGAGTCGAAAAACCCAAAGCGCATAGCAGGACCACCAGTTTGACTTATCCCCGTAAAAAACACAGGTGGTATCCGGCGTGATCCCTTTTCTGGAACAAAGTTCCGCAAAGGCCTCCGGCTGGATGTAGTCCCGAATCGTGGGGTCCTGAAGATCGCGCTGCCAATCGATGTGAACCGCCCCCGGCAGATGACCCGTCTCATAGAGGAGAACATCCTCATTGCTCTCGATGATCCTCACGCCCGCATCCCTGAGATGTTCCGAAACCCAGGCCGTGGTGACAAGGACCTCAGGGTGAGCGTAATTGCTATCGATACTCATTGAGTCTGTTTTAGACACTACAGCCACACCGGTCAAACTCCCTGAGGGACCCACTGATGAAATCAGTGTCCATGAGGAGTGAGATCTCTACAAAAAAACGGGCGCTGGAACAAATCCAGCGCCCGTATCCTCGGGGAGGAAATTTTTAACCTAAATTTATTTCTTCTTCTTCAGAAGAGGAAGTCCGGTCCTCTCGTTCTCGGAGATTTCATAACCGGCTGGAAGTGCATCAAGAGCACCCTCTTTGGCCTCGCCACCGAAATAGTAGAGAGTCACTTTCTGACCACCACGAAGTTCCTGAAGACGATGGTGAAGGAAATAGGTCTTTCCGCTTTTTTTGCTAACGACGCTGAATGCCATAGTGTTGATCCTGTTGGGGTTTGTTGGGATGGGAGGTTTAGATGAGACCGGCTTTCGAAAGCGTCGCGTGAGCTCCGTTTTTCGAAATTGTTTTCAGCGCACGGGCCGACACCTTGACGGTGACAAATTTTTTCAGCTCCGGTACCCAGATACGCTTCGTCTTGAGGTTGGGGGTAAAATAACGGGGCGTCACAGCAGTGACGTGCATACCGATACCACCTTTCTTTTTGGCGAGACCTCGGCGGTGAATTTTGGAACCGCGAACAGGGCGGGAACCGGTAATGGAGCACTTTCTAGACATAAATTTAAAATCGAATGAGGGGGAGATATGGTCAGTTTCCTGCAATATGGTCAAGAATTTTCACCTTTTGGAACAGAGAAATTTTTTTAAATCCTCCGGTTGCTCAGTGTAAAGAAAGCAGTTGCTCCTGCTTCAGCACGAGTTCCCTGATGCCACGCCGACCATATTCAATCATTTTTTCCAACTGCTCCCCACCAAAAACACTCTCCTCACCCGAGGCCTGAAGCTCGATAAAATCAAGGTCTGCGGTCATGACAAGATTCAGATCCACCTCGGCATCCTTATCTTCAGAATAATCAAGATCCAGAAGGACCTCCGACCCGACCACTCCGACGCTGACTGCCGCGATTTGTCGGGAGACGGGCCTCTTGGCGAGTTTTCCCTCCTGCACCAGACGCTTACATGCTAACGCAATCGCCACACTGGCACCAGTAATGGACGCCGTGCGTGTTCCTCCATCTGCCTGTAGCACATCGCAATCTACCCAAAGCGTTCGGGAGCCCAGAGCTTCCAGGTCAATGCCCGCACGCAGGGAGCGGCCGATGAGGCGTTGAATTTCGGTGGATCGCCCATCAATTTTACCGCGTGTGCTATCGCGGGATTTTCTTGGCGATGTCGAGTACGGAAGCATGGAATATTCCGCCGTCAGCCAGCCGCCGGTAACCCCTTGTTCTTTCATCCAGCGTGGGACCCCCTCTTCGATGCTGGCAGCACAAATTACCTGTGTCCGGCCAAAGGAAACAAGCACGGAACCGGAGGCTTGCGGGGCGATTCCTGTCTGAAAAGAGA
>Ga0302191_10001152_pt1 | contig 16912 bp, 8 predicted proteins | sample II_Bog_E3_1_FD_198775 | JGI IMG/M metagenome (GOLD analysis project Ga0302191, IMG submission 198775) | Peat permafrost microbial communities from Stordalen Mire near Abisko, Sweden - II_Bog_E3_1 | ecosystem: Environmental > Terrestrial > Soil > Wetlands > Peat | place: Sweden: Abisko, Stordalen...
CCGAGGGCGGCAATGAGAGTGAGTTTTCGGGTTAACCGCACTTGCAATTTCAACATGGGATCAGAAACTGAGCCGCAGGCTGAGTTGAATTTCGCGCGCCGGATAAGCACTGGAAACATCGCCGAAGTTGTTGGCAAGGTCGTAGGTGCTAACCGATCCGAAGTTGACGCGATTGAAGGCGTTGAACAAGTCGGCCCGGAAGGTCAGGTTGGCCTTATCGCCGAACCTCCATCCCTTGTAACCGGACAGGTCATAGACCTGGGATCCGGGATTCTCAACGGTGTGGGTTCCAGAGTCGCCCTGAACTCCCACCGCGCTCAGGTTAACAACGTTTTTTGTGTTGATATACGGCCCGAGCCTCCCGTTCCTGCCCAGACCTCCGTGCAGCGAGTGATTGTTGACTGGACCAGTGACGTCGGGCAATGCGCCATCAAAGAACCCAATATTCTGTTGGCTTCCCAAGGTCGTCCAGGGGCCGGTGCGCAGCGTGGAGATGCCGGAAAGTTTCCAGCCTCCTACGAGTATGTCCGCGAGAGTGCCGCTGTTCAGGAACATTTTTCCATGCCCAAACGGAAGCTCATAGATACCATTTGCGGTGAAGATAGAGTTGATATCTTCAGTGCAGTGGCTGTAGTCAAGATGCATGTCAACGTGCCAGGTAAACTCATCCTGAAAGGGAGTGCCCAGGCATTTGGACCATGTGTAGTTGACGGTCGCTGAAAATCCAGAACTGAACCGTTTCTGCATACGTCCAATCAAGGCATGGTAGTTCGAAGTTCCCGACTCTTGATTTTCCTGTACGCCGCTGTAACAGCCCACCGGGCTCGCTGGATTTCCGCAGGTGGCCCAGAGAGACGCAACGCCATTGGTATTGAGCGGGTCGATCTCGTTGCGCTCCTCGTAGTGGCGCTCCGAGGTTCCAACATATGCAACTTCGAAGAGCCAGTCTCGGATTGTTTTGTCGACAGTCAAATTCCACTCGTAAGCATACGGGGTTTTTCCGTTCGGTTGGATGAAAGAAACGGTCGGACCGCCCCCCGAGAAGTTTCCGTTAGTCATTGCCGACGAGTACATTCCCGGTACGCCCTGCGTGCCGTCCAGATTGAAAGCCAAAGCATCGCCGACAGCGGGATTGTTGAAATCGTCAACCTCGTAAAGCTTCGTGGTGTCGACTTCAACCTGATATTGGTTGACATTCGGTTGCAGGTAGTACATCCCGAATCCGCCCTTGATATCGATGTTGCTTCTTTCAGACGCCATATAGTTGAAGCCGAACCGGGGTGCCCAGTTGGTATAGACCGGCTTGACCATGCTCCTGCCCAACCCCATGACGCTGGTGTCGGGATAAGTAAGGTCCTGACCGGTGGCGACATCAAAGCTGCCAACTCGATTGTTCACCTCGATGGGGGGCGTGCGATGCTCCCAGCGTAATCCGTAGTTGAGTGTCAGCTTGCGATTGACTTTGAAGTTGTCCTGGACGAAATAGGACTGATACCACATTCTCAGGTTTTCGGTGGGGCCGGTGCCGAGGGAAGTCCTGGTGCTATTTGGGACGCCCATCAGCAGGTCAGCGACTGGATCTCCGGTGTAGGCTCCATTGAAACCGATCGAGGTAGCCGACCAGTCTTCATACGAGTAAATTGGCTCGTACCGGATGTCGACACCGCCCGTCAGTTGATGTCTTCCCTTTTGGAACATCAGGGACTCGGTCCACATGTTCAAGCCTTCGGTGAGGAAGTCGGTACCGTTGGTGGACCCTGGATTGCCATATCCATTGACGCCGATCGAGGGTGGGCCGTCCGATCCCGGAAAATCTATCTCGGCGACCAGACCCAAGGGGTTGGCCAGGGATGTATCGTACCCATCGGTACGCTCCAGGCCAACTGCAGTGTGAGACCAGCCATAACGAACATTGTTGACCAGGCGCGGTGAAAAGATATGCGTCCATCCGATGGCTACATTCTTTGGGGCCGAAGGAAAGGTTTGGCTGTTGAACGTGGTCATCCCGGGCGCAATCGCGGTTTGATTGGTGCTGGTGTAGCGGCCAAAAACGGTGTCCTTCGATGAGATAGAGTAGTCAACCCGGCCGCTAAACTGATTCCAGTTATTGGTTGTCGTTGCGACGTTGAAGTAGTTGGCAGTGCCATTGAGGTAGGAGCCGTTCGGTTTCGGGTAAAGCGCAAAGATCTTTTGCGCGATCGCACTGAAATAGGCGCTTGGCACCTGGTTATTTGCCAGCGTGGCATAGCCGGTCGGCGTCGTTGCGTCGAGCACATAGGGGTTGTAGAGTTGGCCTTTCGCAGCCGAGCAGAGGCCGTTAGCACCGAACGTCCCCCCTGCATTGGTGCACACGTAACTGAAGTCGCCAGCTTCCTGGCTGGAATTGGGAATCAGGTTGTAATCGTCGCCCGGCACCAACTGGCGGAACCCTTCGTAATTGCCGAAGAAGAAAATCTTGTTCCTTTTGATGGGTCCACCCACGCTGGCTCCAAACTGGTTCTGATGGAAAGCCGGAGGACCCGCGCTGACATCGAAATAATTTCTTGCGTCGAAATCGTTATTCCGGAGGTACTCGTACGCGTTTCCGTGAAACCGATTCGTGCCAGACCTGGTGATGACGTTAATAAACGCGCCCCCCGATCCGTACTGCGCAGGGGCGTTGGAATTCATCATGACAAACTCCTGAACCATATCCGGATCCGGCTGCAAACCTGCGGCGCCGTACCAGGCATTGCGCGTCTCGATGCCGTCATAGAGAAAACTGTTATCGTCTTCTCTCAAACCACTGATATCGATCGCAACGACGCCGGAGTCCGAGGCCCAGGATGAAGCGGGAGAGTTGATACCCTGGATCCCGGAGATGGGCACGACCCCGGCGTCGAGCTGTGCGAGTTGCAGATAATCGCGACCATTCAGGGGCATATCGTCAATCTGCTGCCCCTCAATGAGTTGCTCGTCGTGCGAGGCTTCAGTATTGAGCAGCAGAGCGGCCGCGCTGACTGAAACGGTTTGCTCGGCGTGGCCGACCGCCAAGGCAATGTTCTGCTGGAACAATTGACCGACAACCAGCGTGAAAGGCTGGATGTGCTGTGTCGCAAATCCGGTTTTGGTGACCTCCATCGTATACGTGCCCGGGGGCAAATCGGTGACGTGGTACGAGCCCAGGCTGTCAGTCACCATGCGATACTCGATGCCGGTCGCGGAGTTGGTGATGACGATACTTGCACCGGGCACCACAGCGCTGGTCTTATCGGTCACAGTTCCATTGATCTGACTCGTGGTTGTGCTTTGCGCGAAGACGCAGATTGCGCTTGAAAGGACGATGGCGAGCGCCGCCCCAAGAATCTCCAATTTCACGTGCCGTGCAGCAAAATCCTGCCCAGCCTTCAGTTGCCAGAATTGTCGCTTCATCGGTCTCCCTCCTGAAATTGAATTTGCCTGTTGAGCATTCGTTTTCGATCTGCCGCTCCCAGTTGGCCCGTGTCGTTCCCTTTGACCTGGAGTTTCATCAAGGCCATCATGACGTTGGGGGATCGATGCTCCGCGCAGATCTTGGCCCACAGGGGGAATGGATCTTTATGCACTCCCTCACAGAAAGTTCGGTTGATGGTTCCCCAGTTAAACGCTTACATTTTGCATACACACTTTCCCCGGCTTTTTCCTGGGAGAGAAAACTATTGGTACCTTGATTGACTAGTCATGAGCAGGTTTACCTATTGACGGAAATCTAGTTTTGTAGTACGCAGGAAACTTTCAACGCTGCAGGCTTGCTGGAGCGAGCTCCATGCCACTTTAAGTTGAACAATTAAAAATATTTATAGATCTTCTACTGTTAATTCTCCACGCGCCAGGTACAGCGTCATACCTCGGAGCACATCGCGGCGTGAGATTCGGGACTTCAAACTGTTCTTTTGAATACTGCGTGGGACGGTCACGTGATTCTCCTTGTTACAGGCAGGAAAAGCAAAGATTTGCGGGTAACAGTCGAATTTTGACAGTTGACGGCTATAAGACAGGAACCAACCCCAAGTAGCAAACTGGCGCGACGCTCGCCGGATGAACGACGGAGAATGCGACACGGCGTCGCTGCAACTCGCAATTCCTCCAGAACCCCATAGAGGAAGCGCCATCGGCATTACACAATGGCGCCGCAGAGAACCGTCGAGTACCTTCGGACCAGCGTAGACGGTCCGCTAGACTGCTTCGAAGACAAGATGAGCATTCGTCAGATCGGTGTGCTCAACCGTCATTCCGTTTGTCAGCTTTCCATTGAGAGTTACCCGGTTGAGGAACCTCCCGCTTGTGCCTTCATGGGCATCGATGCGCAGCGTATTGCCATTGTCGAATCGAACCGTCGCCGAATCGAAAAAAGGCACGCCCAGGGCCCATTTGGAATCGCCGGGACAAGCAGCGAAGATGCCGAGAGAACTCAGGATGTACCAGGCGCTCATGGAGCCGGTGTCTTCGTCCCCAGGAAAACCGTCGGGAGTGTAAAGCTCCTCGAGGACCCTGTGCGCGTAGTGCTGGGTGCGATCTCTGCGGCCGGCGAGCGTAAACAGATAAAGCACGTTGTGAACCGGCTGGTTGCCATGATCGTATTGTCCGAAATCGACTGCGGCCATCTCCGACATTTCGTGAATCTCGGCGCCGTATGCGCCAACGTTGAAGCGCGGAGGCTGAGTGAACATCTTTTCCAGTCGTTCGACGAAAGCAGCTTCTCCGCCGAACGCCTTGATGAGGCCTTGCGGGTCATGTGGAACGTTGAAGCGATACTGCCAGGGACCGCCTTCCGTATAAGGGCCACCCCAAGCGAATTGATCGAATGGTTCAATCCACTCGCCACCGGGGAGCTTGCCGCGGAAGAACTTTGTGCCAGGATCAAAGATCTTCTTCCAGTTTGCGGAGCGGGCGAGAAATTGCGCAGCGTCGTCTTGTTTATCGAGCGCTCGGGCGACCTGCGAGATACAGAAATCGCCGAAGCAGTAGTCGAGGGTTTCAGCAACACCGGAACGCCCATTGTCACTTGGGACGTAGCCCAGCTTGAGATAGGGCTCGAGCTGGCTGCGGCCGAAGCCAAATCCGCGAACCACCTCGGTGGCGTTCTTCTTGATACCATCGAAGGCTGAGGCAAGATCGAAACCGGTCAACCCCTTTGCGGCTGCATCGCCGAAGATGATGTCGCTCGGGCTTCCGCCCATCGCTCCGCGATAGCCGGGACAGGGGAATTGCGGAATCCATCCACCCTCCTTGTAAGCGTTCACCCACCCCTGCAAGATTTCGCTCAGCCTCTCAGGATAGAGCAGAAGCATCATTGGATACCAGGCGTGATAGTCATCCCAGAAACCATGATCGGCGTAGAGCACGCCCGGCTCGACGCGTCCAGTGTAAGGGCTCATGTGAATTGGATGGCCAGATGCATCCAACTCGTGCCACATGCGCGGAAAGAGCAGCGTGCGATAGAGGCAGGAGTAGAAGGTGCGATGATGGCGATCTGTCTTTCCCTCAATGCGGACGCGCCCCAGCGCTCGCTCCCATGCTTCCTGGGCAGTATGCATTGTAGCCTCAAAGGATTTGGTCCCGATTTCACGATCGAGATTTGCCTTGGCCTGGCTGTAAGAGATGAAAGAAGAGGCGACACGGACCACCACGGGCTTGCCCGCCTGCGCGTCAAAGCGGATCTCTGCGACCCGTTTGCCCTTGAGCTGCTTCACCTCAAAGCTCGAGATGGGAGTGTCGAAGCGGGCTACCAGATAAGCTGCGAAGTTGGATTGAACTCCACCCCGGTTGTCATGAGTCAACGCGGTCACAAGGCCCACAGATTGGTCGCACGTGGCTTCGGCATTTTCGCCCGGAAGATCGATGATGAGGCCGGAACTGCCGGAGTCCTCGAAGGTGAAGCGCATCGCGCAACATCTCTCGGTGGGGGTCAATTCAAGCAAGCAGCGATAGCGCATCAAGCGCATCCTGAGGTGTGCGGGGCTGATGGAGAGTTCGCGCGGACGATATGACGATCCGCGGCCCTCGGCATCGGGCGAGGGGGCACCGTTAAAGGGTAGAAACGTTGCGTAGCCGTAGTCGCCAAGCCAGGGGCTCAACTGATGTGTGAGGCGAATGCCCTGCAGGCGGCAGGCCCCGGGTTCGAAGAACCAGCCGGAGCGTTCACTCGATTGCAGCGTCCAGTGAGCCGTACCGAACGGCAGAGCCACGATGGGCAACGTACCGCCGCGCGAGAATTCGGAGGTTGAGTCTGTGCCCTGCAAGGGGTTCACAAGGTCGAGCAGCTTTTTTCCGGTCCCGGCGGCAGTCGAAGAATGCGTATCGCCCGGCATGGCTGCGTGTGATGTAACCGAGGCGGCGCCCGTACTCTCGAAAGAGGCAATTGCCGCTGCGGCCGATGTGAGTTTGAGAAAGTTACGGCGCGAAGTGGGATGGTGCAATGTCATGCGTTTCTCCTTGCCGTTCTTATCGATTGTAGGTGCGCTCTTCGAAGGGGGTGGGATTCCCGTCCGCTTTTGGTCCCCTCCCCGGCACGAAAACGGACGAAAATTGCAGAAAAGACACGAAGTATTACGAAAAAGCTACACCTGTGCAAAGGTGTACATAGCGAGCCTACTATGCTGCTCTTATTGAATTTAGGGAGGATAATTTGGAGACGCGGGCCGGGATCGAACCGGCGAATAAAGGTTTGCAGACCTTTACCGACGAGGGCCAAATCCCAGTGTTTATGCGGGTTGCACTCATCTGGCTCTAAGTTTTGATCTGACTTTGGCCCGACCCCCTATTCCGTTCGCACCATCCGAGAAGACGGGCGCAACGTGGCGCGACAGCGGAGCAAAGCGGACTGCCAGCTTTCCGTGGGCGAAGGCGTGATGCCTCCTCCGTGAGCCGGATGCGGGAAATCCGCACGTCCAGGTTCGACGAGCCGGATGTGGAAACGGAGCACGGAGCGGCTAATGAGGCACCGGCAGACGAAAGAGCCGGCAACAGATAGGCCAATCCTAAACCACCGCGCCTAGGCCAATCCTAAACCACCGCGCCACATCTCGACTCTCCCCATGTCAGCGAATCATCCACAGAATCCCTCAGAGGCTAAAGCCCATCGGTTTTGGCCGCTTTTTTGCGGCACGACTCAAGTCGTGTCCTTTCAAAATCGGTTTATGAGATGGCTTCTAAGCTTTTGCCGACAGAGCCCACGTTCGCTCGAGGATCTGCTGCTTGAGCCGAACCTCGCGCAGGTCGACCTTCATCTTTCGCAGGCAAGCGCCGGGAGTGTTTAGCTCAACAGCCAGCAGATTCTGGACAAACGAGGCGCTGATACAATGGCCATTTCCATCGCACTTAAACTTCGCGCAGGATTCAATCATTTCCTGATCAAACTCAGACGCACAAACGAGCGGCGGGCGTGGGCTGCTAACTCTACGACAAGCCAACCAAGGTTTCTCTCGCAACTTTGCTCGTCACTGGAGATGCCATGGTCCGAAATTGTGCAAACTTCAACGACGAGCTATTGTGCAATCGCCGGTCCTTATACGGACGCACACGATTCATTCAGCGACTGGAGCTGTTCATACCAAAAGAGAGGAAATCGCACATTCTATGAAACGTTTCCCTCACGTTGTCAGGCTTGGACTGTGTTTGACCTGCCTTCTACCGATGGCAGTTTTGGCTGAGGAGAATCCCTTCGTCTCGGTGAACGATGTTAGGTGGACGGAATTGGGGCACAACGAAAACGACTCCATGCCAATCGGCAACGGTGATCTTGCGGGCAATGTTTGGACGGAGCAGAACGGCGACCTCGTATTGCTTGTTGCTAAAGCAGATGCCTGGTCGGAACTGGGCAAACTGGACAAACTCGGCCGCATACGGGTTCATTTCACTCCAAACCCGTTTGTTGGGACATCAGACTTCAAACAGATTCTGCACTTGGAAGACTCCAGTATTGAAATCAGGAGCGGCGCCGATTCTGTGCGGGTGTGGATTGATGCGAATCGCCCGGTGATTCATGTTGAGACGCAATTGGAGCATCCAGCGACAATGCAGGCAAGCCTCGAACTGTGGCGTACCCAAACCCATCCCTACGACGAATCTTCCCCGGATAAAGGCGGGCTATTTGGATTGGGAGACCATGCGATTCCGCTTAACTTTGAAGCGGATACGGTGGTGCCTGCCAGCGCAAGCCAGGTTACCTGGTATCACTTCAACTCGTCGAGCGTTTATCCAATTGTGCTGGCGCAGGAGCATCTGGAGTCGGTGTTGCAAAAGTATCCGGACCCGCTGCTGCACCGCTGCTTTGGAGCGGTCCTGACAGCGCCGGGATTGGTGAGCACCGATGACCATACACTGAAATCAGAAGTACCGGGGCGAAGTTTGCGGCTTGATTTAGTAGCCCTCACCGAGACAGGAGCCTCTTCGCCAAAGCTCTGGAAGTCCGATATTGATTCGCTGGTGAAGAAAGTGAATGCTGTTCCGCTTGGTCGGGCCTGGGCAGCGCATCAACAGTGGTGGCATGATTTTTGGAACCGGAGTTGGATTCACGTCTCAGGAACAGAGGACGCGAAGAAGGTTTCGCAAGGTTTCATCATGCAGCGTTACATGATGGCTGCATCCTCGCGCGGCGTGTTTCCGACGAAATACAACGGCGGTCTGTTTACCGTTGGACACGACATGACAGGCAGCGGGGAGTCGACGAACAAGGACCACAACCCGGATTTCCGGGCATGGGGAGGTTCTTATTGGAACCAGAACAATCGGCTGCTTTACTGGCCGTTGATCGAGACGGGCGATTCAGATCTGCTCAAACCCTGGTTCGACCTGTATCTGAATGCGTTGCCGCTTGCGAAGGACCGCACCCAGACGTACTTTCGCCATGCCGGAGCATCCTTCATAGAAACAATCGATTTCTGGGGCCTGCCTAACCTGAATGATTTTGGCTGGGACAATCCGACCACCGAAGTCAAGAGCGAGTGGATGCGCTATCACGTTCAAGGCACGCTCGAAGTCATTTCGCAGATGCTGGACGAATACGACGTCACACAAGATGCGAAATTCGCGCGCAGGGATATTGTTCCCTTTGCCGATGCCATTGTCACGTACTACAACCTGCACTGGCCGCGCGGCGAAGATGGAAAAATAAAACTTACTCCAACCCAGTCTTTGGAAACCTATCAAATAAACGCGGTGAACCCAACGCCCGATATTGCCGGGCTGAGATCCGTACTGCCGCGGCTACTGACGCTTCCTGCGGGAATCATATCGGCCGAGCAACGAAGTGCCTGGAGCAAAGTACTCGCCGACTTGCCCGCCATTCCAATTGGCAAAACAGCAAATGGAAAACTTCCACCATTCGGCAAGGGAGATCCAGACGGTACGCCGACCATTCTTCCAGCCGAAACCTATGGCAAGACGAGCAACTTTGAAAACCCCGAGCTTTACACAGTCTTTCCATATCGCATCCATGGCGTAGGCAAACCGGATCTAAGTCTGGCTCGAAATACATTTGCCGCGCGCCTCTTTCCGTCGGACATCTGTTGGGGACAGGACGGCCCGCAATCCGCTGTTCTTGGATTGACTGGCGTGGCGAAAAGGGCCGCCATCGATGAATTCACAGATTATGGGGATGAACGCTTTTCCTGGTTCTGGAAAGTCGGAAACGATTGGATTCCGGACCTGGACGACGGTGGCGCGGGGATGATGACCCTGGAGCTTATGCTGACTCAATTCGACGGGAAACGCATTCAGCTTCTGCCCGCGTGGCCCAACGACTGGGCCGCAGACTTCAAAGTTCACGCGCCTTATCGAACCACCTTGGAAGGGCATGTGGAGAACGGAAAAATCACGCGACTGAGTGTGACACCGCAATCCAGAGCCAAAGATGTGGTCATCCTCGCCGTTGATGGGCAGTAATGACTCGGCGATACAACGAGAGCATAGGAATGGTCCGCGGGATCGCGCCGGAACATGGGCGCCCGTGGCTGGGCACGTGCCGAACATCATTCCATGAATGGGTCGCATTTACGCTTACTTAGACTGTTGGAGGATGGAGTCCCGAGTCTGGCGTCGGATGATTATTCGGTACCGTTGTCTAATCCGTGCAAAATTGGCAAGTGGCATGATGAGTGCGGAGCGGAAAGCTGGCATAACCCAAGCAGTAAAGTCTTACCTGCGCGATGATTCAAATGTCGTGAGAGAATACTATCGGCGGTCTTCCCCTGCCAACTCTTCTGCCGGGACAACATTGCATGGCTCTTTCTTCACACATGTTGAATCTTCTGTTTGGTCGACCGCTGGCTACCAGCGAGGAGCGCGCTGAGCATATTGGCCCCATCGCCGGGATTCCAGTCTTTGGTCTGGATGCTCTCAGCTCTGCGGCATACGGTCCTGAAGCCGCGCTGACATTGCTCATACCCTTGGGCCTTGTGGGTGTGCATTACATCGTCCCCGTTAGCACCGCTATTGTGGGACTTCTGATCATCGTCTACTTCAGCTACCGCCAGACCATCGATGCATATCCGCTGGGTGGCGGCTCGTACACCGTCGCATCTCAGAATCTCGGCGAAGGCGCGGGCCTGCTGGCCGCGGCTGCTCTGATGATCGATTACACGCTCACTGCAGCCGTCGGCATCTCTGCGGGAGTGGGAGCGCTGATCTCTGCTGCTCCCGGCTTGCAGCCCTACACCTTGCAACTATGCCTTGCCGTGCTTGCCATTCTCACCGTGATCAATATGCGCGGCGTCCACGATACTGGCGTGGTTTTCATGATTCCTACCTACCTGTTTACAGGAACGCTTCTGATTGTGATCGGGGTTGGCGCCTGGCATGTGCTCCAAAGTGGGGGCCATCCCCACCCGGTTACAACGCTTCCGCCTCTACCTGCCGCCACTACCGCTGTGAGCCTGTGGCTGCTGCTCAAAGTCTTTTCTTCCGGTTGCACTGCCATGACCGGCGTGGAAGCTGTGAGCAACGGCGTGATGGCGTTTCGTGACGATACTCGCAAGAACGCAAAGATCACACTCACCATCATTATTATGTTGCTCGCAGTACTGCTGGCCGGTATTGCGCTTTTGAGTCGCGCCTACGGTATCGCCGCCACCAATCCCGACGGGCCCGGTTACGAGAGTGTGCTTTCAATGCTGACGCGAGCGGTAATGGGGCATGGCGTCTTCTACTACATCACCATCGGCTCGGTTCTGCTGGTCTTGGCGCTGTCGGCCAACACAGCATTCGCCGACTTTCCCCGGCTAACCCGCGCTATCGCACTGGACGACTATATGCCTCACATCTTTCTGCTGCGTGGCCGTCGTCTGCTCTATTCCTGGGGTATTTATGTTCTGGTCGCGCTCACGGCGCTTTTGCTGATTATCTTCGGTGGCGTGACGGATCACCTGATTCCTCTTTTTGCCGTCGGTGCGTTCATGGCTTTCACTCTTTCGCAAGCTGGAATGGTGATGCACTGGAAGCACCAAGGCAAAACTCCGATGCGCATGTTTGTCAACGGCCTGGGCGCGGTGGCCACGGGCATCACCACTGTGGTGGTGTTGGTGGCCAAGTTTGCAGAGGGCGCCTGGATTACAGCGTTGCTGATTGCAGCCATGATCTTACTGATGCAAGCTGTCAAGCGTCATTATGTGAACGTGGACCGTGAGACAGTTCTAGACCGCCCCATCGTGATAGCCCAAATCACTCAACCGATCGTTGTTTTGCCCGTCGACAGTTGGAACCGAATCACAGAGAAGGCCCTGAGCTTTGCGTTGGGAATGTCCAGAGATATTCGCTGCGTGCATGTTCAGACTGGAGAGGAACCGGACCCCATCTGCGTCGCCTGGGAAAAGGACGTGGTCGCTCCGCTACGCACGGCCGGAAAGTGCATTCCAAAACTTGATATTTTGCAATCTCCTTTCCGCTATATTCTGACTCCGGTGGTTGATTACGTTCTGGCAGTCGAACGGGAGTCAAGCTTTCATAAAGTCTGTGTACTCGTACCGGAACTGGTGGTTCACCACTGGTGGGAAAATATTCTCCATAACCGCCGCGCGGATATGCTCAAGGTCATCCTCCTTCTACGAGGTAACCGACGCATCGTGGTTATCAACATACCATGGTATCTCGAACGGGGCTGATGCCTGTTCCAGAATCCATGCAGAAGTGTAGCTATTGGCGATAGTCACTATCGTGGTCCAAACATAATCAAGACCGCCCTCGATCGTTTGAAGGAATGTTCCCATCAAAGATCGATATTTGTCAGGTTGCGTGGCCGTCTTCACATTTCATGCGGTGGCGGTGGTAGAACTGCAGTGCCATGCATATTCCCCTTGGAGGCTTGGGAAAATCATCACACCATTGCACGCTGGAAGGGTAAACCTCATAATTTATTGATTTTAAGATGGGGCGGCGGGTGGGGATCGAACCCACGACATCCTGAGCCACAGTCAGGCGTTCTGCCACTGAACTACTGCCGCCATCACTGTTTGATTGTAGCATCGAATCAGGTCGCTTCGCCTGACCGGAGAGGGAAAGCGCTCATGCCCCGTTTTGCTCGAAGTTCGGGAGTTGTTGCCGGCCCCACCGGCGGCCAGTCTCAGGCCGAGCGCCAAGCGCCCGAACGCTGGACCTGGGGCGCCTGGATTTTTCAAGACCGGACCTTGCAGGGGCTGGAGATCCTGCTGGACGAGGCCTTTCGCCTGCCGGGAACCCAGTTTCGCTTCGGCCTGGATGGAATTATCGGGCTGGTTCCCGGGCTGGGCGATGTGCTGGCCGGGGTGCTCTCGCTGGCGATTCCCTTGGCCGCATGGGTCCGCGGCGTCCCTTACATCACGCTGATCCGTATGGCCGCCAACTTGGGAATCGGCGTGCTGGTGGGGTCGATTCCCCTCTTCGGCGACCTGTTTGACATCGTCTGGAAGGCCAACCGCCGCAATTACCGGTTGCTTCAGCGCTCGCTGGCCGCGCCGCGCCGGCACAACTGGCGGGATTGGGTGTTCCTGCTGTTTCTGGCTGCGGCGCTGGGGTTGGTCTTTGCCATTCCCCTGGCGCTGGTGGTGTGGTTCCTGGCCTGGCTCACCCGGCCTTGAAGCGGTTCGGAGGAATCCAACAAAAAAACAATTCGCGCTACAATCAAATCTGAACGTCGGGGCGTAGCGCAGCCTGGTAGCGCATCTGCTTTGGGAGCAGAGGGTCGCTGGTTCGAATCCAGTCGCCCCGACCATTCATTGATTTTGGCCCTTTTCGCAATCAAGTCAAAGGGCTTTCTGTATGCAGGATAAAGACTTACAGCATCAATAGTGCAGTTCAAAAGTACGTTTTCTAGGTGATTTGGCCCATTCAGGATGATCCCTCGTAAGGAAAATGGAATGAGCATTTTGCGCGAGCTCTAAAATCCTAAACGCAGATATTGCCATGACCCTCACGGGATTCCATACTTTCGCCGATATTGTTTATTGGCGAGGGACGCGGACCGAAGAGACGCGCGGTGAGATCGGTGTAGCTGCACGAACCATGCCTCGACGGAGCTTCGATTCGCGATCGATGTGTTGGTTCGTGAGCAATTCGGCGGCAGGAGTGCCCTGAAATGGGCCATTTGGCGATCACCTTGTAGTCACTTGTATCCTGCCCAAACGCCCGTCCGCCAAGGTAGGTGTACAAACATGCAAGATGATTTGCTTAGGCGCCGTGTCTTCCGCTGGCTGGTCAATCCATCCTCTCTAGCGATTGCTTCGCGACGCGTACGGACAATGGCCGGGATTGCCCTGCTTGCCTTCCTTTCACTTCCCGCCCCCTCTGAGCAGCCAACTGACATCACTCAGAACAGTATCGAAGACCTGATGAAAATCAAAATAAGTTCGGTGAGCAAGAGGGAGGAGCAGGTTCTTGATACTCCCGCAGCGGTGTACGTGGTAACCCGCGAGGAACTTCGTGCCACAGGAGCCCGCAATATCCCCGATGCCCTCCGCCTGGTTCCAGGAATGGATGTGAACCAAATCAACGCGAGTACGTTTGACGTGGGAATTCGCGGGTTTGACGAGCGCTTTAGCAACAAGATGCTGGTGATGATCGACGGGAGAAGCCTGTATTCGCCGATTTTCGGCGGGATCTACTGGGACAGCATCAGCCTGGTTATGGACGACATCGACCGGATCGAGGTGATTCGCGGGCCGGGCGGATCGCTGTGGGGAACAAACGCCGTCAATGGGACGGTGAACATCATTACAAGATCGTCCAAGGGAACGCAGGGTATTCTGCTCATCGATAGGTCGTACAGCGATACGCCGATATTACTGACCGCGCGATACGGCGGCCGGGCGGGCAGGTTTGGCTCGTATCGTATCTTTTCGAAATACACCGATGCGTTTGGAAACCAGGCCGAAACCGGTGACTGGGCCGGAGACTCATGGCATCTGCTGAACGGCGGATTCCGCTCAGATCTGAAGCTGCGTGAACATGACGCGCTCATGCTGGAAGGCAGCATTTACAAAGGAACCTTTGGCGAACCGTTGACCAGACCAATCCTGTCAGATCCCTTTATAGAAACGTTGGGCGCGAAGAATTCCGTCCTGGGCGGATCTGTGCTGGGGCGCTGGACGCACGGCTATTTCAACGGCCAGGAAACACAGGTGCAAATTTACTACGCAATCGAAAATCGCGACGCAACAGAGCGACCGGACAATCTGAGCACGGTGGATGTGGACGTGCAGCACCACTTCCACGTGGGCTCGAGGCAGGATCTTGTAGGCGGAGCAGGATATCGCCATTCCGAGTTTTACGCTCCAGCCACGCCTTCACTTACTATCACTCCGGCCCACCAGGGTTACCCGCAGGTCAGCGGATTCGTCCAGGATGAAATTGCGTTGGTTGCGAAAAGGCTCTCGCTGACTGCAGGTGGCAAGTCCGAGCACAATCCATTCACAGGCTTTGATTTTCAGCCGAGTCTGCGTCTGAACTGGAGGTCGAGCGAGGAGAGTGCAGTTTGGGCCTCCGTAACCAAAGCAGTGAAGATTCCGAACATACTCAACACATCCATGTACCGCCCCGTAAGCGCAGATCTGGGCGCGGATGGGGTTGACCTGGCGACCCTGGTCGGAAACCCCAAATACAAAGATGAACATCTGCTGGCTTATGAGGCCGGCTCTCGCATTCAGTTCAAGCGAGTGTCGCTGGATACGACGGGTTTTGTGAACAACTACGACGATGTTGAAACCAACGAAAACCTTGCGCCGGTGGCACGGGCGGGATACACAGAGTATCCGGCGCAGTGGGCCAACAATCTCTATGGCAAGAGCTTTGGCGCGGAGGTTACCGCAAGCTGGAAAGTGGCTTTGCGCTGGAAGCTGACGGCCTCGTACTCGTGGCTCAAATTGGAAATGCGCGCAAACTCACAGAGCAACGACACGAGTACAGCGGTCGGATTCAATACCGGTACGCCGACAAATCACTACGGAATGCGTTCGTCTTACTCGCTGCTGAAGAACCTGGACCTCAACGCCCTGGCACAATATGCCGGACCGCAGGCTTCGGGTCTCGGCAGAGACACCGCACCTGCGCTGCCATCGTACTATCGCGTGGATAGCAATCTGCAATGGCATGTTGGGGATTACTTTCGCATCGACATCGGCGGGCAGAATCTGCTTCGTCCTCGTGTGGCGGAATACACCGGTGGAAATGGGGCAATCCAAACCCTGAGTTCGCGGAATGCAGTTGGAACGATTTCTTATGTTTTCTAAGGCTGGCGGCAAGGCGACGCGATAACGATGCAAACGCAACGGCATCGCCAGGCATGTTCCTGCCTCTGAAGGGGAAGCTGGATTGGACTCCGAGAACAATGCGAACCCCAGACCGGCACACAGGAAGGCGCAGTGCTGGTCTTTGCTTTCCCGACGGGTTTGCCTGCATGCGCTGCGGACAGTCCTGCTGTACGCTGTGCTGCATATTCTGGCCCCAATGAGCGCCTGGTCACAGCCACCGAGCGATGAAGATCACATGAAGGCCGCGTTCCTGTTTCATTTTACGCAGCTTGTCGAGTGGCCCGCTGACGCCTTTGACCGTGGCGGAAACTCGCTGTTTCTGTGCACACTCGAAGACGATGCGCTTTACGACGAGCTGGAAAACACCATCGAGGGAAAGCAGACCGGATCGCGGACCATTCGCATCCGACACATTCATTTCTTCCAGGCCACCCGTGGTTGCAACATGCTCTTCATCAGCAAGAGGGAGAGCAAGGGCCTTTCGCTGGCGACCTTTCGAAACCTGCCGATTCTTACAGTGGGGGAAGCGGACGAATTTCTAAGTTCCGGCGGAATGATCCGCTTGCACCTCGCGGAGGATAAGATTCGATTCGACATCAACCTGGAAGCTGCCGACCAGTCTCATCTCAAGATCAGCTCCCGTCTGCTGCTGCTCGCCACCTCGGTGAGTCGATACAGCGGTATGGGCGAGGGAAGGTAGAGCCATGCGCATCAGGGACTTCTCCATTCGTATCAACCTGGTTCTCTTGATTCTCTTCGCCAGCGCGTTGGCGGTTGCGCTCGCATCCCTCGGCTTCGCCGTCTATGAGCGCCAGAGTTATCGTGCCAGTGCAGTGCGTGAGGTCACCGCCTTGGCCGATACCGTTGGCGCAAATACTGCCGCATCGCTCGCGTTCAACGACAGAAACACTGCCGAAGAAATGCTGGGAGCGCTGGCCACTGAACCGCACATTCTTGTTGCCCGGCTCTACGACACTCAAGGACGCATCTTCGCGGAATACCGCAGGGCCGGAGGCGCCCCCGGCCTGCCTCTTTCCGCTCAGCTTCATGACGGAAAGTACTTCGACCGCAATTCCCTCGCTCTCTTCCGCGGGGTGGTTCTGAATGGAGAACGTACCGGATCCATTGCTTTGGTCTTCGATCTAAGCGACTTCCGTTCACGGCTTCTGGAATACCTG
>Ga0302191_10001156_pt1 | contig 16890 bp, 16 predicted proteins | sample II_Bog_E3_1_FD_198775 | JGI IMG/M metagenome (GOLD analysis project Ga0302191, IMG submission 198775) | Peat permafrost microbial communities from Stordalen Mire near Abisko, Sweden - II_Bog_E3_1 | ecosystem: Environmental > Terrestrial > Soil > Wetlands > Peat | place: Sweden: Abisko...
CAAAATAACTTTAAAGAGTCACTCAAATACTTGAATAAAGCATTAATTATACACAAAAAAGTAGGAAATGAATCAAGTGGATGGGCTAATACACTCCAAAACATTGGTATTATTTTTAAAAATTAAAACAAACATAAATAAGCTCTTGAATACTAAAAAAAAGCATTGAATATCTATGAAAAAGTTTAGGGAAAGGAATCAATTGGAAGTGCTGATACTTTTAACAGCATTGGAGATATTTATTATCTTTAGAGCAAATTCAGATAAGCCTTCGAATACTACAGTAAAGCCTTGAGTATTTATCAAAAAATAAAGGGAAGAGAATCAATTGATTCTGCTGCTACTCTTTTAAACATGGGAAATGTGTGTATAAATGAGAAAAAATATGAATAAACCCTTCAATACTACAATATGGCACTGATAATCTATGAAAAAGTGAAGGGAAAGGAATCAATCGAATGTGGTCATACTCTTAACAATATTGGGATTGTTTATAAAAATCAAAAAAAGTTTAAATAAGCCCTTGAATTCTACAATCAAGCATTGAGTATCAACCAAAAGAATAAAGGAAATGAATCAATTGAATGCACTGATATTCTCAACAACATTGGTAATATTCATTACAATTCAAATGAATTGAAATAAGCCCTAGAATACTATAACCAAGCTTTGAGTATCTATTAAAAGGTTAGAGGGGAAAAAATATTAATCGGCTGTATTGGTTACGCGAATACTCTCAATAATATTGGTTCAGTGTATAAAAGTTAAGGGCAACATTAAAAAGCTAGTGAATTTTTTTCTAAGTCAGAAGCAATTAAAAATATTTAGAAATGATTGATATATGAAGATAAAATAATAAAATTCTTCCAAAAGTCTATTTTTTAATTAAAAGAAAAACAAAAATTACAGAAATAGTATTATTGAATTTTTATTACAATCTAATTTGCATCATCTTTTTTAGATTGTTTGTGCACAAAATAGAAATAAAAGGACCATAAAATATTTATACTTGAATTCACAACAGAATAATTTGCCAATTGATTGAAGAATAAATATTCTCAAATCAAGCATGAATGATAATCGACTGTAGATAATAGTTATGTTTCTATTGAGTAAGAAGCTGGAAAAAAGAAGAATGATGAATAATAAACATGATAGACGATGGGCCTACGGGATATTATAACAATAATTATCATTTAAAAAATATAAAATAGTATCTATGACAATATCTTGAGATATTTATTTTGTATATAAAAGTATAAATTAAATGGGAAAAATAAAATAAAAGAATAATAAAATTCTATCAAAAAATTTTATCATTAAATATATGATAACTACGTATCAATTTTTATATAAACAAAATAATTATTATTATATTTGAAATAGAAATAATTATTTTGGCAATTAAAAAAGCGAGGAATTTTATAATTTTATTGCCTATTAGATATTCTTAAACATTTTAGTCCTCAATTATATCTAAGGATTAGAATTATTTATCTTTTCGGTTTGCGAACTGACAAAATTATGCAGGAATGATTTAATCAAATAAATAATCAACTCAAAATATTTAAGACTTCATTTTAACAATGATAATTAATTGTTTAATCAAAGAATTAATAGTATAAGACTGAATATAATAATGGGCAAAAAAAGAATTGCTCAAACTCCCATCAACAAATACTTATGCTTAGAAAACTGGCACGACACTATCAGCGAAAGGAAAAAACAATTTCGGAAAAAGATATTCAACAGAGTTATCGATAAGGACATTCGGAGGATAACTGTTCAGAAGAGAATCATTCCAGTCGAAATTTAAGAGATCATGATTGAGGCCGACGATAAATTTGTCCCATTCTAAGAATGCAAACACTTAACTCCCTTTGGTCGCGATGTTAAATTCTTTTGTGATGGCTGCGGAACTGGTATTTAAAAATTGAAAGGATGCTCGAGTATAAAGTGCTCTGTATGCAAAAAGTAAACAACTTGTTTACCAATAAAATACTTCTAACCATCGGCGTCCTATTTTCCCCAAAGGATTTACAACATTTAAGGCAACTGTCAAATTTGCTAGCTAAAATTAAGCAGAGAAGTTCTTGCAATAAGTACTTGCGGACACATTTACCATTTTAAGTGTATTGACAAAAAAACAAATCGGTGCCCACAATGCAAGAAAACATATGCGCAAACAAATGACGTACCTGAAAGCTCAAGCTCTGACTCTAGTTCTTCTAGTTCAAGAAGTCACCGAAGTCGTAGTCGAAGTAGTGATTGATTTTTAAATCTATTTGATTGGTACGCTTAATTAGAAGAGTTAGATTAGAAGGCAACATACAATTAATTCAGAGCCAGGATATAAAGGGAGTCTAAGAGATAAAAAAATAAATAAGAAAATGTGTTGTAGAGGAGATTCATCTTGCCCAAAATTGTTCCATTTTATCTTAAATCAGGTTACCCTTTAGAGGAAAGAGACAAAAGATTAACGAACAAAGTAGAGTTTAAATATTATACTAAATAAGCAAATAATCATCATATTTAACAATGAATAAAGGACTGTAATGTTTATGCTTTTCCTGGAAGTTCATATATGGCCATTACATAATAATTTGAATCTTTCCAGTTTGCTTTAACTTCTTTGTAGATACGTCTATGTGTTTTTTTTTGTCTCAAGAGGATCTAATATAAATTGTCCCAATACATGTCCCTCAATGCTATCTCCTTTCTGATAATTAAAATTAACTCCTTGCAACTTTATTAGCAATGGCAAACTTGTATGATCTTTATGATTTACAATTTTATGAATGCTGAAAAATATTTTATTAGTCTTAGGATTATACTTAAAAGTAACTTCATCATTTTCACATTCACAAAATATAATACCTTTATGGTACCTTTAAAGATCTCTATTTTCTTTGTACTCTTGATACATATCCGAGTAATGAATACAAATAATTCCTGTCCCAATGCCAGCTACTGCACTAGTTATTTTAAACTGTGTTGACTCCATTTTTGTTTTCACATTTTTAAACAGCTTTGATGCAAAGTCATTCATCCGTATTTTATTGAAAGCTCCAACAATGAATTGTTTCATCTCAATAATAAATAATAAATAATTCAACACTTTGATTAAATAAAAATTTAACAGCGAACTAAAAAGTATTAATTAAAATTATAAATTAAATAAAAATAAAAATATTCAGATTTGATTTGCGAATTATAATAATATTGAAATGTTTTAACATACAGAGATGCAAAATAAGAATCATTTTGCCATGATGAAGCCAAAAATAATAATATATAAAATAATATTTTGTTGATATTTTTTAATGGAAATAAGGAAAAGTTGCGAAAAAGTAATAAGTCCTTACAACTGCAAATTTTAATTAAGAGATGGCATAATAACGATTGAGTGCTTTTCGCTTGATAATATTTAATAAATGAGTGCCAAATTTTCTGCTGATAATATCCCCTAAGATGTTAAGATCAGTATCGCTAATACTGCTTAAGAATTGTATGATTTTATTGAAGCACGATAAAATCAAAAGAACATTTCTATAAATTCCTAAAACTGCATCATCCTAAGCTATGAAATCGGAAAAAAGAAAAAGAGTTTTAAGCTGCCTTTACTAAAAAAATATATCAATTAAAAATCGGAATAAACTTTTAAGTTGAAAAAAGAAAATTATTCTTTAAAGGAAAAAATTGCAGAATTGGAGAGCTGGATTAAAATTTCTCAATAAAGATCTCATATTTTGTTCACATAAAAAGATGCATATGAAAGGTGTGGAAATTGCAAGAATACAAAATGTTGGTATGATTGTCACTGCAACGCATGGTATGGGAAAAAAAAGGAACATTTTAATTAAACTGAATGCACTTGCTTATGTCATCCAACAATGGAATAAAAAAGTAATTAGTGATCTCTAAGGCAGATTTTGTCTATTTTTCAGTTTAAATATTCTTTTATTGCTACCAAGATATTATTATTTATTTTATTTTCATCCAAATTTTATGATGATCAGATTTTTAAAATATTTTTCTGAATAAATTTAAATGATAATTATATACCTGCTTTTATTTGACTCTGATCTTATCTAAATTATAATTTCTGTATTTACACTTTTATTTAATATTTTGCCGTTATTTATCTTTCTGATTTTTTTATTATTTGATCAAAGAGATACTCCCATTTGTAAATGCTAATAGACTATTGAGGTGAATTAAAACTTTTATATAGATTTAATTTCTTCAAACTTAAATAATAATTCTCTTTCCCTATTTAGCAATAAAAATAATAATCCTCCTGATGTTAAAAACCCACCCTTTGTAAAAATTAAACTATTTAGGGCTGCCGTCTTTAAAGATCAAAACTTTGCCTGGCAGCTGTTGGATAGCGAAATACGTATTGAGATGTCTGATTTACCATAAGCCAACGACATATCTCAACTCCTTCAATTTTATATGGTATTATTCTTAACAATTAGAGAGGCGTCGAAGTTATGAATACCCTTGTTGATCCCCGCGAGAGTTATTTTCGGAATAAAGTTACAGCCCTACTAGCAAAGAATACAGTGATCAAAACATTGAATAAGCCTAAACCCGAAATCATAACACCTGCCAAATAATTAGAGACACCTAAGCCCGAGAAACTGTAGAAAAAGAAAAAATTAAAGACACAAAAAAGTGCAGGACTCATAAGTTCAACTGGTCTTCAATAAAAAAAGAAGGAGTTGTAGCTTCGATTAGCGTACGCAACATAGTAGCATAATCCAGAAGGAATTAAAAAATTATTAGCCATAACCCAGTAATCTGAAATAAAAATTACAAAAAAAATAGAAACCATCATGAAATCTCATGAGGAATAGCTGAACGAACGTATCAATCGACGCAAACTTAAGACTGCCACATGTAAATCGCGTAATGACGATATGAATGAATCATATCAATAGCTGGATCAGAACAATAACACTAATGGTGATAGTTCCCCATTGCGAATGCCAATCTTTAATGCAATAACTGAAATCATCCCTGAAAGTCCAATCAAAAACACAGACCGTAGATAATATAAAAGTCTTTAAATAATTGTTCCTTCATCCCGTTAGCGTAATAAATCAGTAGAGTTAACTTTTATCCGCATATGAATATTCCCCACTGATCGTGCAAACAATCACTTATATTCTTTATTTAATTTACTCCATAGATATTTAAGATCGGCATTGAATTGCAAGTTTTAAGTTTATATATTTATTTGGATGGTAATTAAAATAATATCCATCTTACTCTTGTTGGCATTCACATTTTCAAAAGTTACTTTCGAAGAATATGAATAGTTTTAGAAAGAAAACCCTTAAAATTTATTGGAAGAAGTGGATTTTGGGGAAGAGGAGCATTTTCCTGAGTTGGAGAAGCTGATATTTCTAACTCCATGGAATCGAAAAGGTCCGGAACTGACTCTCAAATACGCTCATAAGATAGACTACGTGAGTCCTTGCTGGTATTCACTACAACTAAATGCCAAAGACACTCCAATTTTCGAGAATTAGCACAACTATGATGAGAAATTTGCAATCTCTTTAAAGAAAGCAAACCCCAAGATAAAACTAGTTCCGAGAGTATACGTGGATGGAGGAGACATTAAATTGTTTCAAACTATTGGAAGTAATCAGATGAAATTTAAACAAGCAGTTAAACTAATGGCCCGCATTGTAAAATAGAAGAATTTAGATGGATTAGTGTGGGACACTCCCTATAACTTTTATGAAAAAAGCAGAAATAGCCTCAATCAACTCATCACAGAAATTATTAAGGCAGTGAGAGCTGAGATCGGTAGCGATAAGATCATTTTCTTTAACATGGCCAATCCGATGGATCATATGAATACACTTGAAGTGGAATTATACAAGCAATTACCAGTAAACTACATTCTTATTCAAAACTACGATAAGGGAGATAAATATATTGACATGGTTGTCAAGTCCATTGAGTGGAGTAAAAAGCTTGGTGAAGTCAAAACAATGTTGCTGCTACCATTCTTTACAGTCAAAATGGGAGTAGGCTCGCTTTCTACTCAATAGGCAGTAACATCTCTTAAAAGATTAGGTGTTGCCAATGCTAAGATATAAAATGGAATATGCTTTTTCTCTGAAGCAAAATCAAGAAGAAATTACTTAATCCCCTGCCTAACATATTTTAAACGTGTGTTTTCTTTAGCCTCTTCAGCCAATGTGGCTGTTGGGTTTTGGTAGGGAGGAAATGGCCTTGAAAACTATTACAAATTTCTATGATTGGCTATAACTTATATTTATTCTATTCTTGTATCCAAAAGGCTTTATTTCTCTAAATATTAATAAAGGCAACAATCATTCTGTGCCAATGCATTAATGTAGTGATTAGCAATAAAGCGATGATGAATCATTCTAGTCTAACTCCCCGTCCAGCGAAGAACCCTCCTGCTTGTGGTTGTCTAACTGGCCCTTCTCCGTGTCTTCCATACCACCAGTTTGCGAACCATCTGGGTGTTGGTAGGTAGTCCTTGTGATATCGTACTACTGCGATGTCCTTCACGAAAATATAAGCGTGGCCTAACATGATTCCAACGACATAAGGTATCAGACTACTGCCAAATAAGGTCATTGCGATTGCATATACGAAGGGAAAGTATCCAGCTGCATGAGAGAATTTTTACTTTTAACTTTAAATCCGAACATGAAGGTGACTTCCTCGTGAGGTAATCTTTTGCACCAAATATAAATAAGGGCCATGAGAAACGGGTTGGTGAACCAGAAGATGTCGATTATACTGCCAATTATAAGGCAACCAAGAAATAGCAGTACCAGCAACCACAAAAAATCAGCATATCTTTCCTTGCTGAAAATTTGTGTTTCGACTTTCATCAGTGCTATGTAAGCGAAGTAGATGTTGAATATGAAGCTGAAGTTGAACTTACCCATGTAGAAGAGGGCACTGATAGGACGCCATATATTAAACTCAAGAAAGGTCTGTCGGAAAGAGTAAAACAGTAGTGTTGGAGAAAGGACCCCTAGCGTGCAGAGGAGGGTGATGACTACACAAGCGGCGAGATATGTGCGTGTGGCCAATGGTTTCGAGAAATACCATACTTTAAAATCGCCAACTGCGTCTTACATATTCTTTAATTATGATGTGGAGCTCACCAATTAACCAATATCCGTAGCAAAATGAAGAAAGATAAATCTGATGTATAAATATTAATGTTATTTTTTTAAATTGCTACGTGTCTTTTAATTTAAATATTGTTCGAATTGGCTATTATTGGCTGCTTAAAATAATATCAATTTTATGGAGCAACTCGAATACTGCAAGAAAAAACTTTAGGTGCCTAGCTTTCCAGAGACTAAAATCAAGGAATACGGCTACGCGGGATCATATGAAGTCATTGGAATAGCCACCATCGCTGCCCTTATTTGCACATTAATCACAGGAGATACTTTTGCCATCTACTTTGTTAATGGATTCCTACTTCCACTCCTTTTCAAATATTATGGTTGCAATTTTACTAACTATTGGGAATGTTTTGCTGTTTTGCTACTATTCAGGCGAATAACCTCGAGATGGGCCATGCTAGATGTATATTTTTGATGATTTAGGCGGTACTATTGATATGCTTGTGGCATCCAAATATTGGACTTGGCAATGAAATTATCAAAAGAATCACTGCAATTTTGCCTGTAAAGAAATGATTATTCACTATCATACTCATTGATTTGCACATCATCATCGAGTTAATTATCAAATCATACATCTCTACTTTCCAATTATGCTAATAGATATGGTAGGCCTAAATATCTTATCAAATTACTTAACATTTTCAACTGATTTATTGACTATTTGATTTGAGAAGTCTCCATCTTGGAAAAAGAATATTTTGGTTTATTAACAGGTATTATTTAACAGTTACTTCCCCTAGATAGTTGATTGTTATTTTATGAGTTTTGGCTATTAAATATGCACAATCTGCCGACTTTAAACTTATTTCTCATATTTTCCGAGCTTTAATTAAAAATTAACAAATCTGATGTAAAATTGATTTGAAACAATATTATTGAAAATCAGCAAATATTCTACCAAAAAAGTATACATTGATATTTATTTACATTTAACTCAAAATTAACATCAAAATTTAGTAGCATTAAGGAAGTATGACTCGTTATTCGGAACATATTTAATTCAACCTGTTTTATCAAACATTCATTCTCTCTTCATGAAATCCAAAGCAGAGTTGAATTACTTTCCTAAAACATGAGGCAAACAATGGCGATAAATTTGTTGAGTCCTATTCCTACTCCTAATCTTATTATAATAATAGGCTTAAGGGGTATGGAGACTGGTAATTATTTTGATTTGAGAGCAATATGCGGAAAAACGGTAGACTCTTTCGTCATAACCGGTGATCTGTCAAAAGTAGAGAGTTTCACCGAGCAGGAGGTTAGTTCAGATTTAAAAGATAGTTGTACACATAATTTGAAAGATACCTGCTAAAACGATAGTAATTCTGATAACAGCCTAGAGGAAGATTTAATAAATCTGCCATCAAACAACCTGGACAACTTATTTAAGTGTTTTAAATGCTGGGGGAGATCGTGCTACTTGCACACTAATAATGATATATGCCCAGAGTGCCGAGGCACAGGTCTAATTCCCTCATCCCATTCGATGGCTACTATCCTCGAAAAACTGTTGCTACTAAAGTTACCGATGCTCAGAGAGAGCGAAAATGAAAAAACTTTCTCTGATTAAAATTCATTGAATTCACTGTCCTTTGACAACATGAATACCCTTGAGGAAGAATAGGGTTTTTCTCGGAAGAAGGAATGCTGTCATCCCTTGAGAAAGATCAGCGAATAAATGGAGGAGACATAGATTTTCAACAATCAATTAACCTCTTTTGGCAACTCCCTTGCAAACAATGAGATGGAGCCGCCAACTAGGATGGAATAATGCAATTTTTCTTAAGTTAGTAGCGTCAACTATTATGGCTCCTAAATAAGTTATCCTCCAGCTCGTTGCTAAAATCTATTCCCTTCTTTCACTAATGAGACACATTCTTCCTAATACAAAGTGTACCCTGAGGGAAGAAATAGAAATCCAGAATAAAAGATAAAAAATGCTGAACTGGAATGTTCGTTTGAAGTGCCACCTCATTAAAAATATAAAACGCGAAATTCCCAAAACGGCTACTCTTCAGTTAAAGATTTAGATCTACGGACAGGATAAAAATATGTCTTTTACAACTATCAATGCGATATGTGCGGAATTTCGCCCATTGTCAATAAACGAATTCACTGCTAATAGTGTTCGGACTATGATCTATGTGAAAAATGCTACCTGATGAAAGCCGAGTCTCATGAACATAATCATTTTACGGTCATAGACGGTTACTCTCTCCTTGCAAAGAAAAAAGCACTTTTCCAAAAACAGTCGTAGACTATGGTGTTTATTACGAGTCACAGCTCCATTAAATGATTGTTTGCTTCACTTCTCTTCCTTCTTGGACCTATCACCGGAGAAAACTTAATTTAAATATACTTGATTATAAAATAAATGTTTTCCTGAGTTATTGATAATTAAATTGAATAATAATTATTTACTTCGAGCCATCTTATTTTAATTGAAAACTTAAATACTAATATCCTTTCATTTCGATTATTTGAATCATCAAAACTTCAAACAAACTCAGGTTGAATACATCCGTTCTTTACTCTCAAAGCCACAAAAGAACCGTTGGCCGGCACATTCATTCCCTACACCCAAGATTTCAATAACTCGCCAATATGCACTGGATTTGACCATTTTGTAAAGTCTGCTGTTGGCATGGCTGCCCTATTAGCCGGTGTATCTATGACCTCTGGTAGTATAGTAATGACTTTTCCATCAATGTGGTCCTTCTTTGCTGCCTTTTCTGCTAGATTCGTGGCTAGATAGTGAACCCCTGTTTTAGCAAGAGCATATCCGATCATGTCAGGCTGAGGTTCCTTGTAAACTGCGTTTGCTCCAGTGAAGATTACCAGTCCATTGCTACTCAAGTATTTTGTGGCAAGGTGAGCAGCCAGTAGACTAGGGTATAGATTAACCTCATGCATAAATCTTACTTTTTCAAAGTAGTCATCATCTTTAATACTGCCCCCTGCCCAACCACCTGCGGACACGATCACAGCATTGAATTTAAGACCTAACTATTTGATAGACTTAATAGTATTTTGATTGTTTTGGAGGATAGAAAATTCCCTTTGAAGGACTATGTTATGTTTGGCCTGATCATGAGAGCGAAAGTCGACATTAACAACATTGTAGGGCGAAAAAATACTAACAATGTGTTTGCCCAAATATCCACTTCCACCAATACAAAGGATGTTTTTCATCTCCGATATCTCTATAATTATAATTAGTAGCATTAGTTACGGTAGAGAACATATATGTAATAAATTGGCTGACTTATGGCATTATTTCCAGATTAAATTAAAAATGTTGATGAGGAGATAGAATTTGGAAGATTTGGATTTTACTCAAACTTTAATTTGAATAATTATATATCACCGCATGACAGAGGCGGAGTCTTTACCTGAAACTGTCGTTAAACTGGGTGTTTATAACTCTAAAACTTCTGATCAGACGGAGGCAGAAATTAAAGCTACTAACATTCAACCCACCCGCAACTTACTACGACTCTAATTCATCAAGAAGCGCAAAGACTTCAACCAACCAGTCAAATTTACTGAAACTGACAGCGACAAAAACGCACAATTCTTGTCATTCAAAGATGACCAACTTGGCTTGCGCGAAAAAAAAGTTATGGAGATCGGGTAAATGTGTAACTGATGCAGATTACAAGGTTCATAACCATATACTGAAACAGGTACACAAACCTTTTTCAAGCGAAAGATTAATAAATGTTTGCAAATTAATGAGAATGCAGGCTCGTAGGCATAGCTAAGAGTGAAAGATGATGACTTGGCGCACTTCCTGGATAACGTTTACCCTGAGATGGAGGGAGCATTGCAGTCCAATTAAACCATTGATATCTTCCAGAATGATTTTGATGTGCTCCCCGAAGACCAAGCAGGAAGCAAAGAGAGTGCTGAACTGAGTAATACTATCAAGTAAACCAAAAACTTGTTCTACTTGAAGTCCAAGGGCAAAAAGGTGAGCTGCATTCAGTTTCAGCCGTGGTTGCAAGGTCGTAAGAACCCACCAATAATCGCTGAATCTTTCATATAAAACTTAACATACGATGAGAGGGTAATCTTTTCGATGAAATCCTCTAAATCTTTCATCCTATTCTGGAATTATGAGGACCTCCACGCTATTGATCCGTTACTAATCTTAACTTCTCCCCTTGAAGTGTTAACTTTTGAGTTTAACCCAAAGGATCCTAATTTTGTCGTGGCTGGGACAATCAATGGGCAGATCATGCTGTGGGACCTCAAGAATATTCAAATTGGGCAGAGTACGAAGAAGAAGGGTAACAAGTCTTAAAAGAACGAAATTCGGGAAATTGCCCCAAGTCTGATGTCTGCTCTGCAGGATCCCACTAACATTACTCCTGTTACTGATCAGATCAAACGTAATATCCCATCTCATAAATCTCCTGTTGCTTGCTTGAAGTGGTTCCCTGCTGGGCTTGAGATTGAAATGCGCAAGTCCTACTCTGCTCTTTTGCAAACGTCTGGAAGTGAAATCAATCAGTTTGCTACTATCTCTACTGACGGACAAGTTCTATTATGGGAAAAGAAATTCTTAGATGCTCAAAAGAAGCCTATTAATGACGTACATTCTCTATTATTTAGTACTCTTTAATTAACTGGAAAGCTGGTTATGGATTTCATCTCTTTAGGCCAGAAGGTGGAGGTGCTATGGGAGGATCACATATCGCATTTAATAAAAATGAAAAGCGTACTGTTTTTACAGGCACAACTGACCAAGGTGAGCTATTTGTATGTGATTGGGCGGCTCGTTCAGCTGATGAGGCTGGAAGCAAAAATGATACTATAATTGCTTACTGGAATCAGGAAAGAGGATATCGCCCTGTAGTAGCATTGGATTTGCTTCCATCAAATGAATCTATAATTCTTACAGTATATGACTTTCATTTCTGTATTTGGAAGAATAATATTTAAGTTCCTCTATTCAGCAGCAGCGTCACTAAAGGCAGCTATCATACCTGTGGATGTTGGAGTCCCAGCAGACCCGGAGTCTGCTTTATTGGTAAATCAAATGGTACTATCGATATATGGGATTTTATGGATCAGTCTCATAAATGGACTATGCAGTATTCTGTGGGCTCAATAGGCATCTCTTCAATGAAGTTCCATGAACAGAGTCATAACATTTTATCAGTAGGATCTCAGGAAGGGACTCTTCATATACTTTAACTCCCATTTACTTTGGTGCGCAAGGTTGGAGATGAGGATACAACCATGAACGAATACTGGTAGCGAGAAATTGAAAGCGTAAAATACTTCAATAGACGGTTGGAGAAACGCTTCGAGGAGTCTCAGGAATTGAGAGCGAAATTGGATCTATAGGAAAAATTACGTATGCAAAGAGAGGAAAAAAAAGAGAAAAAGTAAGACTAAATTCGTCTCATCAATTAAGAGTACAACAGTTTCACTGAGAGTTTCCTCAACGAATTTGTTTATAAGATAGTGCCCTAAAAGAAGGAAGAAGAGCAGCCCAAGAAGATAGGTCGGAGGTGATCTTCAATAAATTATCCATCATTCTATTATACTAACTAAATAATATTTGCTGATAAGAGATTTTATTAAAATCAAACACTTAATATGAATTATAACAGCCTTAGAAGACTCCAATTCTCAATTTTGGTTGAAACGGACACCATCTCTCCCCTTTGTCTGATTATCACCATAGTGCATTCATTGAACGGTGAAATGAAAAGTCCATATACTGCTTGGTGTTCTCTACTCACTAATAGATTGGGCATATATACTGAAATTTATTCGATGCTATTCATCAGTTTTTTGTCCAAGGGGCGGTAACTACCGGAATATTAGAATTCTTATGGGCCTGCATCCTGAGTAAATTCCTTCTCAGTTATTGGCGAAAATTCTCCATAGTTGGTCAATCCAACTGGAATATACAATAGGATCTTCCTGTTACCCGTTTCTATAACATAGCTGATCTAGCATTTGATAAACAGCTACGAAGCTAATTCCTGTTTTGCCTCAATTTTATGAATCATATAGCTCTTAGCCGCAATTATCTCGCCCTCATACTTCGATACTCCATCCACAAGCATAATAAATTTTTACAAATCTTTATTACGCTTATTACCGATATGAAGTTTGATGTTGGGGCATTAACGATAACTGACATTTATATGAATTTCCCCATTTGAATAGAGATTCCACTCATCTCGTAGGCAAGCCATTTTTATATTGCTCAGAAATCTCGGGTCAGCACTTACTTTGTTCTATTAGAATATTTATTTAATTCGAATGATTCCTAAATCACAGTCCTTGCGAATATTTGTACGAAAAGTATTTAGCTGACTGTTTGCTTGCTGCTGGAATAGAGTTGAACTGAGATTTAAAGAGCCATCATCTCGCTCGATAGCCTAGAATTATGTTCTAAGAGCATTAATCTCATCGATAATAGCATTGGCTTCGTCTTTGATAATAAGAGGGCGTGGAAAATTTGAAGTTTTGATGGAAGTGACTAAACTTTCGTATTAATCCGACACCTGCGCCATCATTTTGGCAAGTTGTGCTTCCAAATTTTTTTGATCCTAAATCTGTTGGTTAATTTCCTTGATTTTCCTCCCAAAGCCTTCCATTTCAGCGTCATAGTTAGAGTTGTTTAAACTGGTCACTAATTTTTCTGTCTCCTCTTCCATTTTCTTACATTCGTAGACCATTCTCTATAGTGAATCTTAATAGTAATGTATCTGCTTCTCTATTTAAAAGTATTCTTATTATTTTTGGTGGTTATTTTAAGTTGGTTTCTTTTTAAAAGCACTTACGACAATTCGTGAGGGTGGCTTTTCGATTACTTTTGAAATTTTAGGATTGCTTGGGATTTACGATGAGTTTTCAACTCTTCTTAGAGTGAACTATTTCTTTGGATTTTGAGAAAAAACAGTTTGAGAAATATTTTATCCGAATTTTGGTGAAGGACCTTCCAAGCCAATGCCATGTTCAACACTGTGAACAGTGGTCGTGAGAGGTGCTAAAGCCTCCGCGCCCGAGTATGTTCGTTTGGCTCTAATAGATGGCTGTTCAGAAAGATTTTCAAATATGTTATTATTTGTGTTGGAGTCTTGATCCTTGTCAGGTTCCTTATCTTTTTTTGACAATATACTGCTGCTGTGTTTGGGATCGAATTTATCACTTTTCATGGTTTTGTCTCCCAAATTCATAAAATCTTAGAAGGCGAAGCCTGCAAATCCCTCCTTGGTTGTAACCATCTATTTTTGTTTGGTCTGTGATATATCGAGCTCATAATCGAAGTTATACTCACCAGAAAGTGTACTGTGCATCTGGAATTAATCACCTTGATTCGAATAATAACTATAGCTTAGCAATATTATGAATTTAGCTTTAAATAGAAGAGTGATGAGATATTTAAAAAGATCATATCACTGCAGGATATACGTACGCTTTTGATGCTTTTCATGACTTTTCATTTCACGCAAAGCCGCATCCCACCCCTTTATATTCTCCAAAGGATCATGTATTTCCTTAAGGCAGAGTTATTCCCCTTCTTCCTTGATTGTACGATAAAATTGGCAACTATTATCAGGATAGTCTGGCATGAGTAGATCGAAGAAAGCTGATGTTTCAATAGCTTAAATGCGGTGAATGTTGTAACTGTCTGGTACAATGGTTGAAATTTTGTCGATATCGCTTCCCTTGATATTTTCGTAACGCACTCGATTGATGGGGCAGACATGAATGTTATGTGGACAGCTTTTCAGGGATGGCACATCAATAGCAGAAATTCGTAGCTGTCCATGCAAGCATTTAGAAACCCCGACCATATTAGGATGACTATGCCAATCAAACTTTTGGCCAGCAGGCACCACCACAAAAAACAGTGTATATTTTGGCTATACTTTTATCGGTAAGGCTATGATGAAGTTTGGTTCCCGCAAGTCTGACATGATTTAGCTAATGTCAGGCATTTGAATACGTTGAAGCTCTTCTAGCACCTGTTTGAATTGTTCCGTCGATGAGAATTATTTTGCATCGAAATCAGGATAGAGACTCACCACTCCACTAATGAGGTCTAACAATTATTTGATAGTGGAGCTTGTGGCTAAGATCTCTTGCATTGCCAATAATTTTTCTGAAGAGGAGGCCATTTTCAATAATTATATTATCAAGCAGTTATTCATAAATTTATTTACTGTTATTGAAGAATTTAACTCCAAATTGCTGTTGCTGATGTTGTTGTCTATCCCTGTTTGGTAAGATCGAACTGAGTCGAATTTTGCTTCAATGAATTGAAATGAATCTCCGCAATTCAATATTTATTATATTTAGTTCTTTTATTGACTCGATATACGAAACCAATAATATATCCCTTATGCATAAATAGTCCCCAAATAATGCGAATTCTATTGGTGTTAAAATATTGTGAGGATCTGATCTCACAATTATATTTTTAAATCAACGAGATGAAAAGTAAAAGTACGTGTGATATTATGTAGCCATTGCATTCAAAAATCCTTTCGATTTGATGGAGGAAGAAGATGTACCTATGAGCACGCCTTCTCATCTTCATGATAAGTATGTTCCCCCCGCATACAACGTCCATACGCCTCTTCCTTTTAATCCATATGAAATACCTCGCTAAACTTCTCCTCCAAAACAAGATAAAAAAGAAAACAAAATTATGACAAGCTCCGCTCCATCACCACAGTCTAATGATTTTGCCTCCCCCTTCGGCCCTAACGAAAAGGATTCATAGTTTGATCCCTAGTCTATGAGGCATACTTATACTTAAAAGCCCCCAAGAGAATATAGATAAGATGAACTTGATGAGAATGGAGATCCTCCATTGCTAGATGGTACCACTTGCTTATTAAGATATCGGTATTGAACCATAAAAAATCAAATAGAGAATTAAATTGGTGTTAATAGCTGGACAGCCAAGCTACGATATGATTCACGACCCTGATCTATCCGGACCAATTTTAATTGGATTAGCTTTAGGATGTCTATTACTTTTAGCAGGAAAAGTGCATTTCGGAGATATCTACGCTATGTTTATTTTGGGTAACGTTCTGATCTACTTCTTGCTCAATTTCATCTCTCAAGTACTATCTTCACTATACAGAAATAAATGGTCCCGCTGTACAGCATAATGAGCACGATGGGATACGGACTGCTTCCGATGTTGGGACTAGGTGGGGTTGGTGTATTTGTTTCATTAAAGGGAGCAGTGGGCATATTAGTTACATTATGCATCGCAGCCTGGTCTTCCTTCGCTGCTGGCAACTTTATGGCTGTTCTAATCCGCGACACCAAAAACAAGCGCGCCCTTATAATATATCCGCTCTTCCTTTTCTACGTATCTTTCACATTAATCATTCTATTTTGATTGCTGATGCTTCATAACTGCCTATATTTACCAACAATATCTATATAACGTGAATTTATGATTTCTATCGGCATTTTATTCTGTTAGAGAGTGTTCAATTTGCTTATGTTCGATTCAAATTTAATATTAAATGAAGAGGGCTTTGAAACATCAGCAGTCCAGCAAATCCAATAGATCAATCGGCAGTCGTGCCTTTTCTGCCTCAGTTCACGATCTCAGAACTCAATCCGAAGATACAATGTCATCACAGGCAACAGTCTTTACTGAACAATCGCAGCGGATGGGTACTCAAAATAC
>Ga0302191_10001158_pt1 | contig 16876 bp, 12 predicted proteins | sample II_Bog_E3_1_FD_198775 | JGI IMG/M metagenome (GOLD analysis project Ga0302191, IMG submission 198775) | Peat permafrost microbial communities from Stordalen Mire near Abisko, Sweden - II_Bog_E3_1 | ecosystem: Environmental > Terrestrial > Soil > Wetlands > Peat | place: Sweden: Abisko...
TTTGTTGATGGAAAGTTTAATATGGAAGTAATTTTGGAGGGCACCGGCAATGAGCGATTTACCTGTCCTTAACCGGTATAACCAATTTTAATCCCGACCATATTTCATCAACCGCGCAAACTTTTATGTCTACAAGGCCTGTTTGCATGGCATAATTCCGAATCTTATCCTCTGTAACATTGGTAACAACTTTTGATGATTTTTTTGGCCACGATACCCATATCATCCCGTCGCGTTTTATTGCGTTTTTGAGATGTGGCAGCAGCCGGGTATACTCTGATTCATCTTTAGTAAAAAAGTGGATAAAGTCGCTCCTCGTGAGCTCGCTGGTCGCGACAATTATGTCCGCCGGCAGATCTGTAAAAAGGTCGAAATAATAATCAGGCGCATTGATCAGCCTGATGGCAAACCCTGCTTTAATGCCCAGTTTTTTTGCCAGGGGCGTGCCGGAATATCCAGCGGTGGGCATCATCTTGCGCCCCACTCCCACAGCCCGTACTGCGTTTTTTGATCAACCATGTGGCCAGACTGCTTTAAAGACAACATAATCTGCCCGCGATGGTGCGACTCATGCGAAATAAGATAACCCAGGAAGGCCGTTGCATGCGGTTTAAAGCCTTTTATTTTGCCCGTCGCCGCGGCCGATTCAAACAATTGCGAAACTGCATTTTCGCTAAGGCGCAGCGCTTCGTTTAACCCAGCTCTCGATATGCCTTCCTTTTCAATTTTTGGCAGGCCTTCCAGTAAACCCGGTGCGGCAACTTTCAGCCACATTAGCCTGACGCTGTGTATATGAGCGAATTGCTGCCCTACCGTGCGGCCTTTCGAGGCTGATTGAGCGACCAGCGCCTCATCTGTTATACTTTCCAGCAGGTAAAGGTTTATCCGGTTGTGGATCTGCCAGGTTTCAATAATTGGATCCATATATCTGGTTCAAATGGTGTTTCATGTGGGCAACATAGTCTTCTGCCAGCCATTCAACAGTGTGCAGGCTTATGGTTGTTTTACTGTTGTCGCATTTCGCCTTCAGCCGGTCGGCAGGATAGTTTTCCAACACCCGTGCAATTTGTAAATTCAATTGCACCCATAAACCAGTAAGATCCCTGATATCGGCCTGCTGATACCGGCCAGCTTTTACCCATTCATCCTGTTCGTAAGTCAGCTTAAAGTTTTCTTGATAAGTACAACGAACGAACCGCTGCAGGTTGATTTGTGCGCTATCGATCAAATGCCCGACAATCTCCTTTGGCGACCATTTTTGAGGAGATGGCTTATGGGCCCAATCGATTTTGGTGTCATAATTTCTAACTAACACATCTTCAATTATTTCTTTTAATTGATTTATCGTTTCTTTCATTACAAGGCGTTGTGCGACTACTTTTATTCTGCAAATATCCGGTAGTGCAATCAGCTTTAAATATCCTTATTCTTTATTAATAATCAAAAAGCTTTATCTTCAAAGCCGTAAAACCTATGGCATGGCCCTTAATTATATCTGGATAGCATTCTTTTTAATTGCATTCGTCATCGCGCTTATCCGGCTGATATTTTTTGGCGACACCGAGATATTCATGCACCTGGTAAATGGGATGTTTGAATCATCTAAATCGTCGGTGATGGATATCGCGCTGCCGCTGGCCGGGAATATGGCGCTTTGGCTGGGGATAATGAACATCGGTGAAAAAGCCGGCGCCATCAACTTTTTGTCGCGCGTCGTTGAGCCATTTTTTAGCCGCCTGTTTCCCGAAATCCCCAAAAATCACCCGGCCACCGGCCAGGTGCTGATGAGCTTTTCAGCAAACTTACTAGGCCTCGACAATGCTGCCACGCCGCTCGGTTTAAAGGCGATGGACAGCATGCAGGAGTTAAACCCAGATAAGGAGACCGCGTCAAACGCACAGATCATGTACCTGGTGCTGCTGACTTCCGGTTTGCAAATATTGCCGGTTACCATTATTGCCCAACGTTCCATTCTGCACGCAAAAGACCCAACTGACATCTTAATACCTTGTATCATCGCAACCTTTGTGTCGGCAGTAGCTGGGATGATATTGGTTGCCGTTAAGCAAAAGATCAATTTATTTGATAGGGTTATAGTTGCATGGCTTGGCGGTATTACCTTGTTCATTGCTATAATGGTATGGTGCTTTACGCATTATCTTACTAAGGGCCAGATCAGTCTTATATCTAAAGTGGTAAGCAACCTGCTTTTATACCTGGTACCTGTGGTATTCATATCAGGAGGACTGGTTAAAAAAATAAATGTATTTGAGGCCTTTATTGACGGCGCTAAAAGAGGCTTTGAAACATCGATCAAGATCATCCCCTACCTGATGGCGATGCTGGTTGGTATCGCAGTTTTCCGTGCCTGCGGCGCCCTTGGCTATGTAAATGATGGTTTGCGTTGGGTTTGTGTACAGTTCAAATTGGACACCCGGTTTGTTGATGCCATGCCCGTCGCTTATCTGAAACCGCTGAGTGGCTCCGGCTCAAAAGGCATGATGATCAATGTTATGCAGACATTCAAGCCGGACAGTTTTGCAGGTCGCCTGGCTTGCGTATTTAACGGCTCATCCGACACCACTTTTTACATAGTAGCCTTGTACTTCGGATCGGTTGGTATTAAAAAATCGCGTTACGCTATACCCGCCGGGCTATTCGCCGACTTTGCCGGAATAGTTGCGGCAATATTTATATCATACTTGTTTTTTGGATAGTCACGCCTGCAATAAACTGAGGCCGACCAAAAAAATTTCAAAAAAACATATTTCATTTAAACTCTGCGCTTAATTTTAAATCAAATCGATTTGGTTTTCCGTATAAGCAATGTTTAATTATTAGGATAGCAGTAAATTGATTATTTTAGAGGTCATAAGTTAGGTTGGTGAAATTGTGTCTTAACGCCGGGTTATTTTATGGTTAAAATATTTACTAAAAGTTTATACATTTTAGCAGTTTATACCTTAGTTGCGGCAGGCCATGTTTTTGCTCAAACAATTACTGTTGGTAATGTCGACCCCGGCCCTTACGCCCCAGGCTCTACTATCAGTGCGCCTATTAATGTAACCGGCACTTGTGTTCCCACGACAACTTCATACAATTTATATCTGTCAGACGCTGCAGGCAGTTTTATCGCGAAAAAACTAATAGGGACATTTTCTAATTTCTACGCAACCTTTGTAAACGGAATTATCCCTGCAGGCACACCGGCCGGCAACGGGTATAAAATTGAAGTTATATCAACTAATCCGGCAATCACAAGCAGTGTTTCATCTGCTTTTTCAATAAATGCTGGTGTGGGAGTTGTCGCCGGAGTCAACTCATCAGTCATTAACGCCTCGTACCCGGAAGTTTTTGGAAGCTGCGATGGCGTTAACAATACATCATACAGTTTTACCAACCAATCAACATCCGGGGCAGCCGTCACCGCTACGTTTTTTAATGATCTGTCGCAGGCTTCTGAGGGCTCAATTACGCCCACTGCGGCGGGGGTTTCATTCAATGCCAGGGCAGCTAATTACACTATTACTGTTAAGGCGGTGTTGAACGGTATTGTAGGAACCGAGTCGTATCTTTTGATCAATAATGTGGTAAATACGAGTTTTGGGGTGACCGGCACCAATACCGTTTGTTTAGCCGGTGGTGGTAGCTTAACTTATAATGTTGACATCAGCTCCCCGAGTGGCATACAGAACAATTTTCCGGGTTTGATTTATAACATCAAATGGGGAGACGGGGTTACCAGCGCATTAACACTTTGTGACATTGTTGCGTCCGGTGGTACAATTACACATACCTATACCACTCCTTCTTGCGGAAACAATCCCAATGGTCAGCACAATTCCTTTGAGGTTGACCTTCAGCCGTCAAGCCAGTATTGCGGTAAAGTAGGCACGCAGGTTACCAGTTACGCACAGGTTGTTACACCTCCTAAAAATTCTTTTACGTCTCCTGCCGCCGGTTGTAATAATACTGCTGTAACGTTTGTCAATAAATCAGATCCGGGCCAGGACCCAACCAACAGTACAGTAGGGTGTAAAAACGCAAACGCCCTTTACACCTGGCAGGTTGATGGGGTAACAGCGGCATCAAATTATAAACTCAATCAAAATTTTGTATACACTTTTACTACTACCGGTACACACACCATTACGCTGCACCTGCAAAACCCCAATGCCTTGTGTACCGGCGGAGATGTAAGCGAAACCATTTGCATTCAAAACCCGCCGAAGCCACAATTTACGCTGCCGGTAACGGGCGGCTGCTCCCCTATCAATATCACCCCCGTTAATCAATCAGTAATTGATGCTAATTGCAATGCAAGTAATCAATATGAGTGGACGGTTACCGGCCCTGGCGCGGTTGGATACGCAAACGGCACTAATAGCAGCAGCGCACAACCCCAGTTTGTATTTACCACCGTTGGTATTTACCAGGTGACATTAGGAATTACAACCGCCAGTTGCGGAACCATTACCACCCCGGCTCAAACGGTTATAGTGGATTCGGCTATCACCATAAATCTATCTCCAAATGCCGAGTTCTGCGGGTCCAACCAAACATTTACTTTTGGCCCGGCGGCAGGCCAAACGCAAACAACTATTTCGGGCATAGCGCAACCGCAGCCCAATACTTATTTATGGACGGTTACGGGCGGGGCTTATAGTTTTGCCGGCGGTACAACAGCAAACAGCCAGTACCCGCAAATAACCTTTACCGCGTTTGCTAACTATACGATAAATGTAACCGCTCAAAACAGGTGCAGCACGGTAACGAAGTCGCAAATGTTATCGTTTCAAAACGTCCCGGTATTGTCGGTTACCCCAGCCGCAACAGCTATTTGCCCTGGCAGCCCGGCAGGGTTGACCGGTGTTATAACGGGCAACTACTCCACTTACCAATGGATCGGCGCGGGCACGTTCTCTGCTCCCGGCTCGTTGCAAACCAACTACCAGCCCACCACAGCAGAGATAAACGCAGGAAGCGCCACGGTAACCCTGGACGTTAAAACAGCCCTGACCGGCCCTTGTGCAGATATCCAAAAAAGCGTGACGATTAAAATTTCCCCTGTGAATAACATCACCAGCGTTTCAAGTGCGCAGGTATGTTCAGGGAATATGTTAGGCTATGGCATCACCTCTTCAGTTGCAGGCAGCACCTATAGCTGGACCGCCTCACTAACATCGGGGACAGCGTCGGGTTTTAAGAATGGATCGGGTTCAATAATCAACGACCTGCTGACCAACAATACCGGCACGCCCGCAGTGATATCCTACATCATAACGCCGCAAGCGAATGGATGTACCGGAAATCCCTTTACGCTTGCGGTTACCGTTAATTCGCAATCGACTGTTACAGCGGTAGCTGCATCCAATACCGTTTGTAACGGCAGTGCGGCGGGTATCACTTTAACTCCCAATTTTGCAGGCATATTATACACCTGGACGAGCGCCGTTACCGGCACTATAACCGGCAATAGCCAGCAAACTACGCCAATAAACGCGGCTTCAATTAATGATATTTTGAAAAACACCGGCGTCACAGCCGCTACAGTGAAATATACCATTACGCCACATTATGGTACTTGCCCGGGTGCGCCGGTGACAGTCGCCTTAACGGTTGAGCCTGCACCGGTCGTTTCAAATGCCGGTACTAACAACGAAGTTTGTAATGTAACTTCGTATGCGCTTAACGGCAATAACCCATCCCCGGGCACCGGACAATGGACTGTGCTACCTGCCGGAACGGTAACGTTTAACAATCCTTCTGTGCCAAATGCAACCGCGAACGGAATGGTCCCTGGCAATACTTACATTTTCACCTGGACGATATCAGCGCCTAATAATTGTTCGACAAATTCGAGTTCGGTAAAGATTATCGATGACGCTAACAATATATTGCCGAGTTTTACTGCAAGTCAAACTAGTGGATGCGGGAATTTAACGGTTACCTTTACTAATACTACTCCAACATCAGGCACAACCGGGTTTTTATGGGATTTTGGAGATGGATCTGCCCAATCTACAGCAGTTAGTCCCTCCCACACCTTTGCGCAAACCAACAATGGTAAAGATACGGTTTACACCGTGTCGCTGTACTTTGCGAATGCCTGTCAGCCAAAGCCGCCGTTTACGTTAAAAATTACGGTTAGGCCGTTAATCCCAACAGCCAATATTTTACCTAAAACAACAGTTGGTTGTTCGCCATTTACGCTGGTGGTCGACAATATTTCCCCGGGCAACAATCAAAGTTATACTTATTTCCTGTACCATGGCTCAACGCTTACTCAGCAAATTACCAAAACCGACAAGAGCGAAGTACAATTTGCCCCATTGGCAATCACCAAGTCAACAGTATATACTTTGTACATGGTTGCCACGGGATTTTGCGGGAATACCGGGAAAAGCAATACCATCCCCATACTGGTTTCGGTTTCGGCTGCAGGTATCATCGCAAATATGTATCTTGAAAACTATGCGAACACCGGATGTGTTCCCTTCGCGACAACTTTTATTAACAATTCCGTCGGCGGGGATTCCTATTATTATACTATTTATGATGTCAATCACAATATAGTTGCTCAGCCCTTAGCCCCCCTGCAGCCGCTGACTTATATTTTTAATACACCGGGTTTGTATTTTATAACCATAACTGCAAAAACTGCTTGCGCAAAGGTCGAATCACCGTCTGTTGCCGTTCGTGTCAATTCTCAACCTATGGCGCAATTTACGGCCGATGTTACTTCGGGATGTAAAACGCTAACGGTTAATTTTAATAACGAAACTGCAAATGACACAACCGAACAGGCAACTTCGCTGTTATATGATTGGGATTTTGGAGACGGATCGCCACACGCTACGACATTTACCCCCCCACCGCATACCTACAACTTCAAAAATTCACCATTTACCGTTACGTTAACTGCAACAAATCCCGTTACATATTGTAAAAATGTAATTGCAAAAAAAGCGTATATTAATGTAACTGCACCCCCGTTTACAGCTTTCAGCGAAACACCCGACAGCATTGCCAGGGTGCCTAACTATACCTTTTCATTTTTAGATGAAAGTACAAATAGCCCAATTTCGTGGGTATGGACATTTGGCGACGGAAAGGGGTCGACAAGCGAGAACCCTACTCACACGTATTTAGATACAGGCGCCTATACAGTTACTTTAACCACTACGAATAACCAGGGTTGCGACAGCACAGCAACTCATATCGTGCAGGTGAAAGGCATTCCGGGGCAATTGTTCCTGCCAACTGCTTTCGAGCCTGATGGCGGGACGCTTGAGCTAAAAACTTTTATGGCTAAAGGATCAGGCATAAGGGAGTGGCACTTACAGATATTTAATAATTATTCACAACTGGTATGGGAAACATCAAAGCTCGATGACAAAGGCGCGCCGGTTGAGGGTTGGGACGGCACATTTAACGGCGCACCGATGCCCCAGGGAGTTTACGTCTGGCAGGCATCGGCAACATTTATCAATGGTACGGTTTGGAAGGGAAACGTCCTGAATAATTCATTGCCAAAAAGAGTTGGCACAATACACTTAATACGATAGTTAATGAGGGTTTTGGTGAAGCTGTACGCATTATTGTTTATCTTGATAGCAACTGGTTTTAGCGTTTTCGCTCAGGACCATATGTATTCACAGTTCTTCAATTCACCGATTTATCTTAACCCGGCGCTAACCGGTCAATTTGAAGGCGATTTACGAATGAACCTTATTTATCGCAACCAATTCACCTCTGTTCCCGGGAGTTTCAACTACCTTTCTGCTTCTGTTGACTACAATATCCCCAAATTCGGCGGCGGGGTAGGTTTATTGGTAACCAGGAGCAGCGAAGGGACTGCTTTTCTAACCACGAACAATATATCGGGGACCTACGCCTATAGCGTAGGCTCGCAGGATTTTGTATTATCGTTCGGGCTGCAGGCCGGGATAACTAACAATACTATCGATTGGGGAAACCTTGTGTTTGGCGACCAGATCGACCCGCATTATGGCTATATACCTGGTTCAACGTCGGCGGCTGAACTACCGGCGTTTAACAACAAATTCTATTTCGACGCCGGATCTGGTATCAACCTGGTTGCCGGCGAGTTCGATGTCGGCAGCGCATTAATGCACATTAATGAGCCTAATGTATCTTTCACCGGCACGCCATCTAAGTTACCCATGAGGCTCACATTTCATGCCAGTTACCGATTGGACCTGAACACTAACGATAACAACGATGAAAATGATAAATCATACTTAATTCCATCGATTGTGTATTACAGGCAGTCCACGTCTCAGTCTTATAGTATCGGTTTTCAATATAAACGGCCCAATATAAGTGCAGGATTATGGTATCGTGGCGGAGGTGCAGACGGAGGGCCAAGCGCAGTGGTATTATCGTTAATATTTGATATTTTTATCAATAAAGATGGCGGCGAAAAGGTTAGACTGGGCGTTAGCCATGATGTGCCCGTGTCGAGCTTAAATTACAGCAATACAAGCGGCACAACCGAAGGCAGCATTGGCTACGAAACGACTATACCCTCAAGAACCGACACTTACCAAAAATTTGAAGGCGCCAGGCGTTGTTACGACTTTTATTAATTGTAACAAAAAACAGCCATTTCCGTAAAAATTGTATTCCCCTGTACGACTTCATGACTCATGAAAAAAGGCGATTATTTAGCGGCGAAAGAAGAAAAAAGAAAACCCACCAGGGAGGCCATTATAGTACTTGTTGTATTTATCATCGTATTTATAGCCATCATTTTCCGGTTTGCTATACGTTCAGGGACAAATGAAGGGTTCTTTTCGTTTATGCCAACCGGCATTCAGGCCTATAAGGTATCGACATCGTTTGTACGTCCAACAATTCAATCACGCGGGGACATCACCTTTCCTGATCGTGATTTTCAATACTCAAAAAGGTCCGATTCGACTTATGTAATAAAGTCATTTTATGTTATCCAGGATAGCGACGGGCATGAATCGAAGAAAAATTACACCATTACGCTAAAGTACAACGGGGGCTCGCGCGTTGACGGTCGAAAGTGGACACTGATCAAATTACAGCAGGACAAATAAAAAGCGGGACGAATTTACTCCGCCCCGCTCCAATCACTCTAAAACAATCACCTCTAATTCAGAAGTACGTTGAATAATTAATATAAAAATGTTAATTATTGACTTTTTAAATAAACAAGTCAAATGTACTGAATTCTGAGTTTAATCTTCGCTGGACAGGTTATATTTTTACTGCGGCGTGACAGGAATAAAGCGCTAAAGCTCAAATGTTTATTTAGCTAAACCCCTGATAAATATTTCACTCAATAAAAGGCGTTTTTTGCGAATTTCTTCCAGGTCCTCCTTTACGGGAAACATTGTTTTTTTATGCGATTTTGCATTTACCCTCACACCGTGCAAGGCATCCAGCAGCAGGTCAACCAAATCTTCCGGGCTATTTACAGGGTTGATGTTGCATTTTGGCGTGCCTGACGTGATCGCCTTAACCAATAAGTTTTTTTCGCCCTGGTGTACCTGCTCTGCTATTTCCCATATCATCGACGGTAAATTCTGTTCGTTCAACCTGAAAAAGTCAAATAAATTGTAGTTTTTAAGCATAAACTCGTGCTGCGTGTTAATCTGGAATTCAAAGGCTTCCTTTAAGTCGCAAAAAGCAAACTCTTTCTCGGCGTAAAGCTCCAGGTATTCATTGCCCACCTTTCGCATTACATCAATATATAATTGACTTTTATCAGGGAAATAATAATACAATAGCGCCTTCGACATGGAAAGGTCGCCCGCAATTTCATTCATCGTGGTTTTTGAATACCCATAATGAAGAAACCTATTGTATGCGGCCTCTAAAATTTTATCTTTTTTGACGTCCTGAAAATCAGTTACTGCAACCATTTGGGCTAACGATAGAATATAAAACGAATAATTGGTTAAATGTCATACTGACTTTTCTAACAAATCTATCAAAAATTATAAACAACCGGGTTTAAAAACCACAATAATGTTGTTACACTTGGAAACAAAAAATAAAAGGCCCGGTTTTTCGACCGGGCCTTAACTAAAACTTTTGAAATTTATCTTTTAAACAACAGCCTCTTCCAATTCAGGTGTTTTAACCTTTTTATTTTTACCCGAAAGCCTGTCTTTCAGTCTGACCCTTATAATGTACATACAGGGAACCAATATCAGCGTAATGACGGTCGCAAATCCTAAACCGAAAATCATTGTCCATGATAATGGGCCCCAGAAGGCATTGTTATCTCCGCCAAAGTAGATGTGCGGTTCAAACGAGGTAAATAAACCTGCAAAGTCGATATTAAAACCTAAAGCCAGGGGTATTAAACCCATTATAGCCGCTGTTGCTGTTAATAATACCGGGGTCATCCTGGTACGGGCAGCTTCCACCACGGCATCGTGCAGGTTCTGGCCCTGCTCGATAAGCATGTCCGTAAACTCCACCAGCAAAATCCCGTTCCGGACAACGACACCGGCAAGCGCTATGATACCTATACCGGTCATTACAATGCAGAACGTCATATTGAACAGGCTTAGCCCAAGGAACACACCAATGATGCTGAAGAATATTTCTGTTAAAATAATCAGCGTTTTACCGATCGAGTTAAACTGCATCATCAGGATGATCAATATCAACCCAAAAGATATCAGCAGTGCAGTTCCCAAAAATTGGGAAGCCTCTGCCTGGTCTTCCTGGCCGCCGCCCATCCTGATAGATACACCGTCGGGCGCTTTAAAATTATTGATGGCCTGGGATATATTTGCCACAACGTCGTTTGCGTTAAAAGCTGGTTTTATTACGTTGGAGACCAATGAAATCACCCTGCGCTGTTGTTTGTGTTTAATATTGACATAGGAATTGGTGTACCGAACGTCGGTAAAATCAGATATAGGCACTTGCCGTATGGCCCCGCCAGTGGCAAGGTCACGGTAGGTCATTTTCATATTCTTCAAAACGTCGATATTATTGCGCTGGTCTTCGTTCGCCCTAACGTCAATTTCATAGTTATCTTCAGTAGTATTTCTAAAGTCAGATGCCTTATATCCGTATACCGCCGTAAATAATGCGAGGTTAACTTGCTGCGTATTGATGCCTTCACGATTTGCGCGCTCGCGGTCTACATCAAATACTATCTCGGGCTTGTCGTTCTGTACGTCGGCTTGCAGTCCTTCAATACCGCCAATATTTTGCTTGTTAATGTAGTTTTTAAGCTTATCAGCCGTTTTAACCAGGGTATCCAGGTTATCGCCTGATATTTCAATATCGATATCTTTTTGCACAGGGGGGCCTGCATTCTCCTGGGCAACGGCAATTTGCGCCCCGGGTATACCGGTCATTGAATTGCGTATCCGCTCCATAACGGCTTTGGTATCTTTGCCGTGTCTTAAACCGTATTCAACAAACGCAACCGTTATTTTACCTTTGTTATAGTAGGTTCCCTGGTCCTCGTCTGTTGGGTCGGTAACACTTACCGAAACATTCGAAATGATGGAAGAGACAATATCCTTATCAGGTTCTACCACTTTAGCCACTTTCTTTTCAAGCCCATCCACAATTTGGTTAGTATAGTTCTGGTCGGTACCTATTGGCATCGTTACATAAACGTACACGAAGTTCGGGTCGGCAGAGGGGAAAAATACAACTTTAGGACTGCGCGCGGCGGTAAAGCCCATTGTAAAAATAAAAAGTACGATAACGCCTCCCAGCACCCACCACGGCCGCTGGACAGCCCATTCTAACCGGCGTGCATACCAATGCTGGAAACGGGGCCAAAGATTTTTTTGAAACCTGTCAATAACACGCAGCAGTACAAAATGATTGAATAAATAAAGAATTGCAGCAAACACTACAAAATTTCCACCCCCCCTGTTCATTAAATACCCCAATACGGCGGCGATGGCCAAAAATATCAGCGCGCGGCGTACTTTCCGGTCAAACTTCGGATGATCATGTTCGCCTTCGTGGTGCGGTTTCATAAAATCCACGGCAAAAACAGGGTTCATGATATATGCCACCACCAGTGAGGCTAATAAGGTTATGATGAGCGTAATCGGCAGGAAGAACATGAAATGCCCGATGAGGCTGTTCCAAAATGCAAGCGGAATAAATGGCGCCAGCGTGGTCATCGTACCTGAAAATACCGGTAAAAACACTTCTCCCGCTGCCATTTTCGCGGCTTTCCTTATCGGAACGGCGCCGTTCGCAAAAATACGGTGTGTGTTTTCAATAACTACTATTGCATCGTCCACTACAATACCCAGTGCAAGCAGGAAGGAGAACAGCACTATCATATTTAACGTAAACCCAATGACCGGCATCACCAGGAAGGCGATAAAACACGAGAGCGGGACGGAAAGCGCCACAAATATTGCGTTGGTGCTGCCCATAAAGAACATCAGGATAACTGTTACCAGGATAAAACCGATCACGATCGTATTGATCAGGTCATTCAGTGTTGAACGGGTTTTATCAGATTGGTCCCCGGTTACGGTGATATCTAATCCCCGTGGTAAAACTGTTGCTTGTTTTTGCTTGATCAGGGCGTAAATTTTATCAGAAGCTTCGATCAGGTTTTCGCCCGACCGCTTGCTTACGTTCAGGGTGATCACATTTTTAAAGTTGGGATTATTAGGCGTTTTCAGGCGTGCAAAGCTGATCTGGTCCTGGAAACCGTCCTTTATATCGGCAATGTCTTTCAGATACACAGCTTTGCCCTGCGGGTTCCTGATCACCATCGCAGCAACCTCGTCTGCGCTTTTAAAATCTTCTTTTATATCAATGGTGTGCTGCATGCCATCATTTGAAATGGTACCTGCGCTTGAAATTACGTTTTCATTGCCGATGGCCTGGGTAATATCACTGAAACTGACCTGGGCCGCGGTCATTTTGTTAATATCCACGTTGATCTGGATATTCGGACTCAAGGCGCCCACTTCATCTACCTTCGATATTTCCTTCATGGCTTCTATATCGTCCTTCAGGTTATCGGCGTACTCTTTTAGTTTTTTGAGGCTATAATTACCGGATATATTGATGTACAAAATGGGAAGGTCGGCAACGTCGATATCAGATATTTCCGATTCCTTTAAATTATTGTCGTTTTGAGGAAGGTCTTGTTTTGCTTTGTCGACAGCATCTTTGACATCCTGCTTTGCGTCCTTTATGTCAATATTGGCGTTAAATTCTGCCGTAATAATGGAAACGTTTTGCTGGGTGTTTGACGTAACCTTTTTGAGGCCTTTTAACGATTTTAGTTGCTTTTCGAGCTGTTTAGTAACCAATACCTCGATATTTTGCGGCGACTGCCCCTGGTACGGTGTTGTAATAAAAACCTTTGATTGGGCAATATCCGGAAAATTTTCCTTCGGCAAACGCATATAGCTCACCAGGCCCAGCAACGCAATCATCACTATAAAAGCGTAAATTGCTGTCTTATTATCGATGGCCCAACTGGAGGGCCCAAATTCTTTTTCCTGATCTTTCATACCAATTTTGTTTTGATTGATTAGTTAGCTGAGTTTAATACCCTTAGCTTATCTCCGTCTTCTATATCGCTTGCACCTTCTGTAACTATCTGCTCACCGCCTTTTAAGCCTGATATTACTTCGGACTTGCCGCCGTAAGTATTGCCTATTTTAACCTCTACCCTTTTTGCGATCCCATTTTGATTGATAAATACAAATGAGCTCGTGTCAGAGTGCTGAATGGCGTTTAGCGGGATGGCGATTGAATTCTTTTTGGAATAATCGGCAACACGGATCGTTACCGTCATGTTAGGGCGGAACTCCTTGTTTTGAGGCAATTTTATTTCGATGCCAAAACTCCGGGAACCCGGGTCGATCACTTTAGCAGCAAAAGTCACTTTGAGCATTAAGGAGTCATTTGCATCGGGGATAACCACTTTTACATTATCGCCCTGGTTGATGTCCGTTGCATATGATTCCGGTACATCTGCTTTTACTTTCAGGTTGTCAGTATTAACAATCCGTATGCCATTGCCACTAACGCCTCCTGCGGGCATGCCAAGCTTTAGGTCCATCTGGTCCACTGTGCCGCTGATGGGTGCAACAATACGAAACATATCGGCCTGTTGTTTTAAACCATCCACTTGTTTCTGCATGCTTTCCAAATTACTTTTCGCCTGCAAGTATTGAATTTCAGTACCTATTTTTTGGTCCCATAGGTTTTTTTGCCTGTCATACGTAGTTTGCACGAGCGATAGCTGCGCTTTTGCCTGTGCTATATTTTGTAGCAGCACGCTATTATCCAACTGCGCTAACACCTGGCCCTTGCTGACATGATCGCCCGCTTTGACATAAATGTTAGTGAGCGTACCCCCTTGCAACGGATAAGCGATCACGTTGTCCGGGGCGTCAATATGGCCTTGCAGGTTAACATAATTGGTAAAATTCCCGGGCGTAATTATTGTTGTGCTTACATCAATAGCTTTTACCGAGTCTTTTTTACCCAGTTGGGCCTGAAGTTTTACGATCTGTGAATCAAGCGCTGCTCTTTGTTTTGTTAGATCGGCTAACTGGGTTGCTTTGTCTTTCGGTTTATTGCAAGCTGCCAGTGCCAGGATTGCCGAGAGGTACATTAGTTTTTTCATTTCTTGTATGTTGGTTATTGTTTAAGCCTGTGTTATTACTGAATTCGTCCGTATGCTTTATCAAGGTCTACTTTACTTACCAAAGCGTCGTAAAGACCCTGTATATAAGTATTATCTGCCTGCGTAACATCTGTTTCTGCCTGGGTAACTTCGATGCTCGAGCCCACCCCCTGCTCATATTTTATCTTTGTCACACGCAGCACTTCTTCTGCCAACGCCATGTTTTTTTTCTGGTCATTCAAAGTCTGCAATCCATTGATATAGGAGATGCGCGCCTGCTCCACCTGGAGGTCGATGGTATTCTTCATGTTTACCAAATCGTTCTCGGATTTTAAAACATTTATCTTCGACTCCTTGTATTGATTTAAATGCTGCCAGCCAGTAAAAATGGGTATCGTTAAATTCAGCCCCACAAATGCTGTTGGATATTGCGCGTTATACAGCGAACTGAAACTGTTGCTCATATACGCCGGAGAGTAACTTCCATTGGCTGTCAATTTCGGCAAAAACTGGCCTTTTTTTAGTTTTAGGTCATATTCATTTAGTTTTTCCTGGGTTTCTAAAAGGCCATATTCAATACGATTGTGATAAGCAGCCGTATCGCTTGCAGCTTCTGCGCCAGGCGCATCCAGGTTAATGTCTTCCAATTTATCTTTCAGTATTAGTTCATCGGCTATAGGCATTCCCATCTGAAACTTCAATAGTTCATAGTTCAAAGCCAATAACCGGATGGTGTTTTCTCTGTTGGTGACCAGCGAGTTGTATTGAACGGTGAGGCGCTGAACATCGATCTGCTCGACGAAGCCCTGTTTATTACGCGCGGTAGTTTCGTCTAACTGCTGCTTAAGCTCCTTTATATTTGCTTCGAGTAATTTCAATTGTTCAACACTCACTAACACCTGGTAATAGGCCTTGGTTACGTTTACATTAGCCTCGATTTTAGTCCGGGTATAGCTGCGGTCGTAAAGCTGCTTATAGGTTTTACGTCCTGCCAGGCCTACCAGATAACTGGGATCAAAAATAATCTGCATAAAACCAAGACCAATACTTGAGTTGTACGGTAAGTATATCTTAAAGCTTTGTGTAGAACTCACCACAATAACCGGTGATTTAATATAATCTGTAAATGACGCTGAGGCATTTATTTGTGGATACCCCTGACCTATGATTTCTTTTACATGGTACGCGGCGCTAGTAACGTCCAGGTTAGCGTTAACGACATCGTGCTGGTGCTGGTACGCATAATTTACACAATCCGCCACCGAAAAATTATAGGTTTGGTTTTTACTCGTGTCCTGCTGCGCATAGCCTTTCAAGCCGATCGCAAACAGTACGGAAGCTATTATTAGTATATGTTTCATTTTTAGTTGTGATTCGTTCGTATAACATTTTTTTATTGCTGAATTGGACATTTGTCACAAAATAAATCTCCGCGGGTGACAACCCTATGTCAGCAGTTTTATTCCTCAATTATATTTTTATACTGGTTAAGCAACTTGTAGCCTTTTAAAGTGCATATCCCGTAATTAAAATGTTCCAGCATTTGGTATTGTACTTTCCAGATGCTGAACTCAGCTACCGGAAACAGCGAGGCATTAAAACCCATTTCCACCTGTGCCACACGCATGCGGGCCAGTATTTTCACATCAATATCGGGCCTGATATACCCCTGATTAATTCCTTTGTTAAGCAATTGCTCCAATGTATGCACCAATACACCTGATTTAAAATCCTGGAATTGCTTCCAGGCATCGGGATGATATTTTTGCAGGTCGTGTATTACAATAGGATTGATCCTTGAAAAAATATCTTCCGAACACTTCATCATGTTGATCATTTCCTCGATCACATTTCCGCTCTGGCTGATGATGGCGGCCATCTGGTCTTCATCATCTTTTAGCTTTTTCTTCACCAAAGCAAACACCAATTCGTTTTTGTCTTTAAAAAACTGGTAGATGGTTTTTTTCGACATGCCCAGGTGTGAGGCAATATCGTCCATCGTAACACTTTTTATTCCCGCCTTCAAAAACAGCTCTTCGCTGCCTGAAACTATTCGTTCTGTTTGACTCATTGACTTTTCGGGTCAAAACTATGGAAACATTTTTAGATTTCAAAGTTTCCTAAGCATATTACGTTTCCCTGACAGTTGCTTTCCGAAGGACAAATTTATTTTGTCTTATTATAACCTGCAGGTGCGGATAATGACAATATGTGGGGCAATTTGCG
>Ga0302191_10001159_pt1 | contig 16874 bp, 14 predicted proteins | sample II_Bog_E3_1_FD_198775 | JGI IMG/M metagenome (GOLD analysis project Ga0302191, IMG submission 198775) | Peat permafrost microbial communities from Stordalen Mire near Abisko, Sweden - II_Bog_E3_1 | ecosystem: Environmental > Terrestrial > Soil > Wetlands > Peat | place: Sweden: Abisko...
ATTCTGGGGTTAATAATATTTTTCATATTGTAGATATAATTTGTAGAGTGCAAAAATAAAATAATTAAATTGTTTTCATAAAAATAAATCAACCTATTTGATATAATAGTTTCAGTTTATTATATTTAAATTTAAGATATATAGAAATCAGTTTTACAGTAGCAACTGAGTTACTGTTGTGCATAGATAACAATTAAAGTTTTATCGATCAATATGAGTAATATGAGTGAAAGAAAGGATTATCAGAATCGGGCTACTTAAGCCCATTCAACAATAATTGGAAATACTAAAAGGTTTGGTCGTGGTGAAATATCTTTAATCAGATTTGTATTGGCATCGTTATATCCCTATATTTAAATTTAAAAAAAGTGAAAATCAAGAAAGAATTTTTGTCAAAGTTTGTCGAAATTTCTTTTCCTCTAATTTTTGAATGATGATTGGTACATTTATCGTTTTTCTTGAATTTGCAGTCATCTTTAAAAAATGATTTATCTTATCCATTTTACTTCGTTGCCTTAATTCGAATTTTTTCTTTATATCTAACCGAATCATATCTTCTATCTTTAGTAACAAAGGATTATCGTCATTTTATTTTGTTCGAATCTGCATAGTGGCTAATCTCTTTTCAGGATTCTGCTTTCTTACTGCCTGAGAAGGAAAAGCGTTATGGTGACTGGACATGAGGATGGGAGCCATGCAAAATACCGATTGGGTTGTTATACATTTTTTGCGATGATTGGAGGTGGGTATTTATTCTTGATTTAGCTATTCTAGTATTCGTAGCTCTTTCTTTAATTCTTCTCTTTTATTACAATTGACATCAAAAACAAGACTATGTTATTTTTTACCCTCGAGATTGACTGTCTGAGGTCTTCTTTGCTGACAGGTGGATTTATATCTTTTCTGAAAAAAGTTTGGTTTGAACCTTTCGAAGCTATATTAACTGTCGTCTTCGATATTGGCCAAATTGTGGATGGCTTCAGTTTCGATTGATTCCATCTTTATTAATTTTAATTAAATAACTAATATAATTATTAGTCTATATTGATCAATCCTATCAAATATGTTTTGAAAATTAGAAGTAAATATATCAGCATTTTTTAATTTAGTCTAACATTTTATTCATCTCTTTATTAGTCGTCTACATTTTGACAATCTAGCTGACCAGATCAGCAAGCGATGGTTGGCTTATTGTTTTGATCCTTTCAACATTTAGTTACTTCAGGAGACTAACCTTTCGAACCGATTCTGCTTTAATCAATGCGTTTATTTTTTTAATTTCATTCTATTGGTCCATAGTATATTGGTCTTGCTCTATTTTATGCTGTTTTATCTTTTAGAATTAGCATTCTTTGGCAATTATCTGTCCCTTTAACTCTCCAACATCCTTTACTGTTTGTCTAATTTTCCCGGAATTGGCAATGACTTCTTTTTTAACACTAATGAGTTCGTTTTCTTTTTTGGAAAGCAATTCCTTGAATTTAACTATTTCTATTTTGGTGCAGCTATCTCTAAATGATTCTGTTCCAAATATCTTTATTTTATTTCTCTCCATTTCACCCCTTTCTTCTCTCAACAATTACGTTTTTTTTAGTTATTTAAGGTAGTTCTCGTACATTTTACTTATTGATTGTATGCAGGATTGCTCTTCCTCGTGCAAGCATAAGAATATTTTTTACTATCTTCCTTTTTCCCTTTGCCTATTGTCCCTTTCTATCGAAACTGACATGCATTAAGATTCTCTTTTTGTTTTCATAAGTGTAATGGTTCAAAGTTCTGAGTATTAATCTATTTTCTATTTATTAATAACCTTACAGAAAATAATTTGGACTCTCAAATTATCGTTTTCATCAAATTACTTTAAGAATGGGCTTTTGATGGGAAAAGATTATAAACTGTTAACAAAATATAAACACCTTTTAAGTCTTAGTATTAAAATTAAATTGACTATAGTATGACATCAATATACAATATATCCTAATGAATCGGTTGTCCCTGATTGCAGAGCAAATCGTAGAAAAAAACTCTATTACTATCAGTGACTCTAGAACAGGTAAAACTCACGAACTTAATGCCAACAAGGGATTTATTAAGTCAAGCGATCTTTCCAAGCTTAGCTATAAAGGAAAAGTTCTCAGAGCATATGATCCCGGATATATGAACACTATTACCTGTACTTCATCTATATCATACATCGATGGAGATAGAGGAATTCTTGAATACCGCGGATATCCCATTGAAGTACTCGCAGAAAAATGCACTTTTTTGGAAGTCGCATATCTTATCCTTTGGGGTGAACTACCAACTCAAAAAGAACTAAACTCATTCTCAAAAAAAGTTATGGAACACACATTTGTGCATGAAGACTTACTCACAATGATGAATTCATTCAGATACGATGCCCATCCTATGGGAATGCTTTGCAGCACAGTAGCGGCTCTTTCTACTCTTCATCCCGAACAGAACCCAAGTTTGGTTGGCGAAGGTGTTTACAAAAACAAAAAAGTGAGAAATAAACAGATTTTTAGGCTTTTGGGTGGAGTACCAACAATTGCCGCCAACGCCTATCGTCATAGAATAGGCCGATAATATAACAAACCTCCTGAGAGTGCTGGATATGTTGAGAATTTCCTCTACATGCTTGACAGGCTTAATGAGGGAAACTACAAGCCCCATCCTAAATTGGTAAGAGCCCTTGAAATTCTCTTCATTCTTCATGCAGAACACGAGTTGAACTGTTCAACTGCTGCCATTCGACACCTTTCATCTTCAGGAGTTGATATTTATACTACTGTCGCAGGAGCAACTGGCGCACTCTATGGACCTAAACATGGAGGAGCCAACGAGGCTGTTTTGAGAATGCTTGATTCGATTGGTAAAAAATCCAACGTTCCTCAGTTTATCTAGGATGTTAAAAATAAAAAAGGGCTCTTATATGGATTTGGTCATCGAGTATATAAAAATTACGATCCTCGCGCCAAAATTGTAAAAAAAATTGCCGAAGAAGTTTTCGAAATCACTGGCAAAGAAGAATTAATTGAAATTGCCATTGAACTTGAAAGGATCGCTCTCAGTGATCCCTACTTTATCGAACGCAAGCTATATCCCAATGTGGATTTCTATAGTGGAATCATCTACAAAGCCATGGGTTTCCCCACAGATATGTTTGCAGTCCTATTTACTATCCCTAGAGTTGTTGGATGGTTGGCTCATTGGAACGAATTTTTGGATGACCCATAGAATAAAATTGTAAGACCGAGGCAGAATTATGTGGGTCACAATACCCGTAACTATGTAACCTTGGACCAGCGACCAGAGACCAGTTTCAACATCGATTGTAATCAAACTTCGTTCTATAAGCGTAGTATAGTGTCAAACTCTATTAAATGATTAGAAACAACAGATTTAATCTAATCTATTCGATAAATAATTGAAATAGCAATATTTATCAATCAAAGGCATATTTTTTTAATATCTTTGGCAAATCTACTCTGTTCCTTTTTGAGGTCATTCATTTTATGATCAAGGAAGGCATGTTCCTTTAGCAGGTTAGTATTCACATCACGGAGTTAATTTGCTTCGTTTGTTAACTCATTAATAGCTTTGCAAGCCTGCTCAAGTTTTTGTATTACTTATAGGTTGTAGAATCTAGCCTGGCTATTTTCGTCATCCTCGTCATTCAGAAGATTCAGGATTTACTAACGCCTAGTAGAACAAGTGGTTTCGATTGAATGCCTTTGTCTTTTAACATTGTTGATATTCTTGTTCTCCCGTAATATACTTTCTTAGTTTTTGTCTCTTGACTGGCTGAAAGAGCAGCTCGTAGTTTAATCCTTTATGTGATGATAGTTTTCTCTGACATTATTGATTTCCTCATTAAGACTATTGATAAGACGGCAATCCTATGTAATTTTTTCGAGCATTGTCTAATTTTAAATTTCGATCTATTTCTTTTTCTCTTAAATTTCCTGAATGCAAGAGTTGAGTTCCTGGTTCTCCTGCTTCATGCTTTTGTATATTTCGATATATTCTTTAAGATCAAGAATATGCAATTCCTCGAAAATTTGTTTTTTTTAACCTTCATATTTTTTTATTTCCTGGTCAATTTGCATATTTTCCTGCTTAATTTCCATAGCAGTTTCATTCAGTCTTTCATTTAATTCAGAGTAAGCTTTAAGTTTCTCCTTTAGCTATTCATTTTACTCTTACAGTTTTTCAATAGCAATCATAATATCCTTAATCTCAACGAAGTTTTAAAGAGAGTTACTAATTTATTTGATTTCCTGCATCAAGAAGGTTTGAATCTCAACACTTAACTCCACAATCCGAGAGATATAATCAGTTTTATTATTACTTTGCAGCAGCAAATACATCACTAGCTTAATGATATCCTCCACTGATTTTTCAGCCATCACACGTTTTTTGTAATTTCTGCTGAGTCTTTTGCCTTAAAGCTCCATTAAATATGCTTCAATTTTGGACAAGTAGCTACTGAAGTCGTAGGTGAGATGATTTAATTTGCTGAAATAACGACCATGTATTTTTTGCAGCAATGAATAGATAAAACAGCTGTTTTGGAGTTGTTCAAAATCATAGAAATATGGATGCTCAGATTAAAATTATTGATTTACGAAGGTCAATAGCAGGGCTGAAGGATTATTATCACTAACTGACATTGTATTCTTATTTATAAATATATTTTTTATCCATAAAATGGATTTTAAATAAATAAAACACAAAAAAGGAAAATTTGGTGATTGAATTTTTTAAAATTTAGAAGACATTTTATGATGAATTGATATAATTATATCTTCGGTTATTACTAACAATAACTTTATCCTTAGGAAGATAAAAAATGTCCACCTATGAATTGTATAACTATTAACGAACACCATCGTATTGATACAATTTAACTGTTGCTATTTTATGTAAAATTTTGCAGTTAACATTAATCTTCTGAAGAGATTTAAGTGATTATGTTTATTGAAGTATTTATTTATTTATTCAATCAATGGATATTTTATTGCAATATTTGGTTTGTTTTACAGATCATCATTCGATAGCCTTGTCACTAAGGAGAGGACCCAATAATATTTTACCTATATTGATAGTTAATTCTGGTTAAAAATCATCCTTTAACAGAATGATGCTTGATAATATTTTACTTTGATTAAGAAGACTGAGTTCCACTAACTAGCTGGCTTCTATAACATCCTCACTTTTAGATAATTTTTCCAACATCTCCCTGATATTGTGAAGGGCCATATTGTTTACAAGTGCACACTACCTAATATTCATTTGTATGCAGTCGCTTGATTATTGAAAAAATACCTAAACATCGGCTTAGTCACTGTAAACGAAGGAGTAAATCCTCTGAACATGGAAACTTTTGTGAATTGTGCACTCCTGAGGAATCGAGCTCCCCACATATAATAATCACAATTAATATAATCACACTAATAAGATAAAAATACGTTAACTCATGAAAGACTGGTTCAAATTTAACATTAGCAACCATAGTGATTGTGTCATTTTCTTTTAACTGATCAAATTTAAAAAATTTTATTAAATGCCTACATGAAACAATTTTAAACTGAAGATCCTAAATATATTGATTGCAATATGTCTTTCTTAATGATTCAGATTTATTTTGGGGATCAATTTGTTGATGAAAATTCCGACCTTGAGCAAAATACATCCAACCTAGGCCGAGTATAGCTTTGAGTTGGACCAAAATGCTGAGTGGTTCCGTCTCCATCAATCACACAATTATAATTGACTTGGCCGATAGAGATAGGGTTTTGTACAGTAAGATTTTGAGTTACGCTTACAACCTCATCGAAAAAACGGTGGTATTTTGTATCTTGAGTGAAGCAGGCTTTATCAATATATTTTTCTTCCCAGTATATTTTTGAATAACAAGTTATTCCTAGAGGTGACATTTGTCTGATGTGTCTGCTTGCCCAACGATTACATCCAGTGTTTCCAGATAAATTGTCCCTAATCTGTTACCTATCATTGAATGTCATAACCAATTACATACTATCAGCATATTCACCAATCGCGCATACATTGTCCTCTTCATTGTAGTATATCCTCCGAGATTGATAATTCTCAATCGATGTTACAAATAAAAGTAAAGTAAATGTAAATGTTATCAGGATTAGTTTCATTGATAATTTAATGGTTATAATTATACCATATGATTATGAAATATCTTGTGTTAATTTCAATCGAGACATTAATTTATATGAAGATCACCACATGATCTCGAGAGATATCTAAATTTCAAGAGCCATTTTAATATTATCAAATATTTCTTAAATTAAATTGCAAACAATAGAATACGACTAAAAACTACAATATTTTGTTATCTGATGAATGATTCAAATATCTATCAAACGACTTGCTTGCTACGATTTTTACGTGCAATTTTGCCTAATTCATTAGAAATCCTAATGGCAACGTCCTTGTCCAAGCTATCAGGAATAATGTAATTTCGAGTGGGCTGCCCTTCAATACTTGCGGCAATTGCTTATGCAGCTTTTATCTTCATCTATTAAGTGATAATCTTGATACGGTGTTGAGAAATTGCTCGAAAAATTCCAGGGAATACCAAAGAGTTGTTGATTTGATTCTCAAAATCGCTTCTACCACTTCCATAAATCCATGCACCAGATGTTTTGGCATCTTAAGGCAAAATTTCAGGAACCGGATTGGCCAAGGCAAATACTATACTTTTTTGTGCCATCTTAGATACCCAATGGCCTCTTAGAGCTTTTTCTTGAGACACACCAACGAAAATGTCTGCTCCTGGAAGGACGTCTGGCAAATTTCCGACTTTATTTTATAAATTAGTCACTTCTGCAATCTTTTTCTTTGCTTCATTCATATTATTGAGCCTCCCTCTATGAATAGCACCAGCAGAATCACAAAGGAGAACATCTTTCACTCCGTATGAAAGCAAAAGCTTAGCAATTGTGATTCCTGCAGCTCCTGCTCCGTTTATAACGATCTTACACTCACGTAATTGTTTATCAACTACTTTTGCTGCATTGATAAGACCTGCTAATGTTACAATTGCTGTTCCATGCTGATCATCGTGGAAGATTGGGAGTTTTTTAAGATCGTTAAGTCCCACTTCAATGTCAAAACATTCAGGAGCTTTAAAGTCCTCAAGGTTGATAGCATCAAAGTTACCTAATAGTTTTGAAATCCATTACACAGCGGCCTGTGGTGTTGGACGAGGACGAATGCACATTGGCACCACTTCTACATCTCCGAGTAGTTTAAAAATTAGTGATTTTCCCTCCATAACTGGGAGTCCTGCCCTTGGCCCAATATTTCCATAACCAAGTACCGCAGTCCCATCAGTTACAATGACAGACAAATGAGAAGTTTTGGAGTAAGGATGAGGCTCTTGAGAAAGTTTTCTCAAATTTTATTAAGTAAAATATTTTTTGATTTTATGTATATCATAAAAACCAAGCTCAATTTGTATTTTACCTAAATTTATTTCTAATTACCTGTATAAAATGCATGAAGTTGTAAGGCATGAGTATAAACATCACGCCCATCTTTTATTTAATTTGGATAAGATTAAAATGTTTTAAAATTATGCCCTTAATAATTGAGACCTTATTACAAATCTTGGGCAGTAGCAAGTCCTTTTGTTTTTTTGTTGATAAGATAAGCAAGAATATTGGATGATTTTTCAGCATCTGTTAACTCTGTTTTGGCTAATCTAACTATGTCTTGATGCTTCACAAGTAACAAATCCTCAGGAACTTCTGTGATTTATCTGTTGTCTAGATACAAAACTGTTGCATAAGTTGTTGTAAAATCTTTTAAGGCTTAGTTAAGATCAATTCCCTTATCCACAACAAAAGGGAATGCATCCAGTCCAGAGTAATATTTTATTTGAGCAATGAGCCAGTCCATGGTTGGAGCAATTCCTGCAGCCGAAGAATCCAAAAAACTTCCATCAGTAAGTAAGACTACGGATCTTGGTCTCAGAGTCATAGTGTCTGACACTGATTCATCTAATTATATGGCTTCGCAAACGGCACCTACTCCCGGTGTATAGTTCATTCCGAGTATGCGCCTATTAACCTGCTTATTAATAAGATCGATGGAGTACAAATCTTTAGCGAGAATGTTTTTCATCATCTGCAGAGTAAATTTAAAGTGTAATCTGGGGAAAAGAAGGCTGCGAAATGCTAAGTGATTAACATGTCTAAGCATTTTTTTAAGAGGATTATAAATTTAATTTAAATATTGGTTCTTATCCAGAGCTTGGTACAAATAAGCTTACCGATTAAATATGAATGGAAGAGAAAAAAGAAGAAAGATAAAATTAAACCTAAATATCTAAAAAATGAAGTAATGAAGACTCATTTTCAGAGTTGTAGTTCATTTTTATATTTTATAAGCATAAGATAATTCTGTATAAATTCTTAGTGCACGTTAAAAAATGAGTTGATGCTTATACTTAAGACACTTGAATTTAATCTTTACATTTTTTATATAATTTAATGGTAGCCTCAAATAAAATTAGTGTTTAAATAGAAATAGATTAGCATATATAAGGCAGTTAAATTCATTCTTTGAGTTTTTAACTCTAATATGGCTCAAAAGCTCCCATTTTACCTATGATCTCTCCATCTTTTATTGAACTTTTACAGCTGCTAAAAATCTTTTTGAATGTTCCATCAGACATAACTCCAGGCTGCATGTTTTTAAAAAAATGTAGATTTATGAGCTCAAAATCAGATATATTGACATGTTACACTCGAAGGGGAGCAACAACAGATTCATTAGTGTCGAAGCTAGTGTATTCCTATTTTTTAGTTAAGGATTTACTTGTAGGCAATATCATATCATTACACTTCTAAAGCGAAAATTATTCAGACTTATGGTTCACTTATGCTTTCATGTTAGATGTTAATTGATCAACATAATATTTTTATAGATGTTGAGTGATCAAATCTAGCTATGATTTTCCTTTATTCTTTGGTCGCTTCTTAATCTTATCCATCAAAAGTGTATAACGATTTTTCAAAGCATTTTATGTGCGTCCCTAGAATTTCTTTGCAATTTAGGACCATTTTTTTAGTCCTTTATTGTCTTTAATAAACTTAAGTAATTTCATATCCTAATGTACTTGCCAAGGTCCCTTTTTTAATTGTGGACTTAAATAACATGTCCAGTGCTCCCTACATTGTTTAGCATTGCGATAAACTTTAACTGGGCTAGGATTCAGTCTGTAGAGCTCCTGTGAAATCTCTTTCCAATCCTTAATTTCAGCCTCTTATTCTTCCATGTCTAGTTTTTATTTTACAATATTTGTTAGTAAATTTGATTCTTCATTCGTCCAGTTGTGAGTTGCGAGGGTGACCTTTTTAATACTTAGCCATTTAAACATACAAGATTGACCAGTCGCCCCTGGAATTACTGAGGCAATCATATTCCAATCTTCATCAGTCTGAATTCATAAAAAAGTACAATGTCTTTTGTCAAATCTTAGTAGCCCTTGAGTTAGCAGTATTTTGAAATAACCCACACCAATATTTTTAAATCTTATTAACCCCAATTGCGTTTTATCTTTTTGGTCTTCATCATTCTAAAGTAAAAAATCAGGTACTTCTCAATTCGAACTTAAATTTTTTTTACTAGGGCTTCTGGGTGATAATATGTTTCAGTTGTTTTATCAGGTTTTATATTCCCGTCCAAATACTCGAGAATATCTGAGCGAATACTGGTCTTTTTCATATCCCCTATTGACTACACAAATTGTTTAAACCGTTCCTTCGCTTTGTAGAGATTAGCTAAATCTTCAGATAATGTTAAGGATATATTTTTTTCTTTTCCAGAGTCAGGAATTTAAGAGTAGCTCTCTTCTCCATTATTGTGTGGAGAGTTGAGATGATTGTCTTATATTTAATCCTAATTTTTCATGGAAAGCTCTCTTTTAGATTAATAAAATTGCAAATTATAGGCCATAATGAATTTATTTCCAGTGCAACACAAGACCGTTAGCTTGGGAGCTCTTTCCAGAAGCAGGATAATAAAAAAACATCTTGCCTGAGAGATATATGTTTAAAATCCAGAAATATTGAAATGGTTTGATGTAATTGTTATCGTTTATCGTAGGTTTAAAATAAACAAACTAATCCTGACCAAATCAATTATATTGATCAGGCCAATATTGCATTGGTATAATATTTTTAAAAAATTGAAAAAAATACCAATTCAAAATTTAAAACTCACAAAAATCCCTCCGCATAAATACTATAAACAATCAAAATAAATAAAAACAATAAATCTCGATGAGAGATTGAAAAGAAAAGTGTATTCTATAATTCATCAAATCAGCACCACAAAAAAATCATATATTCATTTATTTTATATTAATCGTGATTTAGGTGGGTGAAGCATTTTGATGGGGGCTTAATTCACAATCTTTGAGACTGCTTTTCCAAGAACAACTAAACTATTGGTACTTTTCAATAGAATTGCGGTCACTATCTTCCTATGGAGGAGTTAACTAATTATGTTAAATTTCAAACCAATGAGTGTCCGAATCAGACTTTATCTATGGCGTAAAAGGAGCGGGAAGTTCTTGCACTAGAAGGGCTTCCCAATTCATTCCATAAAACCAGTTATGATTTTTTATTTCTGCCATTCCATTAGTCCCTAGCCTTTGTTTTGGATCCTTATGAAGAAGGCGAAAGAGCAAATCTTTAAATATTGGATTGTTAATAAAATATAGGGGTGGATCCTAATTGCATATTTTGTTCTTAATGACCTAAAATTTTTCATTCTGCACGAAGAAAGGAGGAAAACCAGCTACCATTTCAAAAAGTAAATTTCCAAAAGCCCACCAATCTGTATATGTTCCTATGTTGAATCCTTTTTGAAAAATCTCAGGTGATAAGTACTCAGGCGTTCCAGCAATCAAATCTGCTTTGCTTGTTTCCTAGATTCTACAGCTGAGTCCAAAGTCTATGAGTTTAATGTAACCATTTTTTTCAATTAGGATGTTTTCTGGTTTGAGGCTTCATAGGAAGCAGAGTACTCGCGATAGACATAGCCTTTTTCATGAAGATGCTCCAATGCAAGTATAATCTGTGAAGCATAAAATTTGGCCCTGATTTATTGAAAATTTACGATTCTTCACTCAGTCTTTTCATCCGACGAATCATTCCGAAAAGTTATCCTCCTGGGCAATACTCTAAAATATAATAGAGCTTGCGCTGCCGCTGAAAGGTTGAATACAATCGAATGATAAATGGATGTCTGGACTGAGTCTAACTCTTAAAAATATTACTAATATTTCCTTTTCGATATAAGCATGCATTTTCTTGATACCCTTTATCTATCCTTCTGGCTCCTTGCGCTTCTTTACAATTTTCATTGCGTATATGCGACCAGTGGTCTTCTTCCTAACGAGTATGACTTTGGCGTAGTTACCGATCCCGAGTAGGCTCAGCATGCTGAAATCATTTAAAGTGACTATTTATCGCTACATGGCAGGAGGGAAAACAATAATTATTACTAATAAATTAGTTATTCTTTATTACATCATCGTATATCAATTTTTCCATCCTAGATTTTATTGAATATTGACAAGTGCTGTGCTCAAACTTGTCTAAAGCAAAAATCCTCTGCAGATAGTGAAGTTAACATAGTTTAAAAAATATTATTAAACTCTATTGCATTTAGAATTTTTTCTACTAAAATATAAAACTACTTCGGATTATTGAAGCAATTGACAAAAATAAAACAAATAAAGAATCTTTTATAACGTAAACTAGTCAGTATTTTAGCCGATGATGACTTTAACCCTTACTAATCAATTTTTAAATTACATCGTTGAGGTTTGAAATTATTGATTCATACTCAGCAGTTATATATTTTATTTCTCTTTCATGCTATTATTTTTATTGTCTTAAGCGTTCAATTTCAGCTGCTTGATGTCGAATAATACCACTGTTAAATTTAATCTCCAGACCCTGCTGACCTTGTTTGACTTCTGCACTGGAATTACCCACATGACGAAGTAATATGACTAATACTTCATAGTTTTTTACGATTTATGAATCAAGACCAACCATATCATTTTCTAACGTTTTTATAAAATTATTCAATTTGTATTTGTTTGTCAGAAGTTCTCCCAACATCTATTCTACTTACTGAGAATAATAGTCTCGGCTTTGATGACCATTATTTACACCTTTTAGTATATCTGTCATAAGTTCAACGGCCGATTTCTTACCTATGGCTAGTTATCGACTGATATTGAGCTCTTATCTAATAGTAGCTCTTGTTTATTCTTGCTGCTTTATATCTATTTTAGTCTCTTCTCTTTGGTCTATCCACTCTGTTTTTATACTATTTGAGTTTTTAGGATTGATTGAAGATGCTTTAACTGATATCTCTGAACCTATCCAACAGTTTTAGTTGCAGGGATTTGCCAAAGGTTTTCCGGGTATATTCTTCTTTACTTTTTACAAGCGACTTCCTCGATTGCTGTAATAGCTCATCGTTGATTAATTTTACTAAAAGAATATTATCAATACTGCATAAATTTATTGGGAACTATAAATAAGACATGGCTGAATATTGCAAAATAGAACACTAGATAACTGTGGCTTTATTTGATATTGATGCTAAATATATTGTGATAACAAAATAGTTATATGAAAGCAATAGAAGTTTAAATAATGATCAAACTTGCTAAAAACTTTGCTAGGAAAAGGTGAGAGACACATCATCATCTTCTCGAGAGTATGTTCTTATTTCATTTTTAGGGGCTATTATTTTATTGTAAAATTGATATTTTTTGTCGCTTTCTGGCTTCTGTCCTACACCAGGTTGTTTTCCCTTACTAAAATTAAATCGATTTTGATTTTGATTTTGATAGGTAGTTAATTGCCTCTTAATAATTTAGTTGTCATGCCGCAGAGTATCAAATTACTAAGTGAGTAACTGATACTCATCTTTGTATCGAAGTAACATAGAGTTCTGTATTTACTCATACTTAACCCTTTAATTTAATTTAACGACATCCTTTTTGAGCAGTTAAATTTTTCCGATTAATTCATCTTTCTCCCTATAAAAATAGGCTTCTTTAGCTTAAAATATTTATACATTTTTTTCCATCTTGCTTATTAGCATTCCATTTTCCTTTTTCAATAATTCACACTTATCCATAAATTCTTTAGTGACTGCAGCCTTAGCTCTGTATTGATCCTCTAATTTTCGCTGTTTTTCAGTCAAAATATCTACAATTAATTTGTTATTTTTGCAATAAAAACACTCCCGGGTTTAAATCTTATCTTCTATTTTATCTTTGCTAACTGTAGGATAATTCGGACTTAAAAGGCGCTTATATGAAACAGCTTTTTCTGAAGTATTGGAAGCTGTTTTACTGTTTTTAAATGATTAGATGCTCTCATTTTCGAAAGCGTTGTCTATTAAGCCTTAGTCTACTTCCAAAGCTTGTTTAGCACGATCATAGACGTTACTCGGTCCTGTTTTTCTCTTAAACTACTGATCGAAATTTGCTTGATCTAACTATTTTTTACTGAAAGTATTCGGCTTGATTTCTAATTATAACAGATTTTTCTGCGATTTGGGACTGTATAACATTTCCCTTTGATACTTCCTTCCGAATTAATTTACCAATTCTTTATCCTTATAGAAATTTTCTGTTTGTCGTTATTTTCGCGTGATAGCAACCATATTGGAAGGTGCTTCTACTAACGCTTTGTCTTTTAAAGGAGAATAGACAATTGATTTTGCAGTTTTTATTCCCTCTACGGCTACTGCTACTTTTCTTTTATTCTACGATATAATGGAAGGATTGTTCAAGGCTGGTTTTCTTGAGAATAACTTTTTCTTGGTAGAGTTTTCTGTTTCTACATGTTATCTGGGAGAATAGCAATTAGGACCTCCTTTTAACTGCTTAAAACTATTTGCTTCAATCATTAAATATTATAAAACGCAAATACTGGACATAGTTTCACCCGTCCAAGTCAAACTTATCTTTTTTTATATATAGTCAATAATACGGATATAAATTCAGTTGACTTTTGGTTATTTTCAAACTGTTTCAATACGAAAATAATTTTTCCAGTAAATTATTTCATTTAATATAGAGAATAAATAAGTGTTTAATTGTATGAAGTATGGTTATTTAGGGCCTTTTGCGTAATTTCGTAACTTATAATTTACAAATTCACAAATTTAAAGCAAGTTGTATCTCTGAGATATAAACATCAGGCAAACTGCTTAATTTCTTAAAAATACTTAATTTTTGAATCAAAACTAGTGAATTCAATGCTGATAACGCAGATAAGTACCAAATCATTAATAAAACTAAAAAACTCTATTCAACAAGCATTTATTGAAGAGTTAGTATTTTATAAAATTATATTGATTACTTCTAAATATTAATAAATTACTCATATTCAAATCTTTTTAATTTTAATTTTAAAAGTCTTTGCAATAGATAAAGGAGTTGGTAATCACTAACTGCACCAGTTTAAGTGCACACATTATCAAAACTAAAGATTTAGAAAAAAGATAGTGACTTCTTTAAAATTTGATCTAATTATAAAAAGATCAATTGAGAATATCATAGTCATCAAATTTATCGTTATACTCCAAAATCTTTTTCTTGATGGAGGAAGTGTCCACCCATCCTACATGATCTTCAAGTTGTCGGGTCACTAAAAAAGCAGGTTCAGTCACGACCTCAGTTCCTATACGAACATGTCCCTGTTCTATAAAAGTTACAGATTATTTCATTGTCTCTGCAAATTTTAGGCTACACAACAGCACTGACAATCTTCTGCGGCAAAATGCTGATACCGATATTTTTTAGGCAATTTAAATGTTTTCTTTGGAATTAATGACTCCCATATTAAAGAGCTTCTCCAGTAGTTGCTAAGTAGCTTTGATTCTAAATGCATCGTCAAAGGGTAGTTGTTTGATTTTGCAGATAAGTCCAGTAATGAGACCGCATATATGATTATAGTGAGAGTAGTCCTATCTATTTTGGAGATGATAACGGTGCATCACCTTTGACTCGCGCTTATCAGATTAGACTTTCCAGTCATAGAAATTTACCTTTTTTAGAAGTTTTTGCTCATGAAATTTTAGCTTACGCATTGTTGATAGATTGAAATTATAAAATTATATAGTATTTATCTTAATTTATTATCAACTATTAATGGAGATAATTTGTAAGAACAGATAGCATCCATACAAAAATCAGAGTATCTCCTCTTCCAATGCTTCCTCGTATTTGCCTTCTTGCGAATGAGGTTATTTCGGGTTGAAAGTTATTTAAATTTATTGTTCTCTCTATTTGGTTGTAGTTTTATCTTTTTTTGCTTCTTATGATAATTCTTTTATTTATGAAGGTTTGTTTTATAAAATTTATTGTCTTTGGGATTACTTTAGTATTTCCTCAGGCTCTCCCAGACTATCCTCCTCTTATTAATTTACAGAATTATGACGATAGTTATGATCCTCATTCATACATCTATAACTTTCCTACTCGTTTTGTTCAGTTATATGTGAAGAATTTTCATACATTTTAACAACAGACTTGGGAAGCCCGATCTTCTTCAAGTGATTTCTCGCAGCTGTTTCTAATTTAAGCTCTGCATTTAAGTGTTATTCCTCATTGGGATGATCTAGATAATCACCATCCAAACTTATAACTCCTTCTTTAACAGTCAATCGTTCGATAATAGTTTTATAATCATAAGTATATTCCTCCAGTAGCAAATTTCCTTCAATTTCGTCATACTCTAGCACTAATGGTTTTAATCTGTCATCAATTGGCTTGCAAACGATTTAATAAGTTGCATGCTTGCGGATAATTTTTATTTCATAAGGTTGACCATTTATTGATTTATTTGTTTTATAGAGGATGATGTCTTTTGCTGTGCTTGGAATGGTATTTAGTGTTTCCTTTCCTGATTTTTTAAAGCCAACGACATCGTTTGTTTCTTATTTTTATTCAGTGGGTTCGTATCGATGCATTTGTGACTTTCCACCTTTTCTCTTGGATTAAATCATTTGCTGAAGATTAATTTTAAAATCTTAAGCGTTGGCCAATTCATCTTCGACTGAATTATTTTATTATTTACATTAGTCATCCTCCCCTGTTTGGCTTTTTATCTGCATATTTGCCTCAGTTTTTTCTGCTAAATAATAGCCTTGCTGATTTGAGTATATTTTATTTCTATGCTGCTGAGTGATATATCCGAGTGTTCCTCTGCTTGACCCTTGTGAGGTTCTCAAGCTCATAGCATTGCTATTTTGAACGTGATGAGGGGAATATTTTCCTAAAAATTTTAAAATATTGAGATTTTTCCTCCTGTCTTCTTCTAACTTGCGATTACTAATAGTGGGTTTTTGCTGTTCGATACGTTGATACATTGCTGAGTCATAGAATGACTACTTCGATTCTGTTCTTAGATGCGAGTAAGTTCAGCTGACATGCGATTATGCTTGTTTAGAGGAAGAATGGGTTTGTTTGAAGGATTGTTCCGACTCATGATTTTCTTCATTCTGTTGAAAAGCATTACGTTATGCCTCTATATCTCCGTCTTCTTTTATTATTACACTTGAAGAGCCTTACGATTTTGTCGAACGTTTGCAGATGAAGATAAATAACTTCTTGAATTTTGCGAACTCTGCTTAATAGTAGCGGTACTCTGATGTTATGTAGTCTTTGCTGATGCATTTACAAGTTTTTCTGTTGCATTTGACCGATAATGATTGGATTGAAGGCTGGTATATCACGATCCATACAGTTATATAATATATAAATGGATGAGTATGAATAGGGAATA
>Ga0302191_10001203_pt1 | contig 16563 bp, 6 predicted proteins | sample II_Bog_E3_1_FD_198775 | JGI IMG/M metagenome (GOLD analysis project Ga0302191, IMG submission 198775) | Peat permafrost microbial communities from Stordalen Mire near Abisko, Sweden - II_Bog_E3_1 | ecosystem: Environmental > Terrestrial > Soil > Wetlands > Peat | place: Sweden: Abisko, Stordalen...
TAATTTAAAGCAAGTAAAACAAATTTACCGATGAGTGCTACAATAAAAGTCTCCGAAATGTTGATAAATTTACATAATGCATGCTGGAAAGGAGAAAACAATTTGAGGATATTTAGACACAAGTCGAATTAAAGTTACTGTATTTCACAAGCTTTACAAACAAGTGCCTTTCCTAAAAAAAGAGTGTTTAAAACTGCACGACCTAAGCAACTAAAGCTATGACTGAGTTTGTACAAGGCATGAAAAAACAAATTGATAGATTGTGAATATCATAACAATTAAATTTATAAGGGGCCAAATTTTAAGCATTTTATATTCCTTATATCATAGGCCAAATTTTTGAATTAACTTTCTATTCTATATTTTCTCTATACAAACTATCATAATTTGTTTTATCATCAACTCAAGTTATTTCTGAGGGAGTAAGAAATATTTGCAATTCTAATGTTTTAAATCATTAACAGGAGAATATTTAGATATTCATCAACACTAGCTTGAAAGTCTGAATTATAAACAAATATTTTTAGAATTTGAGTATAATCATACAGTAGCCACTAAAGTAGAGGACAATGCCAATTTATTGCGAGCTAGCTTCAAATTTAAATCCACCTATTTTAATTCTTGTGATTCTTGCTCATATTGGGCCCTCAAACTAGACATCATCATTCGTTTCTGTGGCCTCAATGCGAATTCCCTTAGCTGATTGCGAATCGAACTTATATTACGGTCTTTTTGATGTTTTCTATAAAATCTTAACGCCAACAGTAAATAAACAGTAGAAACAGAAAAGGTGAGAGGTTCAATAATATCCCAGCCGAGCCACTCGACCCCAAAGATCATATATCCAAATCCTCCTAAATGAGCAATAGTCAATCCCACGACTCCTAATTTATATATTCTCATGACTCGATCAGCCTCATTCTAAATTTCCTAAATTTGAGTGGTAGTTCTTAATATCCTTTTAAGAACTTATTAGCGAGTATTCATAAGATCATGTATGATAGTTTGCTGAGATGTTTCATTCTTAATGTTAAGATATCTTCATTTCAAATAGTGTACGAAAGGATTTCGTCCCGCAAGGTGGGTGTCATTGCTGTCTTTAGAGGATAATTTTTGGCTCGGCAGTACCCCTAGGCTTATAGTTTTAGATAGTAAATAGTCAGAAATTTACGAACAAGACCAAAATTCATTTATTAAAAATTGATTTGGCGATAAATCCCTTTTTAATTTTATAGTCCTCGAATCAGAGCAGAGGAGTCTTTTTCTCTATTTTACAATGGACTTACTGACGCCTATTGCTGAGATAGTGGACTTCATCGAGATACCTAGCTTATACAGTAAGTGGGCGAGAATCCAGAACAAAAAAATCAATGACTTTAGTTGTTGCTGGATCTATTTATTTAGGGAAGCTGAATTCAACATCTTTAAACGGTTACTTTGTCTGCAGCTATGCAAATGTTGTTTATTCTCCTGTAAGATATACTAGATGCTTGTTAATTTCTGGAATGTAAATGAGCATCTCGACCATGTTGAAATATTGTCTCCATCTGATATTTTTTGGAGGTGCAACTGAAAAGTACCTTAAAAGACGAGAGTTCCTAATCATCAAGTAATTTAATTATTAGAGATTGATGTAATATCTTAAATCAGAAAGGAATAACATCAATGATTGCTATACTGATGACTCATCAAAAAATTAACAGATAAAATGATGATTATTCTATCGGTTGATGATATTTAAAATTGAAGTTAGTCATTAAAATAATGCTCTTTTATTATTTACTTTTGATTTGGACTGTTGGACTTGTTAGATTTTATATATTCGCCAATGGATGCTGATATTCATATTCAAACAGTCCTTGCTGCAGTTCAACTATCCGTCTATTCTGTGCTGCTAATCCTAGCAATAGTAAAGCTCACAAAAGCTTTCCTCAATGACAAAAAATTCTTAATCAAATTTTACATTTGTGTGACGATATTAACTGGGCTCGAGCTAGCTCTACAGATCTATCAACTAGTAACGCTATGTCGCGAAGACGAACCCTCAGTCTATCTCTTAATGATAGTTAATCTCTATTCAATGACAATGGAGGCTATAACTATATTTATTCTTGGAGATTATTGGAAGGAAACATGGGAAATCATCACCAAACAGTCTACGGAGCAAGAACTTAAAGATAAACACAATTGGGTAAGAATCATTTTAGTCGCTATTTGGGTGCTCATATACTCGGCATTTATAGGGTACTCACTTGCAACGAACAGGTTTAATTAAAAGGGATTTCCAGAGATACTTGCGCTTGGATGTCAGGGTATTGGGGTTGTTTTGGCGGTTTGGGCAGTGATAGTTCAAGTAATTAGAGGACGAGATTTGGCGAGCGCGGTGGGAAGATACGAGGAGGGGTTTAAAACCATCTCCCTTCATAAGGTGCAAGTACTCTTGGCCTCATACAGTTTCGTCTTCTTTACTGGATGAGTTCTGTGTTTAATGCAATGCGCCTTCTTTTTCTGATTGCAGTCACTCTCATCTTTGTAACTGAGACTTCTTCAGCAGGTTAAAATTGGAAATGGCTGGCTATTTATCTATATACCTTTACAAATTGTCTCATCATTGGCATTTATGTCTTTGGTTTTTCTACTAAACCTAACAACAAAGTAACTCCCACGAGTCCAAACAAAATATCAACTCTTTTAGAAGGAACACCTTCAGATGAAGACAGATCCAACCGCAGTAGGCATGAGACCGAACTATCATCAAGTATATCAGATCATACTCATTGATTTATTATTGTTTCTATTACTTATGCTTAGATAATGATATTATAATATCTTGATTTAAATCCATATGGGAAAATAGCATAAGCGCAAAAGATAGTACTTACTGATATAGACAGATGCAGTGCATCTTCCAGACAAGACAACAGAAGCCGAAGTAGAAACAAAAAAAGAAAAGATAGCTCACTCAGTTAGTCGGAGCGTGGAATTGCTAACTTATCGCCAAAGCGTAGTCTGTAGCTCAACAATTTTAGTATCTCTTCAATTAACAAGATCACCGCTTTTATTTAATAAACTAATCCACTTCAATAGGAATTTCCTATGCTGTCTGGAATTTATGTATCAAGCTTGCACCACGTCCTCAGCCAGTCTTAATACTTTGCGATTCAATGAGTCAGTTAGCTTCTTTTCGCAGAGTTTGTAAGCTTCATCGTAAAATTTGTGTCTTGGATGAAAACTAAAGCACGCCGTATATGTTCCTAACTTAGAAAGCTTAAAGATCTATTGTCGAGTGAAAAACCTGAAGTTGTGATAACGACACAGAAAAAGATGTCAATTATTATGGCCATTCAAGATGAATGCAAGCTATTTAATGCCATTCTTAGCACAGGTAAATGCGTTGAATCAGATTTTTATGTGAAATTAGCTGAAATGCTTAAATAAAAGGGTTTAAATATTTATATGTAGCCACTCTAATTATTTTTCCTGAATCCTCCTTGGCAGTAAAAAAATTGGCCAAGCAGTTAGGAATTTAATTCGAGGAAATTCAGGCTTAATTAACGAAAATAGAATTAGAAAACTAACTTATTTCAGATATACGATTGGCACCCTAACCTACTGCTTAGAGACAGTCGTCTCTCAAATAAATTTTGTAATTAATTTCATTGTCCGCTTAATAAGTCGCTGCACGTCTATTAGAACTTGAGAAGTAACGTAGAGCGCCTCCTAAATCATTATATCTTAAAGTTTCAGGATATGTGACCTATCGGCTTGACATGGATGTTGAATTCAATTCACTCAAATATGTTTGGAATCTTATGCGATAATAATTCCCAAAATCATTGACTGAAGAAATTAGAAGCATGCAAAAATTATAAAATTAAAAGGGAGTTGTATTTAACATTCCTTAATAGCTGAGATATTTAGCATAAGTAACAACTGATAAGCTGCGTAGGCATAAATCAAAATTTAAAGGCATTTCCCTCGAAGAATGTGCAACATTGCCAGCATTGGAAGATACTGAGAGCGAAGAATATAAACTACTTCGAGAAAAGAAAAAATTGGCTATGGAAAACAAACGTTAATTGTAAATATTCATTGGAGGAATTCCTTATGAGATGGATGAAGAAGCACTAAAAAGCTATTTTAGATAGCACAATATCAATATTTTTCTTGTGCGCATACTCAAGGACGATAAGGGTTTCTCCAAGGGAATCGGCTTTGCTCTTTGTGAAAATAAAGAGAATTTTGAACGAGCAATAAAGTTAAGTGGAAGTCGTCTGATTGACCGTACAATTCGAGTTAAATTGGCTGACCAGCGAAGCAACTGATAATGTCAATGCCTCCTCAATTAAAATGACGACTCTTCATTGAATGGCCGTAATTTTCTTCTTGCATATCTTTTGATATGACAATTGTCACCCTCCTCCTCCTCCTCCTCCTCCTCCCCCTACAACTCTTCCTCCCCTACTCCTCCTCACACCCTTCAGATGTAGAATCATAAATAATTTGATAAGTTTCTTCGGTTATTTAGTGATCATAGTTTTGAATTCTAACCTTTCCAAGATAATTGAGCTTAATTGCTTTATAACTGTGTATATAGTATTTGAGAGAATATACGATATAAATTAGATTGATAATAAATGATTGATAAAAAAAAATAAGATGAGTCAATTCGTTAGAGTGACTATTTATCTGCGGTTTTGATGAATAAAGAAAGTGAAGGTAATCTATTTTCAAAATTATATCTGCCACAAACCAAACCAAGAATAAATAGATCTTCTCATTTGCTTGATGCTAGATCTAGATCAAATATTGGTGATTGTCTATTACAAAAAAAAGGGTTATTGCCGAAAAGATATGCAAAAATTAAAAAACAATGCAAGACGTGTATTGAATAGATGAAAATAACACCATTTCAAAATTGGAAAATGCAGGAGAAAAGCATTTCTTAGAAAAAGTTAACAGTCATTAACAAAAATAAAGCTGCACCAAAAGAATTAGAAAGATCCAAGTAAAAATGGCTGATTGTTCAAGAATTAGAATCTTCTACTGAGAGTCAATCTGTTAAAAAATTACTTCAATTAGAAATAAAAAGAATCAAATTTGGGATTTAAAATATGAGACAGCAAATTTAGACATAGCAAACACAAAGGAACCCTTCTATTAGTAATTAACAGCAACAAGAAATCAGTACAATAAATGCAGGCGAAAAAGCTGTTGCCCCTTTTTCTCAAAGAAAGATGGGAAAATAAAGAATTAAAAGAAATTATTACACACCAAAGATGCATTAAAATGTGCACTGTAAAATAAAAAATTAGATGTTAAAATAAATAAATAAAGCCAATAAATAAAAAGATAGATTGAATAATTTATGTGTGTTATCTCGAAAATATATGCTGGTTAATCCTTAAAATAATAAATCATTTGATTTAATATCAAAGCCACTAATATAAAGCTCCACATAACATAAAAGGTTCAAACACCACTAATGCAGCTGTTCTAATAAGCCAGAAATTTAAATAGTAGATATTTATCTTAATAATAGCAAAATTCTAAAGGATAAATAATAATCCTCCTTAGAGGTTGAATTAAATCATAATCAACTCTATTCAGATCCAACGAAAAGGGTCAGATAAAGGAAGATATAAAAGGTGATTGGCTGGGAAAGTGGAAATCGAGATAATTGCCTAAAATAAATGTATTTATGACTATTTTATTGTATTACTTGTTGTTAGGTTTTAATTATTTGCAAGTTCCATCTATTTCATTTAAAACAGAACTGAATTGATTGACTCAACATAGTTCAATTATTTTATTTATTTTAATTGATTATTTTTTATAATTTAAGGAGATAAATAAATGTCATAGGAGGAAATTTAGGATCAACCCGAATACTTCTCACTTGACAAACAAATACATTAAATTAATGGTAATCAGCACTAAAAATAATCAGACTACTAGAGCAAAAATGAGGGAGATGAGGAAGATTCCCCTTTTTAATAACTATAACAAATTTTAGGTCCGGAGAACAATCAAATTACTGAGAAGATGCCTTTTTAAACAAATAAAAGTTAGTAACTCTAAAACAAATGCAAAATTTTATAAAAATAGAATTTGTTGTTGCTGAAAAGAATCGAAGAATTATAAATGCAGATCTATTGCCAAAATTAAGCATAGGAAGACACGTAAAAAATAGCTTAGTTTATTTAGCTAATGTAATCATAGATTTCTACATATAAAACCCAATTTGAACAATATAAATAGAAGCATATTTAGAAAATTAAAGTCAAAGAATAGCTCATCAGTAAATTCAAAGATACAATTGCTGAACTCAACGAATAAAAATATAGCCTATAATAGGAATGCAGTAGTCTCCTACAGAATAATAACGAGTTGGAAAAGGTCAATTAAAGTTTGATTGATTAAATTTAAACCATCTCAAGATAATTAAAAAAAAGCAGATACTAAACCTAGTCGACAAGAAGCTATAAGTATGGAAACAAAAGATACCCTGAATTTGACGGACAAGTTCAGATAGAGCTCGAGCGTCTCATTGAAAAATTAGTATCTTAGCTTTAATTTGAAAGAGGCCAGAAAAGACGATTAAGTTAAGAAATCAAGCGTATGCAACAAAATATAATGGAATTGTAAAGATAAATTACCTTCAAAAACAATAAAATTTATACATTGTAGATTAAGTATCTCCAACAAAACAAAGAGTATACCAAAAATTAAAAAAATAAGAGTGAAAGACTTCAAGATCGCACTCTTAAATACAGTAAGAGTACTTCTCAATTAAATGATCGAAATAATGGTAACATGCGGGAACCTTTGACCTTAAAAACATTTTCCATCAAGTAAATATAGAATTATTTAGAGAATTGATAAACTAAATCATATAAGTTAACGAGAGATAAAAATTTGTTATAAGTTCCAAGGTCGTTGATTTTTATCTTAAAAAACTAAAAACAAAGAATTATTCGACATTCATGTTATAAGACCTTTTGATCTGTAATTTTACCAAAGATAATCCAAATCTTACTATTATAAAAAATGACTTAGCAGCTCTTCCTCCGAATGGTGAACTTAGTGCATAAAAGCTAATAAATAATTTGGTATTTGTGATATAAAGCTTACTGGGATAAATTTTAAATGCTAAATAATAAAAGTCGTAAAATGAGGAGCAGCTGATCTATCTCGTAAATGAAATTCTTTAAGAGAATAGTTCAAACATGCAGGACATTTATGATTTGAAAAAACTTATTGATGCAATTATTACGGAAGGGAAATAATGATGGTGAAATATTTATATAATATCATAAAGCTTAAACATTTATATTGAATAATTCAAAATTAAAAAATATGTTTAAAACCGATTTAAAACCAGATAATTGATTATTTTGACAATAATATTAATATGGGAGGTTTTTCATGTAAATTCATTTGAAGGACCAAATATTTCATTATAATAATAGTTATAACGACTATAGTAAATTATGTTTTATTTTTTACAAAAATGTGCAAATAATCGCAATCTTAATATTTGCTTTGGTTTACTTCTATTTCATTAGTATTTTTTCCTCATCTATTTAAATATTCTATAAATTATTTTATAATTGTTAAAATGGAAGAAAAATTTAATGTTTAAGAGAGCGAGATTAATGAAGGCTAAGATACTTTGTTAAGCTGCAAAATTGGAAAATTGGGAAAATCTCTTCCAACTAAAGCCTTAATTTCACAATTAATATCAAAATAATAAAATATATATACCCCCATCATATATCTTCACAGCAACACCTTTACAAAATTAAATACATTTACTCGATATCAAACTTAAACCCGTAATTACTCTCCAAAATCTCGCTAACAAATATCAAAGACTTAATATTTCGAACCTAAACGGGATAAACGGCATTCAACTCAATCTAACCAGGAGCCTTTTAATTAAAATCAAAAAAACAGCAATGAAAGAATAACTTATAAATTTATCAAGTATTCCACGAATGACACAAAAGGTTTTCGCACTATTTATGAATAAAAAATTTCTTCTATTCATGATATCAATGGTAATGGATTTTTGATTCTATCAGATGGAAGACTACTGTAAGGCAGTTGGATAGAAGGAGTTCCACGGGGAAATATGAAAATATAATATCCGAATGGACTTATATATTATGGATATGTTTATGACTATCGGCCACATGGAGAAGGGTATCTGTATTATCCAGATAATCGAAAATATGAAGGTGAATTTTGCTATGGAGAGTTTCATGGGCCAGGCATTTATTATGATGAAAATAACCAAATAAAGAAGCAAGGTGAATGGAAGCATGGAAAATATATTGCCTAATGAAAGATTATATGTATATGGTTATAAATCAATTAATAAGTTCAAGTGTATTATTTTTATTTTTTTGGCTTAAATATTAAGATAATTATAACTCACAAAAAACATTCTCATTATAACGAGGTATTAAAGGCAATATTCAAAATTTAACTATTTTATATTTCAATCAATTCGCTAATATTCAATTCACATGAGCTTAAATTATATTTAAGCTAAGTGAGTTCGAGCGCAAATTAATATATATTATTTGAGCATGTCACTTCGAGTTATATATAAGTCATGCACCGAATTTAAGACCTGATATTTCAAGCACTTCACGTGAAGGACAACAACCAACTCCGATCTCAGGCTTAAGCTGAAATCTTTGGTCTCTTCAAAGGAAATATCACTAAGTTTTTCTTGGATTGCTCGACAATCGTTGGTGATGAGTTTAAAGATATCGGGCCTAGACAGTCCACAGCTTCCATCATGAAAACTCTCCTCTCTAGAAAGGTAAACTTTAATTGATAAAGGATTAAACAGGAAAATGGTTTTGGGATAGCGTAAATCCTAATGTCCGCCCCCAAATAAAATAGGCCCTCCTTTCAACATTAATTTCTGCTGACCTTAATATTATGAGAGCTGGAGCAAATGCCATCGCTCAAATTGCAGCTATATAAATTTCAAGAGGCGAATGGTTGGATATTATCAATACACTAGCTCAAAATACTACTCACTAAGACGGTAACATTCGCAGAGCTTCAATCACAACGCTGGGTTATATTTGTTAATAGTGCAAGTCAGTCGGCTCTAGCATTAACAGTTTATCTTGTGAGCAAATTTTGGGTTGCTTGCTGTTAGGTCTTGGGTAGAGAAATGAAGCATAAATGATAGAAATATCTTTACATGCACTTCGGGATAGCATTCCATTCTTGAAGACTATTTTATAAAACTAACAGTTTTGCAGTAAGACCATGTAGATTTTGTTTAATTTGTTGGAAAATGATAGCTATCGAAACAAGATATACTAAATCCTTTTCTAATTTGGAAAGCATTGCTATCAACTACTGCATAACTACATCAATTCCATTGTTCAATTCACCATCAAGCACATTCAACAAAGAAATTAAAATTCTGTTCTGGCTTTTGAACTTTGGGATACAATTGGCACATAGTTTTTAGAGAGACAAACTGAACAAAGGGAGAGAATTAATGTCATGAATTATACTCTACAAAATATCCTCCAAATTGCTCATGAAGTGGTGCTTCCGGAAGTTATGGCATGCATTCTTATTATGAACAAAAAAGATATTGATTTTCCATAGCTGAGAGAATCTGCTGTAAAAACTTTGGGCACCTTTGTTGAATGTGGTAATAGAGAAATTGCTGAGAAAGTGACGGACGGAGTGTCTAGAATTATTCAAAGTAGTAATCCTGGAGAGAGGCAAGCCAGCGCCCTTCTATTTGGCTGTCTTAGTCAATTCGATGACAAATAATATGTGGAAACTTGCTTTTCAAATGGGTTTAATCATCTATTTAAATTATTATCAGATCCTGAGTACATTGTTCGTAAAAATACTTTAAATGGTTTTGTGACTCTATCTGAATAATTTGGGCTGGTGTTTTTAAAAAATCCCAGCATTCGAGAGATATTCAACCACTTAATAGCTCTGTCGAAAGACAAAGATGAGGATATACGCATTTTAAGTCTTACTATCCTGTGTAATATCACTTAAATCTTAAAAGATTATCCTAATCCAATCTCACAATAGCCAGACATTTACTTAAGTGAGTTGGTCACGAATTATATATAAAATTTCAAGCAGAGATAGGAAAAATAATCAAACGAAAAGTTAGTCCTGGTTATAATGAATCTCATTATGCACACATAAAAAAAGGAAATTATCAACCAGTTAATCAATTTTATCATTGATCAGTATTACTACTTCTTTAAAATCAATATTTCAGACAAATAGATCATTTTGGAATCTATTATGACTCTTATTCACACCTCAATCTTGTCACTATCTAAATTTGCTAGCCATAGCTAAGCTAAAGATAGAGTATTTGAAATGATTGATTTTCATATTAAGAACTATGGTCCAGATTCAGAAGCAATCAACTTAATCAGTGCTGTTTCCATCTGCTACAAAAATGAATTTAAAAATAAGCTTGATTTTTACTGGAATATAGTTATCCAAGGGCTAATGAATATTGATCAAAAAATCTTGTTTAAAGCAGCACTGAACTGTGTGGCAGATATAGCTAGAACATATTAAAACTAAATTTACGATAAAATTATGAATGTATTTCATCAAATGATTCATTATATGGGGTAAAACATTGATAAAGAGTTGAAATCATAAATTCTAAAAGCTTTAGGAGATTTGCTTTTGGGAATGAAAAAATATGGATAAATGTATGTTGACACTATACTCAATATTAGTTGCAATTGTTATGAAGCCGTTTATAAACTTGCAGGTAAATATATATGCATTTAGACATAGAAAATGAACGTCCATATACCTAATAGTTGAAAGAATCCCTAATCTAAATGTATCATTGTGTCCTTTTTTCTATAAATGATCAATCTCACTGCAATTCTAAAATGGCAGCTCACTTTCCATTAATATGCACTTTCATTGTTCGCACTTGCAATATCAAATACAAGCCCGCTGTGGTAAATCTTGACTGATTTAGGAATATGTTAAAAATTGTTTATACCTAATTTTTGACTCAGCACTGTTATTTGCAGCAAATTAAAGGTATAGATAGGAGGTGGATCACATTCTTCAGTCAAAATAGATACGGGACTTGGCTGATTCAATCAGAAAATATCGAAATCGTCAAGATATTAACGATGTATTAACTTTTATTGACAGCAAGATGAAGTGGAATCAATGACATTTATATTTCAGCATGCTAATTGATTATTGATACAATAATAAGAAACACAATCTTAAGAATATTTAGTTCAAAATTAGCTGATTAAATTAAATTGCTAATAATAAATCGCATTTCTACAGCTATTATAAATCAAAACTAGGTAACAACTATAGAATCTATCCTCTAATTGATGCTATTTCTCTTTTTTAGGACAATTTTCTAAAACTATCGATTGGATCTATTCCATTGGTCAATCAATTCTTTATTTTAATTGAATTTGCCAACTAACTCTCCAATAAGATCATTCTCGAATGTTAACTCTTTGAAGAGCATGTACTTTGATAGGTTATTCATGACTGTTGTCTTCTCAACGCTATTTTCCAGGTGATTCACCACAAGTTCAAGAGATTCTTTGTAACGATCAATAACAGTACTCGTGCGACGGTAAGCTAAACTCAGTTTTTTCTACATTTAAACTCTCATCAAAGTTAATTCCTTGATTGACTCGTCAATAATGCTAAATGTATATTTGCTAATCATTGAAAAGTTTTATCCCAAATCTTTGATCATGTAGTTAATCTCATCCTGAAGTTACTGCAATTGATGAATTAAGGCTTTTGTTTTTTACTCGTTTCTAATAGTTTATAAATCTAGGGTTTTTTAAACAGCTTATAAAGACTTTATCTTATGATTCTTATGCTATCCTGCTTTATATATGCATGAAACGCAAAGTGCTGATTTATCGTTTTAGCAATAGAGATTTAATAAATCCTGATGGTAGCGACAGACTGGTTTTTCCCCAAGGAAAGTAACTAAATTCTAAATATTCTTTTTTGCTTTTTCTATCTTTTATAGAGGAAAAACATCGAACTAGTTAAAATGCAGTTCATTGTATATATCCTACAGATATTGTAAGATTAGATAAGATTATTTGGTTCGATATTTTATTGCCTGGTTTTATTTAGATCGAGAACGCGATTATTTTGGCAATAATTCAGCTCGACTTGGCTATTTCCTTCCCATTTTTGTAAGAGTTGATTGCATTGAAGTATTCTTTAGCGGAGTCTTTGAACGATTATGAATACTTCCTGTAGTTTTATTAGCAAATAACATAGATATAAATTAATGATAAAATTTATAAATTTAGAGTCATTTTATTTATTAAATATTACCTACGAGCAAAAATACTCGGTTTTAATTTGCATAATATTTTTAACCTTCATCTCAAACACATAAATAAAGTTGCCATAAATATTTATTTCTGTTCTATCAAAAATGAACTATATTACATCGGTTTAGTAAAATCAAATCATGAAACAGTACATCTTATTGCTGATATAAATAAGTAATTATAATGAAAACTGGTTCCTCATTCTTTCCAACTAATACAAGTGCCAAATTACATCACAATCGTCATGATCGCACGTATAACGTCATTCGCAAACCCTAAAATGCAAATGACTCCTATAGAACTCTAGATAATGAACATACTCGTTCAAACATTTTCCGCGAGATGGATCATTACTCTAAGAAATATTCTATCGAACAAGCAAACGCGCGACCTGTTGGAGGTATGTAGCTATTTCGAAAAATGGATCAGGCAAGAGATCGTAATAATGAAAATCGAAAATATTCAAAGAAAACAAATATTGAAGTTTCGCAACGGATAATCAATACTTCAAGCAATGGAAATCGGTTCAAAAGATAAAGACTTGAAACATAAGGTAGTATTGTGACTGAAAAAGCTCAAATAAAGTAAATTCGTAAGAGTTAGCCTTGTGAAACCAAAGAATAAGAATTTAAATCCAGCTATACCTACTTTCCAGAAGGTAGTAGCTTTAAATTAAGAACAAAAGGAAATTTCTACAAAAGTACCCATAAATCAGAATTTATGCTGCGACCTAAATCTGAATCTAAGGTAGCTGTCAACAGACTAGTCAAAACTAGAACAGAGATGCAATAAGAGTGGGCAGACGAACAGTTCAAGTCCTATCATGACAAAATGGCAATTATAAACGAAATTAACTATAACCGTCCATTGGTAGAAGTTTATGGGGATCAATATTTCGAAAATACGCTCCGAAATCGTTTCGAGGAAAATCTAAAACCTCCTGCTTATATCTACATAATAAAAGACAAGTTCACTGATGCAAAAGTAATTTCCAAACTTCGCAGTAATTATTTCCATATTTATGATATAAGCCTCGTCTGCAATAGCGTAAAAAAATGGTTTTGCGAGGATTGGCTTTGGGATCTCACCAATGATAGTTTTTCTTCACTATATATGAGTATAAATGAATCATAAACTAAAGACGGAATGTATGAAACCATTGCTTGCAATTTCACCAATGATGAGACCCCACATAATTAAGCTCATGATGATTCCGTTGATATAGAGTTTAAGTCGTGCCCATTTCGATAGCCAAGCACCCAACAGATAGATGATCATACTGGCAAGAAACCAGAAAGGTAGCAAATTGATGTATCTGCGGCTTAGATCATCTATATCCCAGCACAAGTACCTCCATCGTTTCGAAGCAGATAGTAAAAGAAGGCAATGAATACTATAAAGGTGTGGAAAATAACAGATAAAGAATTTTTTGTAGTAGTTGTAAAAAGAGGCTATTCTTATGCTTTTTCCACCCCTTTAAGACTTTTTATTTTGCATACGACAAATTTATATACCTCAGCAATTGAGAAAGCTGCAATGATGATCAGTGCGAAGTAATATGATGTTGTAACAATGATTTTTAGCTACTGCGAAAACGTTTTAATCTTTTGCTGCGAATACAGCAGTTTAACAATATCAGATAGGCCCTCATCTGCAGTCCAACTCATAAATAGATACGTGCCTACATAATCAAAGTCTGACCTAAGATAGTGACAAGCGCCATAAGTATGTAGATTGGCAATCTAGTCTCGAGAGGTTCCATCTTGTAGATTGATAATATCCAATATAATTTAAATAAAATTTGATGAAGTTGCAGTATCAATCCTTGGTGACCAATCTAAAAAATATGTAAAATCATTTTGGAGCATCATGATAGGTTTTCCAAGAGAATGACTTAATTATCATTGAATATGCCTTCTTGTAGCCGAAGCAAGCTGCAGCTTGCATAAGATATAAATCTTTATTATCCTGGTAATGAGCTAATAAGTGATCTTCATGCTCAATATCCATCTCCTATAGTTTTATATGGATGTTTTTTATCTTCTATAGCAGATTTTGATACTAGATCAAACGCATATTCTTACTACCTGTTAACTTATCCTTTTTAAGCTTAGATAAATCTAGTTTTTGGATACGAGCTCCTATTTGATTGTAGATCTATTTATTAGTCATTCCATCTAAATCAGCGCTTATTTCGGCTTTGTTTCGCTAATTTTACTTTAGATCAGATAATAAAGAACAATTAATTATGTATTCTTAAGTGAGTTGAGTTATTCTTTTGAGAGAGCGACGATATTTTTTGGGGACAGATTAAAAATTAAATTATCCTTCTATGATATGGTCATTAAAAAACAATTCTTTGGGAGTTAGGGTATGACTTTGATTATTTGATTTCGTTTAAACCGAAGATTTTCCAATCTAATTCACGAATTTTCTTTTTTCTTAGAGTAGTTAATCCTCTTGGTCCTCATTCATTGCTTTTTGAATAAGGAATAATCGACTTTTGGGATCAAGATATTCAGGAAATTCATAGCTATTCATATCTTTCTCTTTTATGTGTAGATTCTTGATGATCCACACCAACCCGCTTTCTCTCACATCATTTCCAATCTTTAAGGATATTTTATAATATGTTTTTTCAGCCAAAATTACCTTTTTCAACTCTTATTACAAATTGGTGATTGATTACTCCAGCGATTATATGGCTTTCTTTGCCTTATTAATTTTAGTTTCATTAATCTATATCAGATCTCTTTTTTGACAACACTACTCTTCAATTTTATCTATTCGAAAGGAGGAACCTAATGATTTATGAGAACAACGACCTTTTTCTTCTTTAGAAACCTACTCAGTCATCAATTTTTATTACAATTGAAGTCGGTTTCGTTCTTGAAAGAAATTATGGTACTCTGTGCGTGCCTAATAGAGATGTTTCATGAGTGATTTGATACTAACCTACAGCTACATTTTTTTATTATCAAGTTCTTTCTTCAACAGCTTGGAGCTATTTTCAATAAGCATATAGCGATTTATCATATTGTTTTCACTGGAATGAGTCATTTCAATAATTTAGAGAGCTCTTTCGATTTAATTTTTATAGTCTGCACCGTCTTTAAATTGCTTTGAAGCAGCTAGATCATTATTTTTATGTTGTATTTCCTTCTTACTGTCTTTGTAGCGAGAAAATCTCATCTCAGTTGATTTCTCTCTCTTTAATTTCTTGATAATTTATAGTTCTTCTTCTTTTCTCAATTTTTACCATTCTTAAAGATCGCTTGTCTGCTAAATTGGCCTAATTTAATTTGGAGCAGTATTGCGTTTATTAGACTCGCAGGGCTAATCAAAATGTTGATAGCTCAATTACAAAATGATTACATTTCAGAGATAAGCATGAGATGTCCCTATTGCTTGAGTTTATTTCTAATATGAATTTCTTCAGGCCTTTTATTTTATTTTTTAAATATCTTTATGCTTTTAGCAATATCCTCTATCTAGTAAAAGTAGTACTTTCCTTGAAATGAAGGGTTTGAAAACGCATTTTTTGTAGAAATTTGGGCAGTTCTTCTTTTGGAGTAATTTTATAAAAGTCCAAACTATTTGTATCACTATTGACGATTTTATCGGAGATGTTTTTATCTTATATTTATTTAATGCGCTCCCTGTATTTAGTGACAATCCGCATTTCCTTATTAGAGTACGTCCCCCATTGCCGACAAGAATTTTCGATATTCATACTTTTTTCTATTCTATAATAAAACTTCTAAATAATTTACTTTCGTATATTCCAAAATCGAGATCCAAAGCAGAATATTTAATGAATCAAAACAAATACACCGACCCATTTATAAACTGTTGTATCCAAAAGCAATAGCAATTTGTTCATAATTTAAATAATTTTGTTCATTAGAATTATTTGAAAATTATAATAATCGTCTCATGAACTTATTCATTGCGATATTTCCAATTGGGAAATCATTAATATATTTGATTTCATTAATCTGACTATCATTTTGGACTCATAGAAATTATTTATTTATTTAAATAATTTAACTTAAATGTGTGTTATAGAAATAATATATTTATTCTTTAACATTGGCTAAATCATCATTTGTTTAATGATATTTTGTCCTTTATCTCATTGAGCTCAATGTAAGGAACTAACTGACAATTGCGCAATGAATTG
>Ga0302191_10001205_pt1 | contig 16554 bp, 16 predicted proteins | sample II_Bog_E3_1_FD_198775 | JGI IMG/M metagenome (GOLD analysis project Ga0302191, IMG submission 198775) | Peat permafrost microbial communities from Stordalen Mire near Abisko, Sweden - II_Bog_E3_1 | ecosystem: Environmental > Terrestrial > Soil > Wetlands > Peat | place: Sweden: Abisko...
ATAAAGATCCTTTTTGCTTTGTCTGCCGCACACAATACAGCGATTATTTATAAGTAAAGTTGTAGTTAGTCAGCATGTCGTAACATCAACTCATAAGAAAAACATAGGGAAATCAAAATATTAAAAGTATATCTTAGAACTGTCGGGTGAGCATGGACCTGGAAGGATATTGAAGAAAACAGGTGATAAGCGTTCGTCTCAAAGACTGAAACAAAGGAAAGGGCAGTGATACTATATTTATTAAACTATTTAATGCTATTTTTAGTTAAATGGAATCCAAATAAGTAGTACTTGTTGAGGGAAAACTCTCAAAAATTATACATGCTCAAGGAGAAGGAGAAGTCCCTCAGAAGGGACAGGAGATCTTTGCTCTATATAAGGGCACTTTGGAAAATGGCACTGAGTTCGATTCTAATCTCGATAGAGATAGTCCTTTTACCTTTGCTTTGGGAGAGGGGCGTGTGATCAAAGGCTGGGATTAAGGATTCGCCAGCATGAAGAAAGGAGAGAAAGCCACTCTTATCTGCTCTCCAGAGTATGCTTATGGAGCCAATGGATCTCCACCAAAAATACCTCCAAATGCCACTCTTCACTTTGAAGTTGAACTCCTCGATTTTAAAGACAAGAAAAAGGAAAAGTGGGAATTCAGTGACGACTAAAAGATAGCTGAGGCCACAAATTTCAAAAATGCGGGAAATGGTAAGCTAAAAGAAGGTAATTACCTTTCAGCCGTTGAATCCTACAAGGAAGGTATGGAATTTGTTGAAAATGAAAGCTCAGGTTTAGCCAAGCAGCTTCTAAACATTCTAAGGTTGAACATTTCTCAAGCCTATTTAAAATTGAGTAAATTTACTGAAGTTATTGATAACTGCACCAATGTCATCAAGGATGAAGGAGATAATGTAAAGGCTCTCTATCGAAGAGGACTCGCTTATAGCAAAAGTCAAGATTTTGATAAGGCTGAGGTATGAATCAATTTATTTAGAATGATTTTAAGCAACTGTTAAAGTTGGATTCTGAAAATGTTGAAGCCAAACAGGAATTAAAACATATCTCTGCAGCCATAAAATAGGCGCATAAAAAATAAAAACAGTTTTTTGGAAATATCTTCGCGAAAAAGGGACTATACGACGACGTCAAAACTGAAGTAAAAGCCAAAGAATAGCCAAAAGACAGTTGATTTGTGTGATTAACAATAGATAATTAATAATAACAGCATTATTATATGGATTTAATTAATTATTCGAATTTAGGCATAGGCACTGAATAGACATATGCTGTCAATTCCAACAATCTCTCTTTACTAACAAACCTAAAAAGAAGTTGTCCCCATTATTGATTATATCCCAGCAATAGAACGAGGGAATCAACCTCCCAAGTCGGAAATATGGAAATTAAAAGAAGTACTGGACGAGTCACAAATCAGAGTTGTCGACCCAAACACTAATTAGCAACAATACAAAGATTAAGTCAATTATTTAAAGGCTTAGATTCGTCTTGCCGATTGCACTAAAAGAACAACCTCCATAATGCGGAATAGCTCCAATCGTTCTATTCCCAATGAAAACAATCAAAACAAGCAAAGACCAATCTTAGTTAATGAAAGATGGAAAACCTAAAACAGTTCAAAAGAAAGTGGTAAAATACTTTATAATCAATATTCGCTTAAAAAATGCTTGAATATTCCTCCGAATCGACCCAATCATCTAAAAGAGAGAGAATCAACATTTAAAGCTGAAAATAGATCTATTCAAATAAAAAGGTCGCTTTTGCTGAAAGATATAGATAATAATTTTCGAGTGGGATGCGAATCAACTTTTGAAATGAATTAAATAGTTAAATTTAGGCTATAAAAAAAACGATTGTTGAGTTTAATTAACAAAAAATTGGAAATAAATAAGAATATTGCCCACTCGCTGCATGGAAGTGTTGCTTCTAAAAGTACGGCAAAAGAAAATAATATAAAAATCAGCACCAATGAATAGACTTCTAACTTTGTCAGGAAAGACAACAAATTGATTGGAATAAAAAATGCATTAAAATAAGCTGCTTTGGACAGCAGCAAAAGATCTATTGTATCTTCCAAGCAAGATAAGGAAGAAATCAAATCAAATTTGAGTATGATCAAGGGAACTACCGAGGAAAAACATCAACAACAAGTATAATAGCAATTCATTTTAACTGCATTAAACACAGGGCAATTTCACTAAAACGAGTAGTAATAAACATCCCAACAGCAATAGATGGATACTTTTAAGCATTTTCATAAGGATTAGATCAAGTAAGAAGGTGTGTTTACATTTTCAGATATTAATGGAATTTCAACCATCCCCTTTACTTTCTTACACAAACATTAGAAAAATATTAGCATAGAGGTCGAGGAAAACGATTTTAAGGATATAAGTTAGACAAAGACTTTGCCAATTCGTCAGGAAAATTGTGTAATTTGCAAGGTGATAGGCAAAAAATGTAGTTTTCACTGATAGCTGAGTTCTAATGTTATATGCTATTGATTATAGGATATTGACTTATACATCAGCTGCAATGTGATTTAAAATAAAAAATAATAAATAATAATATATCATATAATAATGGTGGTTATTCCTAAGACCAGAAAGACCTATTGCTCAAAGTGTAGGACTCACACCGTGCATAAAATCACGCAATACAAAAAGGGAAAAGAGAGCAAGGCTGCTCAGGGTCGACGACGTTACGACAGAAAGCAGTCTGGATATGGAGGTCAAACCAAACCCATCTTCAGAAAGAAAGCTAAAACAACCAAAAAGATCGCACTCAGACTGGAGTGTTCAAAGTGCAAAAGACGTCGTGTGATACTTGTTGGCCGCGCTAAGACTGTGGTGCTGATGGAAATAAAGGACATTAAAAAGAAGAACCAAGGAAAGGGAGACGCTCTCTTCAAATGATCATTCGTCCGTATTTAAATTCCACCAATACAATAATATAATAATATCAGTTTGTAGACAATCTCAGCATTTTACGGAATTGCTTTAGCTTTCTCTCAAACTATGGCTACACGTTCAAACAAAAATTAGGGGTTTCTGGTTTAGCAAACTTCTTCTCTTCGTTGAATTTAGCAGACTAGCCATTAGTTACTCGAACCTTTTCCTCTAAATCTTTTTGAGATATCGAGTTGTCTTTGGAGAGATTGGAATGCTACTAGTTTTCTATTTATTGATACTCTTTATAGGAAGGCTAAAAGATATGGTCTCGCTTAACCTCAAACTTATGTTCCTTCAACCTCCTAGTGGTAAATTATGGGATTTTGAGTATCAACTCTTCTCTGGGGTCTTCGATATCTAAAATGGTTTGAATATCAACAAATTTAAGCTCTCTCTAATTCTGAAGATCTTCCATCAATTTATCAATTTAATTCTGTTCATTACACTTCTCTTTGACAATTTCATCCATATACTAAAACAGCTGTGTCTCTACCCTCTTCTTTGCCTTCCTTATATTTTTACCTCTCTCAACTTTATTGATGCTGTTTCTCTCTTTCTTGCTCTTCACCGCTAAACTGCAATACTCCTCATAGATATCCAAATATTTGATTAAATCGTGATAGTAATCTGACTTCTTAATTGATTCCTTTCCAAGAGCCACATGAATGGCTCTAATCTTTCGCTTTTTAGTAATTATCCCATCGTTTATATCGATTATCAATTCCTTACAGTCGTTATTGATGAGTGATGCCTCTACTTTCCTCAAAAATCGCTTGTTGAGCTACAAGTGATGGAGATTACTCTTAGCTCCAAAAAAATAAGAGGAATTTCGCTCATTCATATTTTATTCTTCTTGCGACCTTTGAGCCTTTTCCTGCTAAACATATTTTTTCTAAACACTGCTATGATCAGGGCCTTAGTAATGGGTTTTAAAATAAGAAGTCCCTGGACTCGGAGAAGCATCAAATGATGGCAAGTTATCTGTGTGATTTCTGATGTATAATTATCGTGAATTCATTTTAGATCTTCGAACAGGACGAATATTTTTTATCATTATACCCTTCTTTATCTATTTTTTAGGGATGTTAAACTTATATTAATCTTCTTCTGACTTTTCTTGTATTTTAGGTTATTTTTACTTTTATAGAATCAATAAATTTGGAGAAGTAGTACCCTCGGTCGTGGGTAGACTGTTTTCACACGTCTATTGAAGCTTCTTGTTACTACTCTTCTCTTTAGCAAACCCACTCAAAGAATTTCCTGTTCCTGGCTGAGCGCTTTCCCGAATTGTGACCTTTGACTTGAATTTCTTTTATCCCTTCCACTCGCCATAACTATACTTTTTATCGAGTTTATGCTTCGACCCCAGTGCTAAACTTTTTCTCGTTTTTTCTGTTTTATCACACGACTATTTTCTAAGTCTCCAAAATTGCTATAAGCCCATAACTTTTTCATTTTTCTTCCACCCAAATTTCTCACAAATTTCAGTGATAAGTTAGTGCTTTAGCTCATTATTCGTATCTTTATTTTTAATTAATTTGGCTTCCTTCTGTATTTTTTTCAAGACAATCTTGACGAGCATCTTAGCGTGACCCGCTGATAAATTTTGAATGTTTAGGCCACTTTTAATGTCTTATTACATTTACTATATCACTTTTTTATAGATTTAGATATCCGTATCGACAAACTATTTTAATATCTATTTTCCCTCCTCGTTTAACATCTTGTCCTCGTGGGCAAATCTCAGACAGACAGACTTTAGGATCTACTGGTCATCGATAGCTCCGAAGAAAGAAGGGCGACTGTTTATAAATTTACTTTTTTTCATGAAGGGCTGGTTCCCAATTTCATTGATGTTCTCTTCATCAATCAATTCCAAAGTTTGCCCAGTGCCCCGTAATCCAATTTTCTTTAATTTAACGATCTAATTCACGGAAGATGAGTAGCCATTATGTTCAGGATTTTTTTATAAATTCTGCCTACTGTATGAGCTTTTCTTGCTATATAAGCTCTCCCTTTTGATATCAAAATTAACAGTCCCTTCCGTATGAATTTTTTGCATAGTATACAATGGTATTCTAATTTTGGATTAAGTGTTGTGCTTATGTAATAAAATCGAATTATGTTTTTGTTATGACTCCTCAAAGGTTTGATTATTATAATCTCCTTTCCCTTAACAGTTCGATTTGACAACATTGGGAAGACATTTATCATCTTGATTATTGTAATTGTCAATTTACTTTTCAGTGATATCCTTTTTTGATTTTGCCAATAAGGAATTTTTATATCGTAAATTGTTAAAAAGATGATTCGGACCAGTATTTTATTCATCTCTAACCTCGACGTAAGAAGTCAAAATTTAGTCTGGTTGGGTTTTGCACTGCACTCGTCTTTTTATTGCTGCTTTTTGTTTATGATGGTACTCGCATTTGCAATTGCTTTTATGTTGAGAAATTCTTTAATAAAATGGCGACAATATTTTAAGGTCTTTCGATTAATTCAGAATCGATGTGCATTTTTAATTATTTCGCGTAGGCTCATTGTTCTTAGCGAATATTCTCTACGCCAGTTCTGCTACTGTTAGTGTGGTAAGTTTCTTAAATTCCTCTAGGAGCGATTTGTTCATGGAAATTATAATGCTGCATTAATAATCATCATATTCGATTTACAAGTTAATAAAATAACCCTTGAACTGTTATTAATAAAAATTTTATCGGCCCTAATTCACGGATAATGCATGATCATTCAATCTCCGTTCTGAAATATGGATGGTGCAATGCGTCTTTCGCCAATATTCTCTCTTTTGGATTTAGACACAACATCTTCTATATGAACTAATAGCTACATTCAATAAGTCCAAACCATTAGCGCTCAGGTTTAATGCACCTTCAAAAGTGCCCTCAGTGTTTGTGATTGGTCTTTTAGGATGGTCTTGAAAATTATCTTGATAACCTGGCAATTTTTAAACTCCGGGCCATGTTTTAGCTGTGGGTGTGCCTAATTTCATAAAAATTTTTAATAATTGATCTGGCTAGCTGTCTCCTTGAAAAAGTGGGAGGTTTGTATTCATTTCTGCGAAGATGCAGCCAATAGACCAAATATCAATTGGAGGGCCGTATAGGGCAGAACCTAATAATACTTCAGGAGGTCTGTAGTATTGTGTAACAACACCGAGAGAATATGCTTTTTGAGGCATTGAGAAGGTCCTTGCAAGTCCAAAATCAGCTATTTTGATGTTTTCATTTGAGTCAATAAGGATATTTTGTGGCTTTAGGTCTCTATGAAAGATTTTTTTTTCATGACAATGTGCAATTCCAGCGAGTATCTGATAAAGGAGGCGTTGAATTTGTTTTTAATTCAGGCGGAACTGATTCATATATCCCCTCAGATCACTCTTCATATGTTCAAAGACTAGGAAAAGTTGCGTACCGTTAATGATACTTAAAAGCCTAAATAAGGTAGAAGATACTTAATTACATGTGGATGATTGAGCTCTCTTAAATTCGAGATTTATCGGATAGCAAAATAGGCATAACCCATGTCCCCCATGCCGTCTTTCATCTTTTTTAGAGCAACAGTTTCATTGGTGTGGATATCCCTACATTTGAATACTTCACCATACTGGCCATGACCTTAATAACCAATAATGAACTTATTTAAGACTCAAAGATGTAGTCTTAGATTACTTTTTATGTCAACATGTTCATATCATATAATAAAATTCGAATGATCCGGTTTTTTAATTGAGCCAAAATGCTAAACTATTTCTATAACAAATGGATATCAGGCGAGATACTAACCATTCTAATGATGATTGGGTTAATAGAACATTTTAAAGTTGGTTTGCTAACGCTTGATCACAAACATACTTGCATTTTATTTTTAGGAAAGCTGAATACTATCCGACATTAATAGAAAGCACTAATACCTCATAAATACAAATGATCAATGATTATTAATTTAAATTTATTGACAAAGGGCATATCATAAGGGTAAAATATTATAAAATCTATTTGTCTAATCGTTTTTACGAGAATGAGTAGATAGATCTTTAGAATAAACTCATCATCGATCAAAAAGAGGACTATTCACTCATAACCTCTAACCGCTCACATATCTTGAACCTTTGGACTTACTAAATTCGATATCCTGTATAAATATAACAAAGGCTCCAGCCAAATGAGTACTGCAAGCTTTACATAATTTACAATTGGACAGTATCGCGTGGGTACCTCCCGTTCAATATAGGCAAGGCCATCGGCGAAGGAACCTTCGGTAAGGTTCGTTTAGGTGTGCACATCCCCACCGATCAAAAGGTGGCTGTAAAAACCCTACAAAAGGAGAAAATCGTCTAACAGGCAGACATCGAGCGTGTAACTCGCTAAATCTGCATTCTAAAGATTCTCCGTCATCCCAACATCATTCAACTCTATGAGGTACTATCCCATCGATCAAGATCATCGAAAGCAAAACCGATATTCACCTCATAATGGAATACGCAGATGGAGGCGAGCTCTTTGACTACATTGTGAAGAAGAAACGGCTGGATGAGAAGGAATCCGTTTTTTTTATGCAGCAGATATTGGCTGGAGTTGAGTATATGCACAAGAACGGAATTGTGCATCGGGATCTTAAACCAGAGAACCTCCTGCTCGATCAGAATAAAACTTTGAAGATTGTTGATTTTGGGCTTAGTAATCAGTACAAACAGGGTGAGCGGCTCAAAACTGCCTGTGGATCACCTTGCTATGCAGCCCCCGAAATGATAGCAGGGAAGAAATACGAGTGTTTAAATGTCGACATATGGTCTTGCGGTATAATTCTATACGCTATGCTATGCGGTTACTTGCCTTTCTAGGACCCCAACACCAGCAAGCTTTATAAAAAGATAATGAGCGGCGACTATGAATAGCCGAAGGTGTTGACGGCTGATTCAAAGGAAATGCTGAAGAATATTTTAAATGTAAATCCAGAGGCAAGGTTTAAAATTGAACAGATCAAATAAAGTAAGTGGTATAATCTAACTGGCAAAAATTATCTGTAGTCAGGCTTACTCGTCGGGAAAGACCTCATCTAAGCTAATTAAAAACTTGTGCAGATTATGGCCAAAGAGGGTATGGACCCCGCTCAAATTAGAAATTATATTGCCAATAACAGGCATAATCAGGTCACTTCATACTACTATCTACTCAAGAAAAAGATGGACAACTTTCAAGTCATCAAAGACGGATAAACACAGTCTGGGTAATTGCGTAGTGGCAGTCCCCTTATTTTTAGACCTGACATTAAAAAATAATCCCTACTTCAGCAAAAGAAGCTGCTTGGTAAAGATGGAGGCAGAGATGCATCAAATAACGACTCTTTCAACGTAAGTACCATAATCTCTTCGTTGGTGTAAGCCAACAGAAACAAATTGTCTGGAAAACCTGCAAACAAAGCCACAAAAAAAGATAATTTGGATAAACTGTAGGAATTTAAGTTGTTCCCCAAGAAGAAGGCAGGGAGCATCTATGACCCACAGCCCAATCCATCATCATCTAGCACCAACAACAAGGCAGCTTTAACGAGCCGTAGCGAAGTCGACGAGAAGTTCAACTTCAATATCAACAGAAGTAGTTTCGGACAGAATGACTAAATTAAACTCCCAAACATGAGTAATATGCCTTCTGGAAGTATTGAAACTACTGGCGAAGGTGAGGAAGAAACCGTTAACAAAAAGAGACAGGATCTCTCAGATCAACTTAAGCAAATCTCAATAAAAATAGATAAAGAAATTGGGGAATTGCGTAAACAGAATAACACAGGGATAGGCACGAGTCCTGTCAGTCTAGCAATGCTTAAGAAAAATGATCTTTTAGGATATAGCAGTCGGGCTATGAAGACAAAAGCGCAAGAGCCAAGTGCAAATTTTATATCAGCAAATGGAGTCATAAACATGGACAAGGAATCTATAAGTTTACCTCGATAGGGAACAGACGAATCAGTATCGCAGTCTGCAAATCTAAGTGATTTTAAATAGTCGGTTAATTCTACCCTGCCTAAAACTCACACAGGCCCATTCAACTCTCAGTGCCTGTTCTTTGAGAGTCCTCAAAATCTGCTTCTGCGTATAACTGACTGTCTAAACAATCGAATGAGTATGAAGTATCAATAGATGGATCCCTACATTCTTCGGCTGTCGGGGTATGAACAAATTTCGATAGAGTCTCTCCCAGGAGTAACAGGGTATCACTTGGTCAAATTTTCAACTAATAGTACTCTAAACGAAGCCATCATTGAATACTTGTCCAAATGATCTTTATATTATTGTGCGCTGAGACCGACTTCTCTTCTATGAAGCGTCGTTATTCAATAGCAGTTGCAAGTGATAGGATGAGTAATAAAAATATATTGTATAAAATAAACAGTTAATGTATAAGTCTAGGGCACTGCATATTAGATACAACATGCAGTGAAACTCAGTAGCCCTTCAGAATGGACAGTACTGATTGAGTAACTTGCCTGCGAGCACGCAGATGGGCCGCTTTATTGTCGCGATTCATCCTTTTTGAAGTTAGAATGATGAAGATGGAGTCCTATTGTAAGAAGTGATGAATAACCATACGGCAAATCTTATTATAATATCGCTGCTACGGCTAAGACCAACTCTAGCATTTAGAATCATAAAGCTCACTCACCAGTCTTAAACTCTTCTAATTAGTGTAGTTGTTGAGCTTATTTTTGAGCAGGGATTGGTATTGATAGAAACGTTTCGAGCTGAATTGAGGAGGGTGGGCATATTTTCCTAACAATTTGTCAACAATTTGACCAGATTTGTTCCTTTTTTGTATAAAACTAAAGATCTGACTTATTTCGTTGGGAATTATGTTTCGACTTTAATTTTACTATGTTTTTAAAGACAGTATCTTCTTTTTTTAAGGCAAAGGGTGATATTAATGATCTTACTATAGCTATTCTAACTCTTTTGCTTTAGCTTCACATTTAATTCGTTAATTTTGATTTGATACAGGAATTTACAAACTGGTTTTTTCTTACTTTTAGACCAACGAAGGGGATTTTCCTTTAAAGGATAGGATAATTGGCTCAGCAATGACTGGAGTTCTTGACTCAGAGCAGCTATTTGCTTCAATTTGAGTCCTTGAACAGATTTGATTGTCTGATATATTGTTGGAAGAATCATACATTACGTTTCCAAACCCGTGAGATAGGCATACCACATCGATATTCTCCGGAAATAAATAAAATGAGTTGGAACCATACTCATGTGGTGATATGAAAGTTGAGTCTGATGAGGTAGATGTGGCCATTGGCAGCATGGCAAAGTATTGCATTTGATTTGTGGTCATGAAATATGGCTGAATAGATTGATAATTACGAGGTTGTACATAGAGATCAAGTTTACTTGTAGAATAATTGTTATATTGAATATTAATGGATTGAATATCAGCTGGTTTCTTCAGTTCAAAGTTTGCCAAAGACGGAGTGGAGACTTGAACTGACATTAGAAAGAGAAACTGCAAACTTTTGAGATTAATATACCCGTATAGTTATTGGTGTTAGTTTGATTCTTGATATGAAGGCCGCGGCAACTTTTAATTTGCTGCCAATATTATCCATAATTATGGGATGGAAGTTTGGCCCATTATTGGGTTGTATATTACTGTTTTTCTGGCTTAATCTTCCTTACCATCCTTAATTTTTCATTTTATCATGGTGAGTACTAAAGGTTTAAAAAGATTAACAAATGAAGAAAAGGCTCGGGAGTCATGCTATTAAACTACCTCTGTATGAAAATCAAAGGTCCATGATTAAAAATATGAAATAATATTATGAAAAATTGGTTCGTTAGTTTCGCATTATTAGAACTTATATAACCAATTTAAAATTGCAAACATTCAATTTATTTTTAAGGTAAAATTACAATGATCATCCACTTATTTTTAGCAGATCAATTTCCTTTGAATAAGAAAAGGGGAGTATTTTAAGAACATACGGCTCATATAAATGAACACAATTGTGATTTTGCCTTTAATTTAACCATCAGTCACTCATCTGATATCTAGCACCATGAATTGCCAATGGATGCCGCCCTCCAACTAATAATAAAGAAGCTCTTTTCTCAAGGCAATAACTGGATAGATTGAAAATATGTTTGACTTTTATTACCTCACGCATCATAAATCCTTTGCTGATTTGGTCGATTCCCATCCAAAAGGCTATGTTTCTTTTAGACACATTTTTCAACAAGCCAATTTACAAACATTATTTGATTTGTACAGCATTAATATAGAAAAAGATTATGAACAGATTAGTCATATTCTTAGACAGTACATTAAGAAAAATAGCAAAAAGCTATGGTCTAATCCCATAGGTATTCGCAGACTAGGGCCTATCAAAAGCAAAGGAGGCAAATTCAGACCGGTCTACATCGAAAGTTTTGATGACAGAAACAAATGCTAGGATTTTTAAACTTTGATAACCGGGGTATGCTAAGTCGCCAAATTTGACTATCATTCAAATTATAGTTATGTTATAGTCTACACCAATAACCCCTCTCGAGTTCTAGAGTTGGATGGCTACGAATGGCCCTAATCCAACCTAAAGATGATTGTATTGAATGAGGAAGAGTTGAGAAGGAGTGCAGCTAGCAATAGCAGATACGGTTTTATTCGTTATAAACTAATGTACAGCGAGGACAAATAAATATATCCCTGCATGTACTAAAAATACCTTGCAAACCATAAAGGGAAAGAGGAGGACTACTAAAGTTGCCTGTAGTTTTACAAAGCGTAAAGAATACCTACGGAGGGCGACAACTAATTGACAAATAATCTATTAAAAAAGAATGAGAATGATGGAAATGAAAGTGGAACCTGATAGTTTATATTTGTTGGCGTGAATCACATATAGTTTACAGAAATATCATTGTTACCGTCAATCATAAGCTATGAATTGATTAAACTGTGAAATCCCTCGTTTATCTGTTTGAGAATTATATTTATTTCATCATTCAACATGGAGGTAAAATATTCACTATCTTAGGCAGTCAAACCCGTGGCTGAATTCAAGGTCGTACTCATCGGAGACGGAGGAGTTGGCAAGACAACTTTCGTCAAGAGGCATATCACTGGAGAATTCGAGAAGAAGTACATTGCTACTCAGGGTGTCGAGGTCAGCTCAATCACTTTTTATACCAATCATGGACCCATCAAACTGAATATCTGGGACACGGCAGGCCAATAAAAGCTTGGAGGGCTCCGCTAGGGATATTACATTGGTGGAAACGCTGCCATTATTATGTTTGATGTGACAACCAGAATCACTTACAAAAATGTGCCCAAGTGGTACAAGGACCTCACTCGCATCTGTGATAACATTCCTATCGTGCTTGTAGGAAACAAAGTTGATCAAAAGGACAGAAAAGTTAAGGCGAGACAGATCACCTTCCACCGCAAACGCAACTTGCAATATTTCGACATTTCCGCTAAATCGAACTATCAATACGAGAAGCCTTTCCTTTGGATTTTGAGGACTCTGTCTGGTGATCCCAATCTCTACTTGGTTGAGGCACTTGCCCTTAAACCCCAAGAAATTGTGATGGACCACTCTCAAATCCAAGCTTTAAGTGAAGAGTGGAAGTAGGCTGACAACCAACCCCTGCCCGACGAGTAGGATGAGGATTTCAAGTGATTAGTCTTTATCTCATCATTAAATGAATACATTAATTTATTAATGACTCGCTCATATTATATATCACCGAATCGTCAACACAGATTTGAAGTGAAAACTCAGCAAGCATTCAATGCGTTCATAATAATAAGATACATTCAAGATGGAAAGCCAGCCTCCTCAAATCAGCTCCCTTTCGATTGATGAGCCTTCCTTCTCAATAAATCCACAAGAGAAGTTATTGCACAAGAGACAAATGCCTCTCCTCTCCAAACTGCCAGCCAAATTGGAGACAAATAGAATCAGATTGATGGAGTGGGTACTAATATAGGGAAGAAGTACCCTTGAACTCAAGTGTAAGACCATCTAGCTCGCCATGAGATTATTCGACTATTACATGGTCCTATTCTAAGGGGAGAAAGACAGGATAAAGAGCTCTAGAGGGCATAAAGTAAAGAAGATACCCCACCTCCTCGAGGACTCGATTGCCTGCAAATTGACTATGATTACAATTCTATTCTCCTGCTCGAAGTATAATGAAATCTATCCTCCCTGTCTCAATGATTTCTCCTATGTTTGCTTTGATAAATTCACCAGGCAGTAGATTTTATAGAAGGAAGTGGAAATCATTGAAATTACTGACTGTGCCTTTGGAATGACTACTGTTTAACATTGGTATGGCTATCTTTACCGTGATAGAATGCCTGATTGGGGCTATGAGTGCTATATTCGGGCCTACTACAAATAGCCTGAATTTATTGCAAGGGTCATCAGGGAAGTGGAAGTCAGCTCATAATAAGATAACAGCACTGAAAAATTAAAGAGAAGTCACCTGCTGCTAAATATCATCAAAGATCAATCAAGCCTCAGCGACAAACTGTCCAAACAAGCCTGATCTTCGAATCATATGCTGATTAAATATTTTTAAAATAAACCTTGTTAAAATCATCCAATAATAGCTATTTTGTTATTAAACATGGAATACAGTATTCGAGTCAATCGAATGAGGGAGCGTTGCCAGGAGGATTTCAGGAGACGAAATGATAATAATCGACATGTCATTCAATAAATTAAGCCCTACTATAGAATAGACGTTCCATTGAGAAAGATGTCTTCGCAGCATTTAGAAAATGCTAATTCGCAGCAATGCCCCAGAAACAGATCAGTGCAACTGAAAAGCAAAGTTAGTGATAATGAACTCAGTAAATCAACATTTAACACAACAAACTCTGCCAACCTGCCAAAAAGGACAGAAATCCATTTTTCTTCTCTAAATTACAACTGTGGAGCATCGCTGCTTTAAAAATGTGCTTCTCCTCTGAAGAGAAAGGGACACTATCTAACAGTAATTTCGCGTCTGCCAATTTGTCACAAATTGAGCCGTACTAAATGAGTTGTTTTATTTTCTTGCACTGATCTTTCATCCTACTAATAATTCTAAATGGGCTTAATGCTAAATATTTTATCAGTCAGATTTTATCAATATGGCTCGTTTAATGGTCTAGAATATTTTCATTTAGTAAGTACTTTATTATCTTAATGAGCACTGAACTAGCACAAAGGATAGAGGCCTCCAGGAAGGCTGCGCTGTCGAAGGGGACTGTAATCAAATTGCGCAAGGAGGATGTTCTCAAGACCAAGATCCTGGGAGAAAGCAACAAGTTCGAATATACCTGGTATCAAACACCAACAAAGGTAGGCATCGAAATTCCCTACACTGTGGATCGGAAAGAGGATTTCAAGATCAAGTTTACTGAGGATAGAGTTATTGTTTCGTTCCCCTTGCCCAAAAATGGTGGAACCTACAATCTCGATATCACTCTCTTCAAAAAGATTAATAAAATCAAGTCCACACAGTTTCTAAGATTGAGAGACATCTAAATTGTCATGGAGAAGAGATAACTTGGATCTTGGACTTTCTTGAGAAGAGACGGCCTCGGTATTTCCGAAAGTGTGCAGAAGAACTAGTTGAATTATCCCTCGAGTGCGAAAGTTAAGCATAACTGGGATAAATTCGACCGTGAAATCGCTGGGGATATCATTGATCACTACCAAGATTACGGAGAAGATCCAGCATCAATGCTCTTTAAAACCATCTATCAAAATGCTGATGAAGATAAGCGGAGAGCAATGATAAAGAGCTTTCAGACCAGCGGAGGCACAGCCCTTTCAACTGACTGGAAAGATGTAGCCACAAAGGACTATGAGGGGAAAGATCGACTAGAGGCTCCTGGCGGCCAAGAATGGCGCAAACCCGAGATCTGATGGCTTGATAGAAATATGATCTATGATTAATGAAAAAAGTAATTGTATATTCAATGAAATTTGAGATAAGTTTAAAAATAATTAAGTTAATTATGGTTCTTTGATCTTTGTAAAGAAAAGACACATATAAATTATATTTTAAGAGATCTGTCAATGATGAGGGTGTGCCTATCAACATTTCTGATTTCTCAGTAAATAGTTTATAAGACTATTTGTAAAAGGTGATGATCTGCAAAGTATCCCCAAAACTCTGTGATAGCCTCATTTCAGGCGCAATCCCTCATTAGCCATCTAAAATTCCTTTTCTAATTGCATAGAGATTCATGATTATGCTCTAATGACACATTATTATAATTGATAAGCTATAATCCATGGAGCATAGCTTATATAAACAATTAGCTTGGCATTTCCAGTGTTTAGTTGTTATGGTTGAAGTGTAGATGATTGTAAAAGAGGAATGAAGTATAATTTATAGACACGTGCATCTTTTGGTGAATTAATTCCTTTTAAAGTTTAGGTCAAGTTTGGCAGAGGATAATTACCAAGCAATATGAAGATTTAACAATAAGTCAGTTACTTATATTTGCAAGGTGAAGCCAAAATATTATCGAGTCTTTACACAAACTTATTATATATTGCCTTAGAAAATTTACAACAGAAGCTTGCCTTGAAAGTAATCAGTAAAATCAATCAAAAATAGGATTGAGCGATCCTGAATACCAAACAATCGAGTCCTATTTTTGCAAACTCTCATTTGGCTTTACCAAGCTAATTGCTGTGATATTAATAGCATATAAGATTTGCAACATTATAATAGATTATTGTGATGGAGAGATAATACCTATCCAACAAACCCCTGCACTACGCTAAGATCAGTTTAGATGTATATTTAGATCTATTTTAGAAGAGAATGAAACTTGTGGACATGGTCATCAACAAACAGATTCCGGTTTCAAAAGCATCCAAAAAACTAGAGATCAAACTCTCGACTGCCAAACTCATTCTCAAAAAGTTCAAAGAAGAGTCCAGCTTTTTTGAAAGCAGGGCTCAGAAGAAAAAAAGGATAACTGATAACTACTCTCCACATAATTTTTCTACTTCCATAACTTCTCCATTTCCTGGCCAATTCTTATCTCCAATGATGTCTATTCCTCATTACGAGCCTCAGTTTATGATGATGCCTCCATACCCAATGTTTTCTCCTCAGCATCTAGGAGAAAACATGAACATGCTATCTCCATTTCCCCACTTAATGAAAAACCAATCTGATATCAAATCTCCTCTTGATTCTAACCCCTTCTGGCCGGACTACCAGTTTCCAAACTGTCAATGATACTCTTTATTTTTTATGAATCTTCATATTATTTCATCGGATTTAGTCATGGCCAATTCATATAAGGTAGCCTAACTCAATAGAAAGCAATAGTTGTAAGATTATTAAAAGGGTTTAATAAAGAGAATGGCAGTGAAATTAATCAAACGAAAAACCAGTTTGCCATAGCAACTTCAGAAAGATTTATATCAACATGTTTATTTATTATTTTATGAGTATAAATCAATCTTATTTCTTGGCCTATTAGGAGTTTCGGATCTTTGATCTCTCTGGTATTTTACGATCAAAGTGTATGGCAACCTTTTCTGCAAACTGTATTGCCCCTAG
>Ga0302191_10001226_pt1 | contig 16363 bp, 5 predicted proteins | sample II_Bog_E3_1_FD_198775 | JGI IMG/M metagenome (GOLD analysis project Ga0302191, IMG submission 198775) | Peat permafrost microbial communities from Stordalen Mire near Abisko, Sweden - II_Bog_E3_1 | ecosystem: Environmental > Terrestrial > Soil > Wetlands > Peat | place: Sweden: Abisko, Stordalen...
TTAAATTTTAAAGGCACAAGCTTTGATGATTAAACAAAAGTTTATAGGTGAGGCAGAGCAATGATAAATTATACCATCCAATCGAGCTTCAATTGCAACACCATTTATTAATCTTAATAAGCATTATAATGTCAAATCAGTCAAAAAGGTCAATATAAGATATTTTGTAATCTTATACTGCTGCCCCTGTTCATAAAATTAATATCAATTTATAATTTTATTAATTCTCTTCAATGATTATTAAATAGGCGAACCATTCTAGAGATCAACTACCATTTTCTAAAAGCTAAGCGAAGCAGCCTCATAAATAATCGACTCAAATTGAAATCAGCTTATTGACTGGAAAACATATTAGGACAAATCAAGAAATTTAAACGGATATTAAAGTTAAAAGAATTCTAAGCTATCAAAAAATTTCATTTAGTATTCGAAAAATGAATTAAATGTTTAAGGCAGATATCAAATATTTGGGCAAGTCTTAGCCAAGTAAATTTTAGAAAAGGGAGTAAATAGTTTCTTATGAAAAGGGTAAAAGAAAAAATAGAATGGCAAATAAATAAATTAATAAAATACCTGAAAAGATCAAAACCAGCTCTTAGAAACTAAAAATATGTCTGCATGCCAATAAAAATAGGCCTCAAAGCTATAATATATGCACTTCCGGATAATTATTTCATAACTTCAATCCTTTAAAGTTGTCCGAAAAGAAAAATCATAGAGTAAAAACATCATACAGTGAAGATCAATCTCAAATTCATTAAGTTTAAAATTAACTTATTAATGAAGAGTGTCCAGAAGAAAGAAAGGATATTTGCAAATCTTCCAAAGCAAATAAAAAAAGTATAATCAAAGTCCTCAAAGACGAAAACCAATAATCAATTTTAATCAACACTGATGGTATTCCTGGCATAAATTTCAAAGGTTATGATGCTAAAAAACTTAATAATGCTAATAATAAACTAGAAGGTTCGCTGAACCAGACAAAAAGCTCATTTGTAAGCAAGAGCGTATCTACGTATATTCATATGGGTACAACTATTCCAATTTAGGATCATTATTAAGTGGCCATTCTAATTAGGCGATCGACAAAATGTTTTTACTCAGAAACGAACAAGGTTTGGAGGCTAAGCCCAGATAATGGCATTTATACAATTGCTTGAGGCTAAATAGCTTATAACTATGTACAACACTAACGAATTAGATCAAACTAATCTAAAATTATCGTGCTAAAATTGGATTCTCATCGACTACAAATAGCTAAAATATCTGAGAGGATGGAATCCCAAATAAATGAAAGAGTTTAGTATTTCAATAAAGTTGTTTGTATCGTCTATAATGCTGAATCTATATCAGAATAATAACTTTGATTTTGATAAAACCAAGTATCGAATTAACAACTAACTGGTCGGCAACAAAGTTTAAAAACATATTCTATAAAATGCAGACTTCAGTCTGTAGGCAAGTAAGCAATTAGTTTATATAGATACCATTATATCTCTTTGGGATTTATTGATTGGCATGTTTGTCAGCAAAAATAACGACATTATCTGGCACCTCATTTATGCGATCGGATATCTTTACAAAAAATATAATTTTTATAATGAAGTTGATGAACAGATATCAACCGAAGGAGATCAAATTATTCACTTGAAAAACAACTAATAGCTCATTAAATAGTATCAAAATATCTTTCTATTGCAATGCAAACAAATTATTGAAAGGTTGCAAATCAACGGAATAGCTCTTGGATTCAGAAAAAGGAAGTATAAACTAACTAACGACAATTATAAAATTATTCGAGGAGAAAAATATGACCATTCGCTTTTTAAGGAAACTAATTAGCACTAATATCTTTCCATTAGGGCCACTCCAGTTTAAATCGGAATCCTCTTTTTGGATTGTCTCAGCTACCCCAAATTTCACTAATTGTTTCTCTTAAAGCTACCAATTCAAGTCAGCATTCGTTTTCAGGTGGGCAATAATTTTTGGGAAAACAGGATTCATACTTGGAGGCATGATTTTGCCTAGTTTATATCAAATAATAATCAAGTCATGATGTCAATTAATAATGAGAGCAGCAGTTATGCTTTGATCGCGTATAACTATCTTTTACAAACAGTAGTAGTTTGTAATGATTGCAAAGTTAACATGTGCAAAAAAGACTTAGAAAGGATTCATGAATGGATGCAAATAAGTTTCAATAGATTTAAAAAATCTAAAATTCATCATTCAATTTGTGTTCCAAAGGACTGCCAAAGGACAAATTGATGAAGCTCAAATTTTAAATTTGTTAAAGCAATAAATATCAGTTTTATTTAAAAAAATTTAGAAAGAGCGCGTTTTTGGATTATTTTCGGTTATGGCTTTGCTAAACAGCTACAAATTTTTTATTTTAAAGGCTCATTTTAGAAGTCTTGCCTGTCTGTAACGCTTTTTTAAAGTTTAACTTTTTAGGCTTTTCAGAAACAATTTAAGGACTACTTGTAGGTTGGCTGATTGTTTTAGTGTCAGGTTAGCCATTAATGGAAAAGGTTTTAATGTGTTGGTTTAGAGTGGTGGAAATGGAAAACTTTGGAACTGCATTTTGTTTATTTTATATTTTAGGTTCTTATTTAAACATCTTCTGATTTGTTAATTCCACTGATGTCTTCGTTTATTTTGGTTCTTTTTTTATTATTTAACCTTTGCAATCGGAGTCTTAAAGTGAGTTATTTTTCTTCAAAAATAAGCTATTATGAGAATTTGGTGTTTCTGTCTATTCATTCGACATTGTAAAGTGTAATATTTAATCAAGATATGATTGCTTGGTTGGAATTTATACAATTGGGGATTAAAGTTAATTAAAGGTTAAGTTATTTTGATTATTTCCGTTCAGTAAATGTTATTAAAGATGAGGCTCTTCGCATTTTTGTGGTTCTTCTATACTTATGATCTTGCGAGCAGGGTATTTTTATATTTATTAATCACCATCAGAACCATTCTGCTTATTGGGAATAATTTATGTTTGTATTTCAAGATCATTTATTTTAATAATAATCTATTAAAAGGGATTGTATTCGTTGACTTTAGCTTACTTGTTTAAAGGTGTGCTCTCATCTAAATGTGACGATTTCTATCGTGCCAGCTTTACATCCTCATTTTCCTTTTTTTATTTACTCATAACTTCAGGGCATTCAACTTGTACCTCAATACTATTTTTATTTACTATATTGCTTTTACTGCTAATTTTGTTCAAGGCCCCTTCTGTATTTAATTTTTCCTCCAAACACTGAGTCATTTCGGATAATTTTTGTTATTTCACCCTCCTCTAGTTAATTTAGCATTCATTTTAATTTAATTTCTTTTTCTACAACATTTCTCTTAGTCTTTTACGATTTTATTATCCATCAATTTTAATACTTTCGACAATCCTTACTTCTGGCATTTCGTCATAATAGCTATCAAAATCTTCATATTGTTGATAGATGTGGACCTTGCCTTATATCTATACTGCTTTTTTTATTTTTTACTATTTATCTATCCGTGGGCAGGAAGATTAAGATTATACAATATTAATGAGTTGACTTTTCATCTTTCTTTAATTCTTTTTTCTTTGCTATTTTAGCTATTTTTTACGTTTACGCTCCTACTATAATTTGGCCAATTTTTCATGAAATCTCTTTTCGAGTTTTTGTAATTTATATAGTTTTTATTCCATCTCTTTAAATTTATTATTTTTCTCTTCATCTGTTAGACTTAAAATTCGCTATGTCTTTTTTGTTTGGGGTCTTTTATTTAGAGATGAAATGGGGAAGAATTGTTGATATTAGTTTGTTTCATCTTTTTCAATGCTGAGTGTGAGAGTAGCATGTTCTAAGTAGCTAATGTAATCATCAGTATTGTCTATGAGCGTATAAAGGGAAAAAATGTCCTGTTGTTATTTAGCGAGATTGTATTTGGAGTAGAAATTCAGTTTATCTTGTTAAAAGTTGCTGAAAGACATAGTTAAATAATTTATTGATTATGTTACCACACTTTAACTTGCGAATATATGAAGTATAATCAAGTGGAGTTAAATTCCTTGAGTACAAACTATTTGGATCCTGAAACAAATTTATTCTTGCGCTTTTTCGCTCTCTCTTCTTGTTCCTTTCTTTGCTGTTAACTTCCTCCCTTCAAAAGTCCCTCTTTGTATAATATCTATAAATCTTTGACTGAGTAAGCCTAAAATGTGAGTACTTAATCTGGAGGACTGTACTCATCAAGCCATGAATCCAGCCATCCTTTCTTTTCTAAATCCTTGAATTTAATGCCATATTTCTTTTTATATTTTAGCATAGTCTTAGGTTGTGCGATGTATCTGATATACAAGATAAGCAAGGCCACACAAAAAGCAGGAAGTAGAAACATATATTTGAAGTGTTTGGGAGTGAAAATAGGAGAGAATAAAACACTTTTTTAGTATTTGATCATTTCTGCTTCCTTATCCTTAATCATTAATTCGAATGCCTCTGCATATTCTTTATTGTTTTGAGATATAGGAATATTTGAAAGGGTTTCTATTCTGCGCTCTAATGTTTTCTTACGTTATTAGACGGACCGTATTTTTCTAATGTTGTATACAGATGGCCTTTTGATGTAAATCAACAATTTATTGCCAAACATATAAACAATTATATAAGAACAACTATTATTCTAACATTACTTTAAACAATTTATTAATTAACTTAGAATATAATTCACATTTATTATGGTTTAAAATCAGTTAAAATTTTATCCTTTACCTAAAGATTGATTCAATTAATGATGATCTTAGTTCTAAATTAAGTCATCATCTTCTTAAAATTGATTGACATAGTTGCTGATAAGATCCTTTTTCTTATTAATTTCCTCTTCTTCACCATCAATTTTATCATCTTTCAATTTTGCTGTTGCTTATTTTGTTTATTAGTCGAGTATCTAGATGATTTACTCTTCCTTTACTTTATCATTAATCATGGCATCGTACGAGGGATCATTTTTAATAATTTTGACTGATGATTGCCCAATTGTATCTTCGAGGATTTATTATTTTTATTCTAATTTTTACTCAAAAGTAAATTTATTTCTCTAAATATTGGTGATTGGAGTCACTTCGACTTTTTGTAAAAATTAATTTCTTTCTTGCGAGATATTTTTGTAATTTTTATAATAATGGCCTCGATTTAATGGTACTGGATTGTATTTGGATTTAATGCTGGTATTATTATTTTAGCTAATTAGGGTCGAGAGCTTGTAACTTTTTTAAATATCATTATTACCCAAGGGCTTTATCTTTTAAATTACCACCAACTCCTTACTTCTTATTTGCTGCTAACCTCTATTCACCTCAAGTTCCGATATCATTGACTGCTGAGTTCTGCTGCTGAGATCTTTTCTTTTCTATTCATTAATGCGAAAAGTATCAATAGAAAAGTCACTATGTTTTCTATATGTCCTTCCAGGCGAAGCAGCTTTTTTAATTAGTGGCATTTTTTTTCTTTTAATGCCTTATTGCTAGCTATTATCTCTTTATAAAACATGGTCCAAGTCAACTCCATTAAAAATAGGTTCGTTAGAATTATCAGTTGTTTTTGACCTTTGCTTATAAATGTTAATAAGTTCTGAGAGTGTTTCCTCCAATGCCATAATTTCCTTCTTTTGATACATATTTTTAATTTACAGTTTATTTAGTTGCTCATCTCTTTCCTTTAATTTGTCCACTATTTGCTACAATTGCTTTAGCAGTTGGTGGTATTTTTGCTGTTTTGTGTTTTTTGTGCTTTATATAGTTTTCTTCACGATTTACAACTGGTAGTTTTTCTGCCTATAAACATTCTACAAACGTTTTTCCTATTCGTCCTGACGATCATACACTGACTGACCCTCCAAATATCTCTCTGCCTAGATGTGCTGTTCGTTGATTTATTGCAATTTATACTCCAGTCTCTTGACATCAGCTTAGCTAAGGGTTAGTTTTTCTTCTATTTTTGTCTTTTTACCTGTTTGAACATCTCTTTCCCACTATAGTTTGTTGACTTCCGCGAAAATATCTTGTCCGTTTTATATATTTTAGCCAATTGATTTACTTTTCAGTTTTAGTTATTTAATCTTCTGTTTTGCCTTTTGAATCTTTTCCTTTATTTATGCGAATATACTGTCTTGCTCTTCCTTTCCTCCACTCTCGTTCGCATAGACTCGCTTTTGGAGTTGCTCATATTCAATCTTCAGTCGATAAATTATGGCGTTGTTATTTTCAATTTCTCTTTCTCTGTTTTGGTTGTTCTTACTTCCCACATTCAGTTGTCTAGAATGTTTTAGCCCTTTCATATTAGCTCTGTCGTTGATTGCAGCCTCATCATTAATGGCTATGAATTCTCTTTTTAAAAACTGAAACTCTTGCTGGATTTCATCCGTGGAAAGGAGAACATAGTCGTTGGATCGAGCCAGCCATTCATACCGCTATTGGTAAAAATTATTTTTGTCCACTGCCAAATGTTTGTTAATCTGAACTACTTGGAGAGAGAAGTACCTTGGGCAACTCAATCTATTATCTTGATTTGGGGATTGCTGATGTTTTTTTAGCTCCTTCATCCTTAGAAAGAATATTCATGCAATGGAATTATTATATGAAACTTTTTCATCATCAGGCATTACTATAACTCATTCATTCGAAAAATTATGCACATGTATGGGCAAAATATTTAATTTGTCAATTCATTGTTATTGGCTTTGAAAATAAACCCAAAATGAAAAGAAAAAAGGACTGTTTTGCAACAATAGCATAAAAATGTTGACTTTATTCGTGGTTTAAGAAGTTAAAAATTGAGAGATAAACTCTCGTTAAATATTTTTATTTTCTCTTCATAAATTCTATTTCGTTATTCATTCGTTATTATTTGGAATGAAATATTGCAAGATAACTTAGATCCAGCCTTAAGATCAAGAATAAGTCCTTGAACCCTAAAACTATACCCACAATCAACCGCTAATTCCTCAAATCAAAAATGTATCTTCTTCTCCCAATCAGGAAGAAGTCTACAGAAGATAGATTGAAGAGAATTCATTAGAAATATCCAAACCCTTATCTGACTCTATGAACTACTTTGATGTGCAAAGTGACCTCACTGAACATATGAGAGGAGTTTTACTGAATTGGCTTGTGGAAGTGGTCCAAAAATACAAGCTAATGGATGAAACGTTCTATCTAACAGTGAAGATAATTGATTCTTTTCTAAGAGTTGAACTACTCCTGAGAGGTAAACTTCAACTTTTGGGTATTACTGCCTTATGGATTGCTGCCAAATATCAATAAACCTATCAAGTACCTAAAGTCCAAAATCTTGTTTACATCTGCGACAATGCATATGAAATCGAAGATATCTTATCGATGGAAGGCCGAATTTTGGTAACCATTGGCTTTTAAACACTATCCAGTCCTCCTCCTCTCTTCTATTTTCAGCTCTTGAATAATCACGCCCAACTCACTGAAAAAGATTGTTGGCTGGCGAGATATTTGCTTGAATCAGCAGTCTTTTAATTAAGTTTTCAGCAATACTCTCCCTCTACGATTGCCTTTTCTCTCATCTTCTTCATTAAAAAACTTAGAGGCGACAGCACCCTTCGAGAACAAAAAATGCTTTCAGACTGGAAAGTCAAAGAAGGAGAGCTAAAAACAGTGATACGCTAAATCTGTCGATTATGGCAGCGTGCTGGCCAATTAGAAAGTTTGACAAGCTTAAGAAAAAAGTACAGCCAAAAGCAGTACATGGAGGTATCCAAGATTCGCTTGGCTGAGCGCGTCAAATGAAATACTTTGGCTTAGCTTTGAAATAATGTGATATATTTATTTATCTTGCTAATAAAGCATCTAAATAGTAGATATTCAAATCACGGGTAGAGATAATTAAGGATATGCTGTTAAAATTAACTTATTACTTCTTCTTTGCTGAGAGAGGATTATCTCAGCTTCGACAGTAAGACATTAGTTTTTTATTCCAGAACGTTTTTTTATTTTTTAAATGATTCTAACTATTTCTTTAAATGTTTATTTTATTACAAAAGCATGGGATAATTTTGCTTGTATTACACCATCTTTGAGTATTACTAGCTGTTCATGTTTTTAGTCGACAGAATTGAACTTGATAGAGATGTTGAAGAGCGCTTCTTCATCAAATTATTCACACTTGTTTACCTTCGCAAATTTTCATTATTGCTATTTATGCTTTCATCATATAAATTCATTGTCTTTTATAAAGTTTGGCATAGGCATTTTTTTATGAAAGATTTTTATAAAATTTTATGTACTGATGGCCTATTTTGTGCTTCGGTATCTAGCATCTCATAGACCAAGTTTTTAAGATCAGAAGAATAGTTGGTTAGAATGGGAGGCATCTTTTGGGTTAAAATTTTGACCATAAGAGCACTACTATCTGAATCACAAATGATTTACTTTCAGCTTAAAAAGGATATTTGAATGTCATCATCTTATGAAGAACACACCCCAAGCTCCAAATATCTGATTTTTGATTGTACTTCATGTTTTACCAGATCTAAGGAGCCATTATAAAGGGAGTTCCAATTTTGGTCTTTGCCATATCAAAGGTTTCGTTCATTAGTTTTGAAATGCCAAAATCGCCAATTTTCAGTTCATTATTACATGTGATGAAAATGTTATCTGGCTTTAGATCTCTGTGAACGATCTTTTTTTCATGAATATACTTTAGTCCAATGGCAAGTTGAATAAACCATTAAATTATCTGTTCTTAACTTAGACTTTTTCCTTAGAGCTTTTTTGTTTACAAATATTTTTAAAGATCCCCATTTTATGCATACTCCATAACAATGCATACTTCTTTATCTTTAACGAAACTTTAAAGATATTTAATAACATAGCAATGATTGAGGTCCTGCATAAGTTTAACCTCTTTCAAAATTTGTTATTTTGATTATTTCGTTCGATTTTGTAAACGAATTTTCTGAAATAGGAATGTGTTTACTTTCATGATGTAATGATGGTGATCGAGATTGGACTAAACAAGAAAAGCTTCTCCAAAATTGCCATTGCCAACCTTTCCATGGAGAGTGTAGATATGATGTTTGGATTTCGTGGCTGTCTGTTTCATTTAAGATCGTGGCGGTTAATTTATCACTATAAATAAATGAAGAAATTAGATGATATAAAGAAGCTTCAAGTATATTCAGATATCAAAGATATTTGCACTAAAATTAGAAACATTATACAATTTATTTATTGAATTGATTATGTAAAAGAGTGAAGATAAGTTGGGAAAAATAATTATTACGAACATTTAGAAAAATATTGAGCCCAAGCAACTCATTCAATATCTGAGTACAAACAAATTGTTGGAAAAAATCCATAAATTCAGCAAATCCTAAGATAAGATAAGATTGCAGTTTATCAATGAGAAAGAGGCACACTCATTTTATTATTAAAACTGTTTTGTCTCCAAAATTTTAGTCAAAAAATTCAACATTTACTACTCATTCTTTGATGACAAACAAAACAACAAAATTCTGCAATATGAGTTGAGTGGGAATTTGGAAAATAAAATGCGACCAATATTTGAAATATGCAACTTTATTAGCAAGTCCTGTTTTCGATTTTCAATGAAAGATAACAAATTTAATACAAATAAATGCATTGTTGAGCTTGAAGACATCTCTAATTAAACCTAAATTCTAAATACTTTGTAATCAAAACTTAACTAAATATAGGTAAGCATTAGAAAAATAGAGAACGAGTAGGATTAAAATAACTTGTTTAAATGCTCAATTTAAATCGTCAATTTTTAATAAATTAAAAGCTTAAAAATCGGGAAAGAAGAACTAAAAAATCTTGAAAAACATCTATAACTTTTAATATCAAAAATATGCTCTAATCCCATTAAAACTGTGGAAATTATGACCTTGTAAGATCAATCGTAGTAAAAATTAAAATTAAAAATCAAGGCTTTTCTTCAATTTAGCAATCCTTAACTGACCATGCATCTTTTTTAAAAAATAAGAATTCATTTTATAGATTATAACTAAATTAAGGTCAAACTATATTATTTCAGACATTAAGCCAATACATTCATGACCCTATTTACCACAGGACTGCAAAGACCAGTAAATATTGATTCTAAACATTTTTAAGACCAAATTTTAACTTCTTTTCGAAACATCAATGCGAAGATAGTGCAAGTTCTTGTAAAATAAGGATATGGAAATCTTTGTACAGCAAAAATTTATATGGCGGACTAGTAAAGCGGCAAGTAGTTGATTTCAAACTATAATAAAAATAGAGAGTTCATTTTTCGTTTATACAAAGATAAATCCAAAATATCTCTAAATTTATTCCAAAAATTAGAAAAAATCAATGAAATGAAAAAAATTGAGACAAATACTCAAAGGATCCTCAGTAATATGAGATAAGCCAAGCTACAAGAGATGAGATGTACACCTATTCCTTTAATTCAACCACCAATGTATAAACCCTACCGACATACTAAGACTAATTTCAAACCAAAGCATAGGCAACGCTAAGGCCAAGAATATCAAGATAATAATCACAAATAATCAAACTTTGTTGTATAAAAATCTTTTAAACTAAAAGAAGAGTAGTTTCCATCTATCTGATTAGATATTTATTCTTATTTGGATCAACAATTACATGTATTATACTAATCAGTGACTGCTTGGCTTAGTGCCATCTACATATAAGTTGCGTGATGCCTTCGGAAGAACAATTTAAATCCCTTAGAAATTTTTATCAACTTTGACCTGACAGCCCAATCTAGATGTGTTCGTCAGTCCAAATGCTAAATCAAGTAGATCTTCTTCTTCATCTTTGGGGGGTGGCAGTTTAGCATAAACATTTTCTGGCAGAATAATGTGACAAGTGGAGCAAGCTAAGCTGGCCTCACAGGCTCCTTCTAACTCGACATCGAACTCTTTGGCAACTTCTAGTATATGACGCCCTGCAATGGTTTGCACTTCTTTTTTGGTTCCGTCTCTTCGTATAAAGCTAAATTTAATGAGTTATGAACTCATCATAAACCTTCCTATTTTTCTAAGCAACATGCTAATTTTTGAACTTTTAGCAGTATATTATATAAATAGTTTAATTATGCTCTAACAATGAAACAAAAACATCAATTTAATCCAAATTTTTATTTAAGTGGCGTCCACAAGTAATTGAAGTATGTATAGAAAGAGTTTGAGGGAGGAGTTGAAACAAAGCTTGGATCAACATATATCCAGTTTATTTCAAAGTATTTAGTCGTTATGGTTTTTTATGGAGAAGAAATTGAGGTTATCCATGACCCAGTAATGTAGTACTGTGGATCTAAATCCCAACCATCTTGAGAGTAAATAACATTTAAGATAATTCTTTAATTGCCACATGTATTAACTGTCGCACCAGTTCCGCCTACAGTAATCGTATCACTTGATTTCGAACCATACTTTTGGATTGCCCAAGCTGATTGAGAAATTGAATCAATGTAATAACTACTTGAGCAAGGCGAGGGAGAGTTGCAAGATAAAATTTGGTTTAGCCCAAATGGGATTACAATAGTCGATGACGTGGTACTTCCAACTGTGTAACAACTGCCTGTAGAAGGATTCTCAATTGAATATAGATTTGAATTTAATACTATATTTTTGCCCACTTGATAGCCTGGATTGCCTGAAAATGATGTAGGCAAAGAAGCAGAAACACTGACTGAAATTGTAGAAGTTGTCCCAAGATTCACACCACTCTGAGTTACTGAGAGACTTGCGCTGCTTAAAATATATGTATTACCACTAGATACAACTACTAATGTCAGAGATGCAGATTTAATTATATTCGTGCAGATAATGCCTGAGATTAATGATGGATTTATTGTTGTGCTGCTGGAAGATAAAGATGAGCAATCTCCCTTCAAGCAGATGGAGAATGTACCTAGATAATCATTATTAATATTAGCGCAGTTCTAGGTTGTTGGAGTAATTGTGCAATAATATGTACCAGAAGTAGTTATATTTATTGTTCCTGAAAAGCAACGCCCTCCAACTCCGGGAAGCGGTAAAAGTAAGTACTGATTTGCAGCAGTTTTCAGATATTGATTAGTGAATGTGTAAGAACTAGCCAGTGTGAGACTGTTAACAGCTGACGTGATTATTGATTTTGAAGAAATTGATTGTGAACTAATTGATGAACTGCTTTAAATAGAATTTTACAATAAGCTAGTTGAAGGATAGTTAATACTGGTTATGGTTGGATATTGATAATAGTATCCAATGTTTCCTTGATTGTTGTAGTAAATACAAGCTAAGTCAGAAAAACTTCCCTTATCTTATTGCGAATTTTGATTACACAAATTTTATAAGGAACTACTTGTTATGCATTGATAGTTAGTTGACCACGAAGTCGTAGAGCTCTACTCATAAGAAAATATATACTTGAGAGCATGCGGAATCACAACAACAGTAATTATCGCAAAGATTTACTGTGACATCGCATGAGCAAATTGCTAAATTCTGATAATAGTTCGTGATAGAAGAACCGGAAAGAGTGGCCATCGCAAGGGAAACCGAATAGGCATTAATCCCCTGATAAATGGTAAAAAGAACAGCCACAACAATTATTTCTTTCATTGTTATTTTCAAATTGTATATTATTAATGATTGAATTATTAACATAAAATTTGTAATTGAAAGTCAATTTGCTGAAAACTAACAATTATTTCCTTCAGTAAATTCCTATTTTATCAATCCATCAAAGTATAATCATTGTGTGTTCACCTTCGTTTATCTTGCATTTTTCGCGAAATCTAGGAATACTTTAGTTTATAATAAATCAAGTCTTTCAAATATGTCTGCTCCCTTTATTCAATAACGACTATAGCCCCACTTATTCATGAAGTTATTTAGTATATTCGATACTATTTAAGATCTACTCGTACTCGAGCAAACAAGTACGTGCCGATATCAAATGACATTGAGTATACTCGATAACTTCAATGATCAAGAAATTCATATCTTGAACCTACTACTCGATAACTTCATGAACTAGTATTAACTAATAGGACCTACAGTTGATACAAAGTTTCACTTTTTATAGCTTCTAAACTACGAATCGTAAGATCTTTTGACCCCTTCCATTCGATTCCTCCTCGAAAAAAAAATATCGAGTTGTCTTGAGATATGTTTGAGACTGGAAAAAAATTACCACTTGATACTTGATACCTTTCGATATTTACTCGTAATCATTTTGTCGAGTATGAGTAACTTCGAGGCTAGACAACTAAAACCAAAAATAACAACATATACTCTATCTTCCTTGCGTGCGATCGATCCTTTCCACGGGTAAAAACATTTTTACCCCCAGCCCACGAGCACAATATTAGTTTAAATTATCACGTTTTTATCTACTGTCTGCTAGATGACGACGAGATTATCAAGCCAACCCCGCAAGATCAAATTTAATTTGCTGTCTTGATTTACAATGGCGGATTAGCAGAAATTGTATACTAACGAAACAGATATAACTTTGACGGCAAGGAATTTATTCCGCCCATTATTACCATGAACAATCCCCAGGAATGAGGTCTTTCAAGGGCCGAAGGCTGCCCATTGTCCCATCTATTTAGAAAGTATTTTTTAATGGTAGCAAAATTTTTCAGATTTATTGCTGAGTGAACAGATACAGTATATTTGTGAAGAGGCCACACACTGACAGAAGTATAAATATCAATCAGTCAACCTGCTACCAAAGCAGGCAGCTATTCTAGTTGTTGATGTTATGGTCCGTAATTTAAATCAGTGCGCTCTCTAACCTTATAACTCTTCATTTTTATATTCTCCGTGTCAGACTTTAGCTTTATTTCATTCTACTTTTGCAGTTTGAAATAGTTAGTTAGATCTTCAATAATAAAAAAAATTATTTAGATCAAGGCCCAGCCTGTTTAAATACTTGGCAAAAGCATTCTTGCCCATGTCTACATGTTGTCGGAGCAGCTAGTGATCAATATTCTTAAAACTTGCAGTGATTTCACACCCATAGTTTTATAACGAGGTAGTAAAGATAATAATCTCGAATAGAATAGAATAATGCTGCACATATCATAAAGATAGTGTTCTATAATATTGGATAATTTCTACAGTTCTCCGATAAAGGCAAAGCAGTACTGTCTTCGGGTATACTCAAGCAAATAAATCGAAGTCCCCGTTTTTAAGAAAAAAATGTCATTTAATATTCGCGTTTATCTTCTTCTACAGATAGATGGGATGATGTGGCGACAATATAATATAGTTATTTTTGTTCAGATGGAAATAGTTGTGTCTTAATGCACTTAACTCTATATAACGAACCTAGTTTTAATCAAAAAGATTAGTTTGATGGTCATCTGTTGACTATCAAGAACTCTGCTTGTGAATGCACTTATTTCAGTATAGCTCAGAAGATATAATTTATTAATAGATAGCCTGGTTAAGCAATTTGTAACCATAGTTAGTGCAAAGGTCATTCCTTATTATTTTGCGGTCCAACGATACCTCATCAACAGTGAGATGATTTTGCCAGTTTTCTGCTCGGCATTGAGAGTCAAAATATAGGGTATAAATTAATGTTTTGTTTGAACAGCAGAAACGCAAGATTATATCATTGCAAACGTTCGACAAAAGACTCAATTTGTCAAACACTTCTCAATAATGTCGTTGATCTTGTATTTTTCTGCAATGTTATGAAGAGTATCGTTGCTATTCACTATGCTATTGGAGATTATCTGGCTGACAGAGCGGGGATCAAGGTGGAGCCTACAACAATGGAAGTGAGATTACCGTAAACATCCAATGGTGCTTTTTTTTGTTTGAGCCAAAACACAGAACTCGATACGCAAGATGGAGATTTAAAAAAAAGACTGGTTGCTAATTTAGATAAGTTTAAAAACATCCAGTCACTCAATAACTTATTCGAGCAAGAATGCCAGCATTGATCTACCTTCAGAAAATTATCCGACTACAAATAAAACTATCCTGATCAAATTATCAGCTTCTAATTAGCCTGATAAATGACTCTCCTTGCTCATAAAGGACAGTTTTAATTTCAGTACAGTGATCTCCTTGTTTGTTTGACTGCTACAGAATTTCTAAGTGTTAAACACATGGGTGATTTCTATCTTTTTAATTTTATGCAGCCAGGAATCTAATCCAGCAAAACAATATTCTCGCCTACCGAGTGGATACCTTTGGATTTCAAATCATTTTGTTGTTGATTCGCTAAAATTATATTAGAGTTAATTGCGATAATAGTACTCAAAAGTCTAAGCGTGCTCTTTTAGTTTTGCCAAATCATGTGGCTTCAGAACTAGTTGGTGGATTGGCCTTCATTCTTTCCCACTGTAAAATTTGAATTTATGAAGATAAGAAAATAGGGTTGAGATTGCTATAAATTTGACCGAGCTGCTTCCATGTTCTGATGATTTCTAAAATGGCAGTAATTTATATGTGGAGTTTGCTGGTCTTCAAGTTGAAAGGATTCTTCAAGACCTATAAACTGATGATTTTAATTGAGTTGGATTTGTACTTTTCGATATTTGAAAGATGACGATAATCTTTTGGCGGAGTTGTTTCTTCTTGCTGAGATAGTTTGAAATATGAGTACATTAAGCAAAGCCAAATTAAACAATTTTGAATGTATATGCAAAGCCATAAAAGCTATAGAATCCAGAGATAACAGTGCCACTTGAATCATGGATGGAGGCAAGCTATCAGTCGTTCTGAGTATGTATTCCCTATCTCAAAATTATAAGTTTATGGTTAATTAAACATATCAATTTACTTCTTTTCAATAAATTATAATCCACAAGTAAAATAATTGAGACCATTATTTACCAAGTTGGCAAGCCATTATGTAATGGAGAAAGCCAGCTTAGTTTCTAATGGATTTATCACTCAGACATGTTTGCAGTTTGAAACTATTTTTGAATACTCTTAGAGAAGAACTTCCTAATCATCTGAATCGCTTGAAATTATAATATAATTAATGGTGAAATACAGGTATTGTTGAATTGATTCTTAAATTCATGGCAGTAGTCTTTGCACTACCCAATCATCGGTTTCACTTTGCAACCATTCATAATTATTATCATTTACTTTATCTTTTAGAGTAATCGTGAGTTTTCTTACAGTTTTTAGATTATCTAGCAAATTCATGTAGCACTAGACTGCACATGCATGTTTTAACAAATCTGTCCAGGAATTATCTGATTTCAACTTATTGCTGATGCTTACTTGCTCCAGTAATTGCCAATTGTCGATAAACATGGATTATATCAATACAATTAGTTATAGCCACAAATAGTTAAATCATCTACAA
>Ga0302191_10001227_pt1 | contig 16354 bp, 17 predicted proteins | sample II_Bog_E3_1_FD_198775 | JGI IMG/M metagenome (GOLD analysis project Ga0302191, IMG submission 198775) | Peat permafrost microbial communities from Stordalen Mire near Abisko, Sweden - II_Bog_E3_1 | ecosystem: Environmental > Terrestrial > Soil > Wetlands > Peat | place: Sweden: Abisko...
TAGCCCGGAGACATAGTCTCCAGGCATAGTGGTTCGTAGTTTGGAAACTACAAACAGCGGTAGCGGCAGAGACGGAATTTCCAGGCATAGTTCTTAGTAGTTGGAAGTTATGAACAGCAAATATTTCACAATCATAATGGTAGGTTGTGGATACCTTCCTGAAATAGAAATTCATACAATCCTCATCAATTATCAATTCGGTTCCAATCAATCGTGTCATGATCGCCAAAATATTGCAACACTTCATCCATATTATAAAGTTTGGGTTCATTTTGAATGCTAATTTGATGTAGGTAGGCCAAGTATTCGTTATGAGTCGCAAACCCCTTTTCGATGTGTTTCTTCGGAATTAACACAAACCAAGCTTCCGGGGCCTTCGCATGGTTTAAAAAAGTTTTTGTGCTATAAAGGAAGATGGCTCCGTTTACAATATTTATTTTTCTTGTCCCGGGAGCAGAAAATAAACCTTCTGAATCTTGTGTTAATTGAACAATCCAATCGTCACTACCGTTTAAACAAAGCGCTTCATAAGGCTTAATCAATGGAAATCTAACATCGTCCCAGTCACCGTGATCGGTATAGTAATAGTCCTTTTTAGTCTTTTTTCCATCACATGAAAATAAAGACAGGCCTATCAAAAACATTGTTATTATTTTCATAAATTAAATATTACCTAATCTATCCATTTGATTTAAATTTAAAGTCTTTTTAAAAAATTGGCAACCACATTTTTTACCGTCCCCGGCAAGCGTCTGCGCTTCCCGAATAACGTAAACTTGTGGAATAAAATATACCCGGTTTTAGGTAGCCAGCCTGCGGTGTAAAGGCAAAGAAAGTTAAGAGAACGAGGCTGGCGTGCGGCCGGTTACGAATAATGAATGACAAATTAAAGCTTTGCCGTTCAAAATTTCGCTTTAGAATTTGTCACTCCTTGAATTATTAGTAAATTTGATTATATGAATCTGCAGGCTGAAAAACTTGAAATAGTTAGAATGATATTAGACACTGATGATAAAAACATAATCAGGGAAGTAAAATCATTTTTTAAAAACCATAGCAAACCTGAAAAAAAAGAAGATGCAACGGAAGAATTTTATGAAGGTTTCAGGGATGCTATCCGGGAAGTAAAATCATCTTTAGAGGGAAAAGCCGAGTTAAAAGACGCAAAAACCTGGCTTAATGAACTTCAGGATTAAAATCACCCAAAATTTTGAAAAAGAAGCAAAGCCGCTAATTAAGAAATACCCTTCTTTTAAAAACGATCTTGCCAGTTTAATCAACGATCTTGAATTAAATCCTGAACTTGGAATATCTTTAGGGCACAATTTATATAAAATACGCCTTGCTATAAGTAGTAAAGGCCGGGGAAAATCCGGCGGCGCCAGGATTATAACCTATGTTGTTCTTGAAAATGAAATTGTCCATCTTCTTTCCATCTATGATAAAGCCGAATATGACACGGCCAAAGTTGATACACTGCTTAAAATACTAAAAAGCGAAGGCTTATAATTCCCTGGCAAGTAGTTTAATTCTTCAAACACATCATTTCGAATTTATTGAAACACTACTTTCTTTAGGTTTTAAATAAAAGGCAACGCAACCATGAGGATGTGAGAACTTTTCTCTAAAACATGAAACTTGTAAAAATTTCTTGATAATTAATTTCGTTTATTAAATCGCCGATCTGATTTGAGCTTGATGAAATACGACTGGAGCACTTAGCCGAAGCGATTAATTTCAGGAGTTTGGAAAGAAAGGGGTGGGCGGAGTAGTGTTATGGAGACAGAGTCTCCAGGCATATTTGTTCTTAGTTGGAAGCGACGAACGGTGAGAAGTTATCAGATGTAAATTGGTTTTGTCTTGAATTTGGGACGAAACGGAATTGTCATAGAAGTTTTGCTTAACTGTCATGATATTGTTCCACAATAAATAATTTGTATCTGTCCTTAAATGTATAAGTGATTAGTTGAAAGATATAAATAGCCTCGGCAGACTATCCACACCTTTGCTTTAGAATTTTAAAATCAAAGCAAATGAAAAATACAGTATTAATAACCGGGGCCTCATCAGGGTTTGGAAAAGAGACCGTTAAATTATTCCATAAAAACGATTGGAACGTAATAGCTACCATGCGTTCGCCTGGAAAAGAAACAGAGCTGGTGGAACTTGAAAATGTCCTGGTTACCAAACTGGATGTAACTGATAAAACAACCATCCAAAACGCAGTAGCAGAAGGGATAGAAAAATACGGCAAGATAGATGTGCTGGTGAACAACGCGGGCTACGGCTCCTTTGGCGCACTGGAAGCCTCGACAGAAGACCAGGTTAAACAACAGTTTGATGTTAATTTGTTTGGCTTGATAGCCGTTACCAAAGCCGTATTGCCGGGCATGCGCGAGCAAAGGTCGGGTATTATTATAAATATCTCTTCTGTTGGTGGCCGGCTGACTTTCCCATTCTGCTCGCTATACCATGCCACTAAATTTGCACTTGAAGGTCTTACGGAATCTATACAATATGAACTTAACCCGCTTGGTATAAGACTCAAAATTGTTGAACCTGCAGGTTATAGTACCGAGTTTGCAGGGCGGTCAATGAATGTTTTTGGTGTTGAAGACCTGGACGATTATAAATCGCCTTTCGACAATTTCATGAAAATGATAGCGCAATGGCCCATGTCGGAAAATATAGCGGAAGTAGCCGAGGCTATATACGAAGCCGCAACCGATGGCACTGAAACACTGCGTTACCCGATTGGCGCTGAAGCTGCGCACATGATACAAACGAGGGTTGAAATGGGTGATGTGGCCTTCAAAAAAATGATGTCTGCACAAACAGGAATTTAATATTTTATGACTGCCCGGGAACCTGGAAGTCATAATTTTAACAGTAACTTTATAATAAAATGCACAATACCTATATCGATATTGAATCTGTAAGCGGAATGCACCAACTGGTGCAATATACGCCACCAAAGCATCCACTGGTAAGTGTTATAGACCATGTTGATTTCTATAAAAAACGTCCCCCTACCGATGCGTTTTACCGTTTTGGGTTTTATTCTATTTCCTGCAAAAAATGCACAGGAACTTTAAAGTATGGCAAAGGGCATTATGATTTTGACGAAGGCTCATTAATGTTTACCGCGCCGGGTCAGGTGATATCGCCGGGGCCTGATATAAAAGTTGAAGAAGGATGGGCGCTGTTTATTCATCCTGACCTGATCCATAATACTGACCTTGGCAGGAAGATCCACCAGTACTCGTTCTTTAATTATGAAGCTAATGAGGCGCTGCACATTTCCGAAGATGAAAAACTGATCATCAAGGATTGTGTAATAAAGATTGAAAAGGAATATTCACGCAATATCGATAAACACACGCAGGGATTGATCGTGAGTAACATTGAGTTGCTGCTAAACTATTGCAACCGATTTTACGACCGCCAGTTTTACACCCGCACAAAAGTTAATGCCGATGTTGTACAGCAATTCGAAAAGTTATTAAGAGATTATTTTATTCAAGACAACCTAATAGAAACCGGCATGCCCAATGTTAAATATTTTGCTTCGCGGTTGAACCTGTCGCCCAATTATTTAGCTGATCTTTTAAGCAAGTTTACCGGCAAAACCACCCAGGAACATATCCATTTAGAACTGATCGGCAAAGCAAAATCATTATTATGGGGCACCAATAATTCCATCAGCGAAATTGCTTACGGGCTTGGTTTTGAACACCCATCGCACTTTACAAAACTATTTAAAACTAAGACGGGAAAATCGCCAAGCGGGTACAGGCAGTTGAATTAATGATTAAGCATGCATGTATAAGTTACCTGTTTACCCGCTTGTCCCGGTACCCAGGCCCGGACATATAGAATTGACACCCAAAGCCGAAACAGCATATCAATAATGTCAAGGGAAATGGTGCGAAAACCCAAAATTACCTTCAACATTATACCGAATTCTCAATTTGACTACAAAAACCCTCAATTAAACTACAAGTAACAAATGGCATCTGTTCACCTTTGTCATGTTATCAATTTAAAGTATATAATCATGGAAAATCAAAATAAAATACCAGGTACTCATAAAGTTTGGTTCATTACAGGCGCTTCCCGCGGGTTTGGACGTATTTGGACCGAAGCGGCGCTTAAGCGTGGCGATCAGGTTGCCGCTACTGCACGCAAGCTGGAAAGTATCGCCGCTCTTAAAGAAGAATTTGGCGAAAACGTTTTAACGCTGGAACTCGACGTGACCAAACCTGACCAGGTGAAAGCTGCCGTGGAGCAAGCATACACACATTTCGGGAGGCTCGATATCGTTCTTAATAATGCTGGCTATTCACTGGTAGGCACCATTGAAGAAGCCAGCGCGGATGATGTGCGGGCGCTTTATGAAACGAATATTTTCGGCACGCTTGCTGTTATACAGGCGGCCTTGCCCTTGCTGCGGAAGCAGGGCGGCGGCCACATCCTCGGCACCTCAAGTGGCCTTGGGCATGTCACTATGCCGGTTATTGGTTATTATTGCTCGTCAAAATGGGCATTCGAGGCTATTCACGAAAGTTTAGAAGCAGAAGTTAAAGCTTTCGGGATTAAAGTAACCATTATTGAGCCAGGCGCATATGCCACTGAGTTCGGTAGCGAGGAATCATTAAAGTTTGCAGCGGGCCTCGATATTTACGCCGATTTTAAAACGCAGTTTTTTGAAAGACTAAGAGGGATGAAAAGAGGCGACCCGAATGCAACGCCGGAGGCCCTGTTCCAAATTGTGGATGCGGAGAACCCTCCGCTGCGCTTTAATCTTGGCAGCCATAATTTAGATTGGGTGCGCACTGCGTATGCTGAACGGCTGGCAACATGGGAAGCCTGGCAATCGGTGTCAGCATCTGCTCAAGGCGAAGCAAAGTGAAGAATAAACGCGAATCAAGACATTAGAACCAAGAATCAGGAGCAACGGTGATTTAAAGTACAGTCCAGAAAAAGCCTACCTATTTCTCGTTTTTTAGTTGGTTTTTTTGACCCTTTCGTTTTCTTGGCTCTTAGTTCCTGGCTCTTGATTCGCATAATTGTATTAAATTTATAACATGAAAAAGGAAGAGAACAGCCATCTTAAATACGATTCTTTATCAGACGTTCACCTGGCGTTCGGTTTGCCCAAGCCACTCCACCCGTTGGTAAGTTTAATAGATATTTCAAAAAACCAAGTCGACAGAAGTAAATTACCCCAGTCGCATGTTTTGAATTTTTATAAAATATCGTACAGACCAAAACTCAGCGGGAAAATAAAGTACGGACAGGGTTATTATGATTTTGATGAAGGTGGCTTAATGTTCGCCAGTCCTAACCAATTATTGGGCAACCATAACAATAACGATTATTCAGACTGTTCGGGATATACACTGTTGATCCACCCGGATTTTTTATGGAACTTTCCGTTAGCGAGGAAGATAAAACAGTATGGTTTCTTTTCCTATTCGGCCAATGAAGCATTGCACCTTTCGGATCATGAACAATCAATTGTCACTTCGATTTTTAAAATAATTGGAGAAGAGCTAAATAGCAGGATAGATGACTTTAGCCAGGATGTAATGATCTCGCAAATTGAGTTATTATTGAATTACGCCAATCGTTTTTACAAACGCCAGTTCATTACCCGTAAAGCAGTGAGCAACGATCTCCTGCAAAAGGTGGACGAAATATTAGACGAATATTTCAACATCGAAAAATCGCTAAGCCAGGGAATTCCGACAGTTCAATACCTTTCGGAGAATTTAAATATGTCAGCAAGTTATTTAAGCGATATGCTGCGCTCCCTTACCGGACAAAATGCACAGCAGCATATACACCATAAACTCATAGAAAAAGCGAAAGAAAAACTATCGGCCACCAATTTATCCGTAAGTGAAATTGCCTACGCGTTAGGGTTTGAACATTCCCAGTCTTTCAGCAAGCTATTTAAAACAAAAACCAATGTTTCGCCTTTGGAGTTCAGACGATCTTTTAACTAATGGAAATAGCCAGACAATAAAGGACCACCGTTACCTGGGATGGAAAAATTGGGATTATCTGTCAGGGCGTTTGTTAAGATGTAAAAAAAGTATCGCTCACTTGGCCGATTGTGAAGAATTACCACTTTAACATTTGGCCGAAGAAACTAATGTTAGGAGTTTGGAACTAAAAGGGTGGGTTATAGTGAATATTGAGTCTCCGGGCATATTTGTTTATAGCCAAAAGCAACGAACAACCGCTCACATTTATTTAATCACACGTTTACATGACAGGAGACAAGTCAAATACCCGCAACACGGGTATTTGACTTAGAAACTAATAATACAACATACTATTAATGATGCCCGTCTTCATGCCAATGGTTGCGGTAACGGTCATCATGGCTGTCGCGTATAACCTGTTGGTCGTGACGGCCCTTGTAACCTGCATATCTGGCCCTTATGTCGCCATGGTGTTCCCATGGGTTGTGCTGGTTAACTACCACTTTATAACTATGGTACCTGTCGAAGTTACCGAAACGTGGTGGTAAAACGCCCGCGTGTACCCACACGTTGTTTTCAAGATATACATATTGATGGTTAGGTACATCATAATAAGCATCAATATCAGGCAGGTAATAATATTCTGCATGTGAATAGCCCACAGGGCCCCATTCCGGCTGACTGCCTATGTTAACGCCGATGTGCAAACCAATTTGCGCGTCGGCGGCCTTGAATGATAAACAGCCCAATGTAAAGGCCGCAATAAAAAGGAATTTTTTCATGGTATTTAAATTGTTTAGTGAATAGACAATTGAAAATTGTAAAGGTTTATTTTTTCAATATTTTGTTGTGAACAGGGATCATTAGGGTCTGCAATGCTGAGAACCGGTTTGAAAAAATTGTCAAAAAAAACTTGCGACGTTTTAATGCGCCGCAAGTTTTAAATTTCATCTAACCTGTTATTTTGGGCCTTGCTCTTTCCAATGGTTACGGTAGTGGTAATCGCGGCTATCGCGGATCAGTCTTTGGTCTGTGCGGCCTTTATAGCCGGCGTACCTGTTCCTTATGTCTTCATGGTGTTCCCATGGATTGCGCTGGTTCACTACTACTTTATAGCTATGGTACCTGTCGAAATTGCCGTACCTTGGTGGTAAAGCGCCGCCATGCACCCATACATTATTCTCGTTATAAACGTATTGATGGGCGTTAACATCATAATACGCGTCGACATCGGGCATGTAGTAATAGCGGGCATGGTGATAACCCACAGGGCCCCAATCAGGCTGACTGTTTATGTTTACCCCTATACCAAAACCAACTTGCGCATTGGCTATTTTGAATGATAAACAGCCAAAAATAACGACTGCTACAAAAAGGATTTTTTTCATGTTTATTAAAATTGTTTGTATAACAGACAATTAACAAGACGAATAGTTTCCTTTGCCGAAAATATAGTTGGTGAGCGGTGAGTAGTGAATAGTGAATTGTGGGTTGTGAGTGGAAAAGTGACAGTAACGCCGAACAAGCAAATAATAGCTAACAGCCAACGGCTATTAGCCAAAATTACTGGTCATCAACATCAATGGCAGCAGTAGTATCTTTTGCAGCTTTTTTACCTGCCATTGCCAAAACCGGTTTTCCAATTACTTTATAAGCGCCGTCGCCTTTAAGCACGGAGGCCACCATCTCTTTGTCCCGCATTACTTTTACGGCTTCAGCAAGTTCCTTATCATATTTAAAATTAGTTTCGTAACGCCCCTTCTCATAATAATAACGGGAGGCAATTTCGTTTTCTAAAATTTGTTTTATTTCGTCCTTATGCAATTGGAGATCATTTTTTTTGGTGGCTACCATTTTGGCCTTCAAAGCGTCATACTCAGTTTGTATTTCACTGAATTGTTTTTCTTTAGTTGCCTCTGTTTTTAAACTGGCCAGTAATTTCTCAGATCCTGTATTGTAGCTATAGTTTTTATCAGCAAGGTATTTCACAAAATCAGTATAATCAGCATCAGACAGGCTGAATTTATGAACGTCGTCGCCAATAGTGGGATGTATTTCCCTGTAGTGGGTGGCATAATCAAAAATTAGCAGTTTGCCAACAAGCGCCTGTGTAATCTTTGAAAAAGCCTCTTGTTTAATGAAAATATCAGGATAAATGCCGCTACCGTCATAAACTGAACGGCCATCTTTGGTTTTAAACTCGTGGATCAGGGAATCGGCTACTTTTACAACACTGCCGTCATCTTTACGGTGCGTGTAATCAATGGCTTGTATACAACGTCCGGAAGGGACATAGTATTTAGCAATAGTGATTTTGACTAAACTGTTATAGGGCAGGTTAAAGGTTTGCTGTACAAGTCCCTTACCATAACTGCGCTGACCTATGATAATAGCGCGGTCAAGGTCTTGCAGCGAACCCGCCACAATCTCGGAAGCCGAAGCCGAATGACTATTTACCAATACCACTAAAGGCAATGCCGGTTCAATTGGTGTATTAACAGTGTTGTAAGTGAAATTCTTATCTTTTACCTTGCCTTTTTGCGATACCACTTCAACATCTTTAGGCACAAACAGGTTTACAATTTTTACAGCTTCCTGCAATATGCCGCCGCCGTTTGAGCGAAGGTCGAGAATTACGCCAGTTGGATTGTTCTTTTTTAAAGTCACCAGGGCATTTTTTACCTCATCGCCCGAGTTTTCAAGAAACCTGTCCAGTTTTATGTAAGCCATATTGCCGTCAACCATGCCATAATAAGAGACATTTGGTTGTTTGATCTCGTCGCGGATAAGTGTTTTTTCGAAGGGCTGGTTTACGCCGTCGCGTTTAATCAGTAATTTAATCGCGGCGCCTTTAGCCCCTTTAAGCAACACGCCAACCTGGTCATTGTCTTTGGCGTCAAGGTCAATATCATTTATTTTAACTAACTGATCGCCAGGTCTTATATCGGCTTTTTGAGCGGGGAAGCCCGAAAATATTTCTGAAACATAAACTTTACCGTTCCTCGCAAAAATACTGGCCCCTATGCCACCGTACTGGGTACTTACATAATGCAGCTTATAATCTTCAATTTCCGATTCGGGAACAAATTCGGTATACGGGTCGAGCCCGTCGAGCATGGCATCAACACCAGTTTTTATGAATTTCGCAGAATTAATATCATCAACATAATTTATGTTAACTTCTTTATATACCGAAGCAAATACCTCCAGGTTTTTTGAAATCTGGAACAAATCGTCATTGAAGCCCCAGGTAACCAAAGCCAGCACCAGGGTGCCGGAAAAAATCAATGTTTTTTTATATTTATTAAATACCACTTTTCCCTTATTCATCCGTTAAATTATTTAAAATATAAAACTACAAAAATTGACTTAATATTTCCCGGTAACCTGTTCGTTACAAACGGTTAGTGTCAATATTCACTAACGCTTTTTTTAGGGTAAACAATACATACTTTCTGTCGCGGTGTACCAGGTCCATCAATTTAGTGATCAGGCTTTCTTCCTGACCTTCGGAATATTGCAACTGCTCGTCGGTTAGATGGTTGTATTTCCGCTGTATTTTAATTTTTACCCGTTCCCATTCTTTATTATTGATATTGATCTCAGCCATTATAAAATTAATTTCAACAAAAATATGAAAATACAAATTGGTTGGCGTTAAATTTTTGGCAAGACTATTGTTATTCGATTGTAATTTATTATTCACAAAATATAAAAAACCAAATTTTGAATTTTATGAAGAAATTATTGATAAGTGCAGCATTGCTGATTGCGCTCAGCATTAACGCTAAGGCACAATTTTCACTCGGCATTAAAGGGGGCGTTGATTATTCGACCATACACAGCGACAATTTCAATTCGTCAAGTGTTGCAGGCTACCAGGCAGGCTTGTTTGCCCGTATTGGGGGCCAGGTTTATTTACAGCCCGAAGTTTACCTGAGCAGCTCCGGCGGCGATTTCGAATCGAACAATAACGTATACAGCGCGCATGTCCGTTTCACCAATTTAAATGTGCCTTTATTGCTAGGTTTAAGGTTCGGGCCAAAAAATCTAAATTTCAGGGTGATGGCAGGCCCGGTTTACACTTCCGTATTAAACCAAAACACTACTTATTCTCAAAACTTTAACGCAGCCTATAATGATTTCGGCCAATACAAAAACAGCACACTGGGTATACAAGCTGGCGCGGGGATCGATTTAGGGGCGTTAACCGCCGATTTCCGTTATGAAGGCGGCCTCTCCGATGTAAACAGCAATTACGGTCAGCGGCAAAATTTATGGGAGCTGACGGTTGGGTTTAAGTTTTTTTAAGTGGGTTAGTACCAATTTAAGAAGCAATATCGAATAATGAATTTCGAATGTCGAATAATGAAGTAAAGCACTTCGAAATTCATTATTCGAAATTCATCATTCGATATTTTTTTCTAAAGAAAACCCCTATAAACAAGCAAAGCCCCTGATGGGCAGGGGCCTTTGCTAACCAATTATAAACCTAAATTATGAGAAGAGGCTGTAGGAGAAGGGGTCGAACCTTCACGAAGTGGTTATTCTCATTGCTGAAAGTTTCCCAATATCTTCGCCACCGCGACAAGGAGGTGTGTCTGCCAAAAATTTCACCATCCTACAGTATTTATAGTCCTGAGTCCATAGTATCAAGTCTTGAGTCAAATCTGGCTTCAGACTTGGGACTTTTGACTATAGACTCAGAAACAGCTGTTGGGGAAGGGATCGAACCTTCACGGAGTGGTTAGTCATCCGCTAATTAGCGGATTGATTTTCCCCAAATTCTCCGCCACCGGGACAAGGAGGTGTGTCTGCCTAAAATTTCACCACCCAACAATGTTTTTTTTCTTTAAAGAACGGTCGGCTTTTGTCATTCGCTTGATACAAATCTAACAGGACTATCAATTTGTTGCAAATATTTCAACAAAATATTTTTATTTTTATCAGATTTTAATTATTCTTGTATATAAATATAATTTTTCGAATTTATGTCCCACAGAAAAGCTCAAAATTTAGAAATTGATAATCTCGACATACAGATTTTATCAATATTGATGAAAAATGCAACGACTCCGTACACGGAGATTGCAAAAGAGTTGATCGTTTCCGGCGGAACCATACACGTGCGGATGAAAAAGTTGGAAGAGATGGGCGTGATCAAGGGAGCCAGCCTGGAAGTAGATCCTCAAAAATTAGGGTACGATATAACCGCCTTCCTGGGTATATTTCTTGAAAAGGGGTCTCAGTACAACGAAGCGGTTAAGCAATTGAAAACGGTCAAAGAAATTGTTGAACTGCATTACACTACCGGCAGCTACAGTATTTTTGCAAAAATTGTATGTCACGACACCACCCATTTGCGCGAGGTTTTAAACGAGCAAATTCAGGGTGTAAAAGGCATTCAGCGGACCGAAACATTTATTTCATTAGAAGAAAGTATAAGGAGGCAGATCACTTTGGAATAAACTTTACATTAAAATTTATTATTGTCTTTTCTGGATTTCAAACAATGGGATGTAACCCGTCTGTATAACGGACGGGTCTTCCGGGTTTCTCCCCTTTTTAATTTACTATAATAACCTTAAATGGCTCTTTTGGCTTTACCACGTTAATTTTAGCAGTATCGGCATTTAAGGTACTGTCTTTTAAACCGGGCGTCGTCCCGGCTTGCAACGGCAACGAATTATCCTTTACCAGTACCCCCTTTGCATTTTTTTTATAAGCAGCCCCGCCGGTTTTGCTTTGATTAGACGCAAGTTTTGCTGATTTCGTTTTCCGGTTATTGTACGAAGGTATGATAGATTCTTTAGATACCGGCCGTTCTTTGGGCTTCCAGATAAAGCCCTTTAATATTTTATCGTCCTCCTTAATTTTTGCTAAAGGGGTATATTTATTCTCGGGTTTGGTCAAAAAGCCCAGTTTAGTAGCTTTATTGTCCTTAAAATACACCGTAATTCGGGTACTCAAGGAGCGTTGCATACCATTTACGGTTGTTTTTCCACTGTCGCGATTAAAATATATACTTTCTGCGTTGCCTTCAATAAACATATGGTGAAGTTTATCATCTTTAAAATAGCCACGCATCCGTTTACCGCCAACCTGGTTAAAGTGTACAGAGTCGTTCTTTTCAATATTAACAATAAACGCGTTGGGGAACATGGTCATGTTATCCAGCTTTTTATGCTTCATCTGCAAATAAACAGTGTCGCCCGTTAACTGTGAACCTTGAGTCCAGATAATAGGGTTTACATAGCAGCGCAAAGTAGAATCGCTGTTACTATAAAACATTGAATCAGCCTTCCCTTGCAGGTCCGATTTAAAAAGCTTGGCATGGTGATGGGCTATAATGATCCTGATCCGGGCGGTATCGTTTGGCTCGGCTAATTTGGCCATTATAATAGAATCGGCAACTTCTTTCTTTCTCAGGCTGTCAAGCGCCAGCTGTTTTTTGCTGGGTGGCTTTACCGCTTTCTTTTTTACATTTGGAGGTTTTGCTTTTCCAAAAAAATCACGATGGTAAATAGTGGTATCGATGATGGTGATATCCGCACGGGTTGCAGATAAAAACTTCGATTCCTTTTCTTTCAGTTTAATTTTTTTAGGTTTCGATGAAGTGTCCCTGATGTGGGCAAGCCGCTGTTTTTCGAAATATATTTTGAGGTCTTTATAGGTCAATATCCTCGTTTCAATGGTATCCGCAGACATGTAGATAGAATCTGTTTTTATTTTGCTGGTGTCTTTTACCGCTTTTAACTTAACAGCCGTGTTGTTTTTATTGTCGGCCTTCGCGGAATTTTTGTTTTTTGTTGTCTTGCCTTGTTTTTTGGCTGCGGTTGTCGGGGGTAGTTTTCTAATAAGAGAGTCTGCTTTATGCTGAAGCACCTTCACATTAATAGTTGTGGAATCCGTTTTGGGAGGGAAGTTGTTTTTTACCTGCGCAATGATTGGCGATAGTTTTTTAAGAAGAGAGTCAGTTTTTACCTGAAGGGCCCTGGCGTTAACTTTTGCTGAGTCTGTTTTCAGGAGCTGGCCGTTTTTAATAAGCGCGGCAGCAGCAGGTAATTTTTTGAGAAGTGAATCAGTCTTAACCCCCAAAACATTTTTTTTCTGGTCCAGCGAATCTATTTTGCCCGGTATTGTATTTTTTATAACGTTGGCCAAACTCATCACATTCTTTTTAGCGCTTGTTGCCTTGTTCCGTATTGAATCAGCCCTTGCAGCCGAATCGGTATTGGTGCTGTCTTTTTGTTCAGTAACCATTATAATATAAGGGTCCTGCGTTACAACGGTACGTTCTTCAGCTTTGAAATAGGTGCCTAAATCCCCTTTAATCGTTACTTTTTGTTCCCGGTCATCAAAAGTGACATGTTTAACCGCGCGTCCATAGCCCTTTAATTTATCATAAAACAAACTATCGCCCTTTAATGATTTGGTGCCCGAATTATAATGATTTTTCTTACCAAAAGCTGCCTGCTCAGTAACGGTATTATAATCGCCGTTTTCTGTATAAAGTGTATCCCGGTCCTTTTCACCCTTGGTGCTGTAAATATGGGTCGGTCCATAGAAATAGGAGATTTTTGTTCCGGTATTGTAGCGCATGGTATCTGTTATCACCAGTGCATCCGGCGTGGTTAACGAAACGTTATACCTGAAGTAAGAATCGCGCGAGAACGCGAAATAGTAGCCATTTTTACTCACCAGGGTATTATCTTTATTTACAAGTTTGCCACCGTCGGTATAAGTGCCAATGCGTGTGGCTGTATTATAAACAAGGTGATTGGTGGTTAAAGTGGCGTCTTTATCAACCATCCTTACATTGTCTGTTAAGATGGCAATTTTGGTGTTGCCGTTATAATTCAGTTTGTCTGCGTAAATATGTAAGGTGTCGCCCTGGTTTATAACTACGTTGTGGAAAGCGTCAAAGGCATTTTCGTCGGGATAAAAGTAAGCGCTGTCTGAAGTCAGTGTAGAATAGTCCTGTTGAAATGTTCCCTGGTACACCTTCACCAGGTCCTTCCCATTTAACTTTATACCGGTACTGCTTTGCGAACTGATCAGTTTAACGATTGATTTTTTCTGTCCGAAAACAGTTAACCCTGTGAGCAATAAAAAGAAACTTAGAACATATTTATTCACGCTGGCAAAATTAGTTTTTTGTTGGGGTTTTAATCAATAATTTTGAAGGATGCTGCCGGTTAAACGTTTCGTTGATTTTATTGCGCAAAATAATTTATTTGATCACACCAGCAAAATACTTGCTGCGGTGAGCGGTGGTATGGATTCTGTGGTGCTGGCATATTTATTAAAAGCGGCGGGATTTAATTTTGGCATAGCTCATTGTAATTTTCAATTGCGTGGCGATGAATCGTTAAACGACCAAAAGTTCTGCAGCCAATTGGCCGCAACCCTTGATATGCCCTTTCATTTTGCCTGTTTTGATACGTTAAAGCTTGTTGCCAGTGAAAAAATCTCCACTCAAATGGCTGCACGCCAATTGCGTTATCAATGGTTTGAACAAATCAGGCAGCAATCAGGCTATTCTGTAATCGCGCTTGCGCATCATCAAAACGATGCAATTGAAACAATATTGTTAAACCTTACGCGCGGCACAGGCATAGCAGGTTTGCATGGCATATTGCCCAAAAATAGGCTGCTGGTACGGCCCATGCTTTTTTTGAACCGGGAAGAAATACAGGAAATAGTAAATGAAAACAGTTTAGCCTATGTGGAAGACAGTTCGAACGCCTCTGTTAAGTACGCCCGTAATAAGATGAGGCTCGAAGTTATACCCAAACTCAAAGAATTAAATCCCGCTTTGGAGCAAACTTTTGAAAACAACCTGGCGCATTTCAGGAGCCTCGAATTATTGCTTGAACAACGGGTGACTGAATTGAAAAGGGAGTTGTTTGTCCCTTTCGGGGATGAGGTTCATATTCCGATCGAAAAAATTCAGCAACTCGAACCAAAACGATTATTGCTTTTTAATTTGCTGCAGGATTATGGCTTTAACGAAACTGTAATTAACGACCTGATCGATGCGTTATCGAAACATCCCGGAAGGGTATTTGAATCCCAGGCGTTTAAATTAATACTCGACCGGGACAAACTTATCTTAACAAAAAAAGGAGATGCCCTACCGGCATCGGTACTGATTAATCATAGCGACCATCAAATTTATTACAGGGCTTACATCCTCACCCTTTTGCATGATGACAGTCCGCTTATTGTGAAAGATAACCCAATGGCCACGTCTATTGATTCGGATTTACTGGTGTACCCTTTAACTTTACGCGCATGGCAGCAAGGTGATTATTTTTACCCGATCGGAATGAAAAACCGTAAAAAGCTGAGTGATTTTTTTATTGATCAGAAAGTGCCCCTGCACGAAAAAAATGAGGTACCGTTATTAATTAACGGAAACGGTGATGTGATTTGGATTGGCGGCTACCGGCCGGATGATCGTTATAAAGTAACGCGGAAAACTAAAAAAGTAACTATATTTGAACTAAACAGAATTTGAAAAGACTCAATTTGAAAATTTGGTAATTTGAAGATTTGAAAATGAATTTATTACATTAATTTAAATAGGATGTACATTATTTTCAAATTGACCGCCTTCAAATTTTCAAATTGGCACATCTTCAAATTTTCAAATTGACTTGTTAAATGACTGATAAACCGGTTTTTATTGAAAAACAGTACCTGGGCAGGGAATTTATTCCGCTAACTATACGCCTGGTTTTAGCGATGTTTTGTTTCGCTGCCTACTTTTTTACTGATGAACGCGAAAGGAACGGCGATTTGCTGGTGGTAGTTGGTTTTGCCATTATTATAATTTCTACCATAATGGGGTTTTTATTGCATTTCCGTATCCGGGTTCAAAATAAAAGTGTTTTGATTGATGGTCTGTGGACTACCCGCCTCGTAAAAATAGACCTGAACAGTATTGTTAAAGTTGAAAAAAACGCTTATAGCAAGTATTTATTTAACAACCCGGTGTATAACCTCCATTCAAAAGGCACGATACGTTTTTTTACCGCAGGGAATGATGCAATCTATTTAACCGACCGCGACGACCTTGTTTATATCATCGGCTCAAAACAGGCCAATGAGTTTTTGAGGGCAATACAGGAGGAGATGCGGAAAGGTTAAGGGTCGGGCAGATTTGTCTGGCAGGTTTGACAACTTTTGAAAAGTTGTCAAATCTTTACGGTTTTCTAAATGAAACGCCCGTTATTATCAGTTCAACCAAAACCCCAATCCCAACCCCAACGGTATAACACAGCATATCTCCCCAAAGAAAGGTGTCCCCTAATACCAGCCGGCCAAACAGGGTATACCTTAAATTATCTATCCAG
>Ga0302191_10001230_pt1 | contig 16329 bp, 10 predicted proteins | sample II_Bog_E3_1_FD_198775 | JGI IMG/M metagenome (GOLD analysis project Ga0302191, IMG submission 198775) | Peat permafrost microbial communities from Stordalen Mire near Abisko, Sweden - II_Bog_E3_1 | ecosystem: Environmental > Terrestrial > Soil > Wetlands > Peat | place: Sweden: Abisko...
GGGTAGAGTGGGAGAGACAAAGCTAACTTGCCAAACTCAAAGAAAAGCAAACTATTGATAAGCAGCGAGATATTCACCGCACTATTCATTAAGAGAACGAAAAAATTAAAAGAGATAAGGAAGAACAGATCAAACGCGAAAAACAAGCCGACCGCTAAATGATTGAAAGAATCGTAATGAAGTAAAGACAGCTCGCGGAATACTAGAAATTTATGAAGGAAAAGGAGAGGGAAGAGGCCACAAAGATGCTGGCAGGTCTTAAAAAAAAGAATCAGGATATGCTCTCCTATGAGAAGGAGTTGGATAGATTGATCGAGATATAGAGATTGAAAAAATAAAAAAAGGCTCAGTAAGATTTTGAGAAAAGAGAGAAGGCAAGGATTAATTTACTATATCAGGTATTTGATGATCGAGAACGAAAAGTGAAGGAGCATCGATCGGAAAAGGAAGAAGATCTGAAGATCAGATAGCAGGACAGGATAGAAGTTGAGAAAAGGGTCAAAGAGTATTAGTTGGAGCAAGAACGCAGGAAGAGAGAGGAATACGAGAAAAACAAGGCAGAACAACAAAAATTACTGGATGAAATTGCCTTAAAGGAGGAGAAAAGGAGATTACTTCTGCAGGAGATTCAAAGGGAGGAGAATGAGCAATAGGCCAATCGTAACGATTATAATCGCAAGATTGAAGAACGAAAACAAGTGGGTCGTGACCAACTCGACCAATTCAAAAAGACAAACAGGCTATTTTGACCTGATTCATCGAACTTATTTCATAGATATAGCTTATTTATATTTTTGCAGTAAGATAATTTAAATTATCAAGATTGAAATTAAAGAGCATATGTCAGAAGTACCTATTTCAGTTAAATTGGTTGTTGTTGGAGATGGAGCCGTCGGTAAGACATGTCTTCTCACGAGGTATCAATTTCACTCACATAGTTACACAGAAAACAGGTTTCCTACTGAATACGTACCGACAGTGTTCGATAACAGAACTACTACTATCAGAATTGATAACAGAATCGTCAACTTAGGACTGTGGGATACTGCCGGCCAGGAGTAATACAGCAAACTTCGCCCATTGGCTTACTCCAATAGTGACGTATTTCTCATTATTTGTTCTGTTGTAGATCCAAGCTCATTTGTAAATGCGTAAAAGCTCGTATAAAATATTTAACTCAGTGGCATCCAGAATTACTGCAAGCTGGAGACGGAGCGCCTATTATTTTTGTGGGAAACAAAATAGATATGAGGGATGAGGCATATGGCAAAGAAACATTTATTACAAAGGAAGCCGGGCAAAAAGTGGCTGATAAGCTGGGAATCAAGTATTTGTAGTGCAGCGCCCTAACTCAATAAGGTCTAAAAAATGTATTTGAAGAGGCAATAAGAGCTGCCTTAGCTAAAAAAATAAAACCAAAAGCGATAGTAAATCCTCCAGTGTAAAAGGGATCAGGATGCAGTCTCATTTGATATGTACAATCATATCATCATAAATGTATTGTTATCATGTAGCATAATAATTTGATTCATTATTTTTATGAAATCTGGCAAAATTGATCGAAAAAATGATTGCTTTTTATGTATTAAACTCATCCAATAAAGAGATATAAACTAAACGGGCAGATTTATGCTATTTTAAATATGCATACCTTAATTATCAAAAATCATTTCCTTAACTAAGACCGAAGGGCATGAAGATCATATCGAGGTCTACCTAGGTGAAAGATTATTGATTTAAATTGAACTATTCGTCTTTTGTTGCGATAATTTCCTGAACAGCAAGATGTTGTGATTGCACTCGTTTTAACATTTTCATTTTCATCCTATTCAATATCAGAGTAAACAAGATCATCCTTAAAAGTAGTATGTTCAAAGCCATTACTTTTTGTGAGTTCAAACTGAAGCAGTTATGAACTTTTGCGGGGTATATTTGTTTTATTATTTGTAGTAGTTAACATTCTATTATTTATATATATACCAAATAACTGAATTATTATTGCAATTATAACTTCAAGTCAATGAAGATAATAAGATTAGTTATTAATAATAAATAAAAATTAATTGTATGTAATTGTATGCTATATCTTTAAATAAAATAACTTTCAAATTAGCAAAAATACATATGCTATCTCAAAAATAATCAATAGATTGACACAAATACAGATAAATAAATTGGGAATAATGTTAACTATGAAATTAAGAGTGATAAATTAATCCAATAATGATTATTTATTTATTTCTTCAAACAAAGATTTTATGATTAATTTGAATAAACCTAGTAAATTATTAATTTATAAGACGTAACTAATATATCCCCTTAAAGCAAATTTATTTGAGTATTGTTAAATCGCAGTAATATAAAGATCAAAAAATTAATTTCAGTCAAACATTAGCGTATTCCATGTCATTTTCCTTATCTTGGGAATTCTCATTTTTATTCTTCAAGATCGGCGACTTTGCTTCTGCAAAATTAGAATGAGCCAGGTCAAACTTGATAGTATCGTACAACTTTATGAAAGATGGACTTCTATCCTTATTTTTATTTAAAAGACCAAATTCTTTGTTTAAACCATTTGGTGCCATTAAATTTTTAATTTAAAAGTGAGCACAGTGTATGGACAAATTTGATAATTACATTTTTTAGCTGTAAGCTGACAGCATTTGTACTTTATCGCTACACACTTTCTTGCAAAGTTGACTTTAACATAATGCCTTTAGCTCATTCACGCAAAAGTAATCACTTAATTCAGCTAAATCCATCCACAACTGGCAACTAAAAGTATAGGGAACAACTACGACTCCCAGCATGATAAAATTACACAATAAATCGAAAGCAAAACCATAGTCTTTATCAAAAGACAATTTAATTACTTCCTTTTAGCAATATCTATTTGAAAATAGATTCCTAAAATAGTGGCTATTTATAGTGAGAAGGAGTTTATTAACTTTTATTTCTGAAAAGTTGCCAGAAGAGGGAGTGTTTACTTGGATGCAAGCGTCATTAAACCACCAGTTATTTCTATTTTACATAAATAATGCAAATTCTGAGTTTTAAATTTGAAAAATGATATTATTGTTTTTCTCAGAGCTTTCAGCTACTGACAATTTTAGACAGTTAGACTATTTTTATTAAAAATTTAGTAGATTGTCAACGAAAATTTTTCGATTAATTTTTTAACTTAAATAGATTCCATATTTTTGATGTAGATCTTGCTCTTCCTCCTCAAATTTGCCATATCCTCTATAAAGACATTTCAAAATATTGAGTAAGTCTTCAAAGGTATATCTGTAATCAATCTCTTCAAGGTAATTCTTAAATTCTCCTTATGACTTAAAATATCTAGCTATTAATCCGGAGTGGATGTATAAAGGTTAACCATTCTTTGTATAAATAACATGATCAGAATGCTCATTTTTGTTTACATAACTGAGATTAATTTCTTAGAGTTTAATACTACTGTTGCTTACTTTATTTGATAATTCAAAGATGTTGATGTAGAACAGATCATTGAAATATTATCCGTTAAATCCTCCAAAACCAATCATACAACTACCAACAAAACCTGCGCAGTGTCTTCTTCGAGCCTTTGGCTGATCGTTAGAATTACCTCCAACTTTGATAGTTTTGATTGAATTATTTTGGATGTCAATCATTAGTAAGTCATTAAGATCGCTGCTGAATCGACCAGCAAAAATGTATATTTTTTAATCATATACTACTGAGGAGTGCCCCCATCTTGAAAGAAAGGATGAGTCCTTAAATTTCCTTTCCACCCATTGCAGATCTTTAATGGAACCAGATTCAATTAAAGAGGTGATATTAAGTGAGTATACATCGCTAAGGCATCTGTATTTACCTCGACAGCCTGCAATAATGAAAAGCTAGTTGTTAATGATACATGAAGAGTGAAATCTTCTAGCGCAGGGCCTTATTCCATCTTACTTGAATTTAACTTAAGACCAACTCAAACTCTCAAAATTGAAAATCCACAGATCATCCAAATCGCTAATTCCCTATCCTCCAAATACCAGTAAGTATGGGAATTTAATTTCAGCAACATGATAGGTTCTTTCCCAAGGTGCAGGCTCATTCTCTTTTGGATATATCTCCACCCATGTTTTAGTTTTCCAGTCAAGTAAGTAAATTGCGTTGAATCTCTGTTTATTCGGTCCTCCACCTCCAAATATAACGATCTGTTAATTTTTGGAATTGTAGTTCATGGAGCAGTTAGAGCGTGGAGAAGGTTTGTAGCCAGTGGTGATTATTTATTCCCATTGCTTTGTGATTGTATTGTAAGACCAAACATCATTCATGTAGTTCGAATCTAAGTGAGATAAAAAATACCTGCATAGCCTCCAAAAAAGACTATCTACTAGCCCACTACGCAACACGTATGCCCCCATCGAGGGCATGGCTTTTTGTTATTGGTTTCAATTTTTTTCCAGGTTGGTTTCTCCATTTTTAATGAAAACTTATAATAACGAACTATTATAGATAAATCAGTCTTATATTAATAAAAAATAGACGGTAAATATAATTTCCATGATAGCATGAAATTGTTAATAATCTATTTAAAATTGACTATAATAATTTATGCTATTACCTATCATAGTTATTCTTATTAAAAATATTTTCTCCCCTTTAATCAATGATTAAAATAAATGTCATGAAGATAAAAAATATAAAAAGTTGCAGTTTACTTATTAAATCAGGATAGTACATTAAACATCAATATTAATGACCATTTTCTAATATGAATATCAACTAGATTAGCAAAAATATGTTAATTGGAATTATTATCAAGAAATCATCAGCAGATGTTATTCAATAATATACAGAGTGATGACTTAGTGAAGATCCTACACGACTCAGGATATCTTTTTTGTTTAAATTGTCCTTCATTCCCCATTCACTCCCTATATTATAAAATGGTATAGTTTTCTCTTTGCTTGATTTAAATCTCAGTTCGCGAGTAAAATATGAATTTGATTTTAATTTGCTATCTTTTTCATCTGCTGACCCGAATAAATGATAATCTGATGGTTTTGGGTTATAAGTTGCAGCCTATGGCCATTTTACTGTTTTCTCGCTTTTACTCTTCTTACGATTCTCTGGGACCCATTTTCCTCCCTTACGGTCAAATAAAGTTATTTTAGCTTCGTATTCGCCTACTCCAGGATATTCAATAGATTTACGCATGCTGTTCTCAAGATAATTACAAATTTCTGCTTTTCCTATATTGCTCCTCAATTTTGATTTATTTGGATTTATTTCAATTTTATCATAAGTTCCTGCTGCAGGAAAATTACTCTTTTTTTGAACTTAGGATATCTAATCGAAAATAGTCTTCCTTGGAGGTGATTAAATTTTAGGAAATTACTTTTGCTTTTGATTGTACGATTGAGGGTCATAAGTAAATGGTCCTGGTATATGAGCTTCCTTCTTTTGTAAGTCATCAATATAAGTTTTTTTTTTAGAACTTTATTTTACTCTCGAAGAAGCCAATTTATCTTTGGATGTTTATAATAGTTTTTCTTCTTTAATCTTTCTGGGGTCAAGATATTTGTTTTGAATATAGTACCCCTACACTCCATATGACTGGGCCTTCATCGCTATCGTATACATCTGTTGGATTGAGTCCATTGAGTAATTGGTATGATATTTATTAACAATAATTTTAATTGCTTACTTAAACTGATTTTATCTTTTATCTTGAATGTAATATCAAAGATAATCAAGCAATTTTGTATTAAAGTAGGCTTGATAAAATGGCTAATAATTATTCAATTATTACTAATAACCAACGAAAATGAAGAGATAAATTTATGAAATGATTGAATAATCACAATCACTAATCATTCAAATCTTTGAGGTGAAAGTTTGATGGTTTTAAGTTTATGTAGGTGGTGATTGAATTATCTGCTACATTTAATGCAGAATTCGGCAAAGAATTAGAACATCTTGATGATTCACCTTCGCAGCTAGTGTAAGTTTGCATATTATTTTGATACCACTCTTCAAAGCTAGAATGATTAAATCCTGCTTGATTGAGAGGTAAATGAGGGACAATATCACCATAGTTAATCACTCGGTATGTTTCAGGCAAGATCTTTGCATAATAAGTGGCAAACTGAGCGTTTCCAACTCTTGGTTGACCAAATGTATAAATGGCATCTGCAGTTTGATAAATCTATTGGATATCAGCAGCAGCTAGTATAGCAAAAGCACCTCCCAATCCGTGTCCAGTAATAATCACTCCTGCATTCCTATATAGTCTATGCAAGCTTTATATTTGTGATAAAACAGTTGACTTAACAGTAAGATAAAGTTCGTTAAAACTTCGAGAAACTTCACAACCACTACACTGACTGTATGTATCTTTCGCTGTTTTGAGTTCATTAATGAATGTGTTAACATTATCTGCACCCTTAAAGCTAACCACAATCTTACTAAGAGAAACTGAATAGCCTGTAAAGCCTCTAACTCCACTAGTGATATTTAAAAATGGTTTTGGAAGACTTATCTTATATTGTTGACAATATTTGCAATTCCAGGCTTCAATGGATAGGATACTTTCATAGGCTATGGCAGACATATAGGCCATTTCCAGCGCAATTGGCGGTTGGTAGGAGCAGTGAGTTATTGCCAGCAGTGCTATCAACAAAAGTATGGATATTCTCAAAGAATTCATAAGATATTTTAGTTAAGATATTATTAATCTAGGTTATCACATAAGATCAATAATATTATTAGCCTTAATAGCAATATATGTTGTTTTGCATCAAATAGATAATTTATTAAATAAATTGCTTGATAAGATATCTGGCATAAAGATATTAATATTTTGGGTTTTCCCTTAAATAAATCATTTAAATTATAGTTTTACAAAGTATTAATTGATGATTCTCGGCAAATCTTAATTAATTCTAATCATCCTAGTATGTGGATTAACATTGGGACAGCCAGCATAAGAAATCGAATAATCATTACTGATCTCGAAGTATTACCATAATATTGAGAGATAATTTTTTGTAGTAATTGGAGTTTAATAGAATTTTACTTCTGCTATATCTTCTTAACTTAGAAGTTGGTCAGGTCTCAATATTATTTAAAATGCAGATTAGACAATTAAGAACCTAATACATCACTCCAATTACCAAACTTTAAATTTTATGATTTCAAATATTACTGCATCTTAATCAGATAAATTACAAATACTGCCTTCATCGCAAATTACTCTCAGATAAATATGTCAAAGCTATTATTTAATTCGACCGTCATTGATGATATTCGCTGAACCTAAAAACCAATATAATATTTTGTCAACAAATCAATGGGAAAACGAATTATGTTCTCCTCAGATGATATTTGTTGCGAAAAATAACAATCAGTAGGATAATGACATAGAAAGATATCTGCTGATGAATAATTATCAGCAGTTGATATCCACCGTTCGGTTTACTCCTTATGTAAAAAAAAATTAGTCTTTTATTGCAGATAGTCGAGCTTTCCAATATCATATAAATAAACCAAAGATCTATTTTTTCAATCAGGAGAAGAGTATGTTCGCAATATACAAAACATTACTACCACCTCAAGCATTCAGTCATGAAGAAATGCATAATCCCACTCAAATTTATATTGCAGAAATGACAGATAATCTGTTAAATATTCCTAATATTTTGGTTTAGAGCACGTATTTTGGAGAAAAAAAACCAATTTTTATTTTTAACTTTCGAATAGAAGAAGATATTATCTTGATTGGAAGTAATGATTTTAGCATTAATTCGTTTATGATCGAAGATATGGCCTTTAAAAATATAACTCTATCCCTTGATAACAATATTTATAACGTCTATGTGCTCATAAATCCAGGAAATAATAATACATGGTTGAAGTTGATTGATTAAACTGGATAGATAATCCTTGAAGAGGCAAGCGGAATCAGTAAAAGATCTGATATTTTAAAGGAATGTATTGAAGTTCAGGAAAAGGTTATAGTTAAGGTTCGGGATAATGTCTATCCTCATCAACCATTGAAGGCAAATATTCGAGAGGAAATTAAATATCACAAACCGGAGAAGTAAATATTTATTCATTGAGGGTGGCTACAATGGAAAATCAAAAATAAGTGAAAAGTGCTGAATCTCAACTTCCCTCACAATCTCAACCAAAAAACGAAGAGCTAAGGCCAACACCGAACTAAAATGAGATCCAGAAAAATTTACCTATATCTGAAAGCCCTCAAATTACTGCTTAGCAATCTAAAGATATACCGGACACTTCAATTACTGAAGAGGAGAAGTAACTATATATCTCCAAGTGGACGATTTTTTTCTGGATAATTATTGTATCTTTTATTGTGATAGGTTTGATAATGTTGATTAAGAATCGAGTGAAAACAAAGATAGAATCTAAAACATAAAATGTTAGTAAAGCATTTTCTTATTTTTAACAAAAAATATAAACATTTGAAATGGAGTAGATGGAATAATCTTAAATGCCAGGTTAGATCTCAGTATAAACAGAGTAATAAATTAAGTGATAATTCACAATAATGTCTTAGATAATTGTATCTTATTGTTATTAATAAAAAAACAAATTAACTATACGCTTGATTTAGGTGATATGTTTAATTTAAAAGAAATAGTTCTCGGATATTCAACTTGCTAAATATATTTTTTACTTTAGTAAGTGCCACCAATTATTTTTATAGCAAATAAATTAATTTGTTGTCTTTGATGGTATAAATATTCATGCAGTCAAACTTGTTGATAATATAATTAAAAAAAATCCATCACTTTAAACTTTTTAGAAGCGCAAGCTTGGCTTTTGCTTTTTACATTTAATAATGATCAACTTTTCTTTGGATATCTATCGACTTAGCCAAACTTGATTTTTTTTGAGTTTGAGCTGCGCGCATACTTTCTTCCTATACTAAGATAAAATAATTTTTTAGAATTGCTTACTTTTATGGAGTACTTAGCTTATCTCCTTCGAATAATCTTTTCCAGTTGGAAATGGTTCTGTTTACTTTGAAATTCACATGTTTTTCCAAGGATTTGTCCTTTATCTTTATTCCTTCTGGCTAATGACTGGAGACAGACACATTTTTTTTGATTAACTTGTTCATTTATTTCAACTCTTTTAAATACGATAACCCTATTTATTTTGGATTCAGCTCGTCTTTTGTAAATAATATTACTTCTCCAGTTGTTGCTATTTTTTGTAGTTTGTTTTATCTCTTCGCTTATTACTCAATTTGATGTAGAAGTTCACTCCTTAATGATTCATCAATCTTGGGAGTATGTTCTGATTGTGCTCGCTGACTGTACATAAGCATTTTCATTATCTTTTAATGTTTAGCCTTCCTCTCGTCAGGCAGTACAATTTTTTATTACTACTGGACTCTGGAATAAAAATTAGATTTATATAATTTCTCTAATTTCTAATGAATCTCTTCCTGCTTTTCCCTTTCCTTAAATTGTTGTTTTCTTAATTATCTAGAATGTTCAAGCTGATACTATTGGAATTATTTGAGGCTTTGCTTTAATTCAATCAAGCTTTCGTGTTTTTTCGATTCTTTTATTGATTGAAGAAACTCTTCTCTTTGACTTTGTTTCTCAGTTTCTTATTTATTCTGCTTTTCAAGAAAGGCTATATGTGCTGGTATTTTTGATGCATATTTCATAATAAAATTGCGCGCTTCTTTTTCCTTCTTTTTGGATTATTCTTTTTCATTTTATCTCTATTCTTTTTCTTTCTGATAATTTTAATGCAATTTATTTCTCTCTCTTTTATGTAGCTATCTCATTTCCATAATTTTCGCTTCTTATTTACTTTTTAATTCCATTTTGCTTTATTCTAGCAAACTATAATACCTTTCTCTTTGCTTCTCGCCTTTTTCTTTCATTTGCTTTACAAAAACCACTGCTGACCGATTTTTTTCATTCGACATTTTCCAGTGCTCTCTTTGTCTGAACTACAGATAGTTTTGTCTCTTTTACTATTCTTTTAATTTGACTGCTTCTTAGTCTTCCTTCGAAAGTTATATCTAAGGATTTTTAGTGCGCATGATTTACAATTTTTAATCCAACTCTTTTTTGATTAAATCTAAAGATTTAACATTTGTTTCAATATTTAAAGATTTTGAACGTATATCCTTAATGACCTTTCTTTCCTTTTACTAAATAGCATTCTCCATTATTGGCAATTCTTTTCCAAGTTTTTATTTCCGATGATTTAAAAGAATGAGCAGGTAATCAGCATATGAGTTTTATAATCCTGTATATATCTTTCGTTCACTTATTTATTGAAGAGTTTTTATCTCCTTTATTATTAATTTATGATTCTTTAATTTTTTTCTTATTCTCTATTATGATAGGGTTAGTTGATTCTGAAAATATTCTTGAGTCTCTTTTCCCGCATCAAATTATAAGTTACTCTTGTTCTTAGCAAGTATTAAACTACCATCATGGTGAACATGTTCGCTCTATAAAATCATTAATAATTTTAATAAATTTAAAGCATTATTATTGTTTGTTTACAATCAATCTTTAAGCACTTTCATCATGTAGCTAAGCCTATGAATCCTGTTTGAGTTTTATATCTCAAATTCGCATTGGCCTTTAAGAGAACGCTTCGGCAGCTGCAGAGACCTCATTGATGGTTAACGATTGGGCATACAGAAGGTCATATTTGGCTGCTGAATTGGTTATTTTTTTCTAAAATCTAATCTTTCAGATACTTGTGATTCTATCATAACGTAGGGTCGATTCTGTTGGTTCTGTTGGTGATAATTCTGAGGATTGTCTTCCATTCCTTGAAGAGAAAATAGTCTAAAGCTATTTTAATGATTAGAAGCAGCTCCCATTTTTTGATTTCCCAAATTGCCTAAATGTCCAGAATACTTCAAGAGGGTAGGCTGGTCTTAAACTGAATTTTTATTGGCCATTCCTTAGATAATGGTTATTAATTTAGTTTCATTTTCTTGTGTTTTTCTCAAATTGTCCTATAGAATGGTGATTCTAGTCACCAATGATTATAAATTAGTCGGTCCTTCCTTTACTGGGGGAGACTTCGGTATTTGTTGTGTGTTACTGACTTCCATTCTCTCCTCCAAAGCATTTCCAATTTGCTTTAGTTTTTAATCAATTTCAATAAAAAATTCTCTTACGCTCTCCACAAGGGCATTGAAGGAAGATCTAATTCCTTCCTAGACTTGTGTGATGACTGCTGGAATTTGCTGTGTGGGTTTTAAGAATGACGTCTTCATAATACTGTCTGCTATAGCAACAAGCTTTTGATTTTGCTTATCGAGATCCTCTATTTGTCTTATTATTGATTCATAGTGCAGATCTTGCTTGACTGTTCCCCGAACATTTCCCTACATCGGCTTAATTTTTATCATTGAATTAAATAATTATTATTGATGAATTGTCAATTTTATCTTGTCAGAATTGGCTTACCAGACTTTTTTATTATTCAGAGTTGACGAATAAACGGTTTGTCGATTCCGTTGTGATAAATATTAAATAATGCATAGAGATATGGTAATTAAGATGGCTGACGGCTGCACCATCACTGACAGTCAGAGCAGTCAAACAAGAATGACGGAGTCCAAGGGTAAAAAGAACAGCAATAACAAAATTTGTGTGTACAACTTTATTGACGCAGCTTTTCGCAGAAATATATCCCTATTACTATCAATACAAAGCAGTTGGAAGAGTAATCCACTTCGAGACTCATCAGTACGCTTCTATTCATATAGTCCCCATTAGCAAAGTCAAGCCCGAACTTCATTCCACAACTTCATAATGCTTGTCCACTCAAGGTGACGCTAAATAGTACAAAACAGATCAAAAGCAGTCACGAACAACTATTAATAGCTACGAAATAAAAAGAATTAAAGATTAACCTTTTCGCTTGAATTAGCGAACAATTCAGGCTATAAGTGAAAAGATTGCTTCAGTACAGAGCGTGTATGAATCCAAAATTCGCAAGGTCATCGAAGATAATGCTAAGTAGCATACTATTTAATTAGAATGGTTAATGAATTGAGAATTTTGTTGATAGAAAACCAAAGAAAACTTGTGGAAAAAGACATTATTATCCAAAGACTAATAGCAGTCAGTTTGAGCAGACAAACTCCACCCCCAGCAGATAAAATACAAAGAGTTTCAGTTAATGTTCCTAATACTTCTCAGTCTAGCTTTCTATAAAATAAAATTAAAGATTTAGAAAGTATGTTGAGGGTAATAATATCAAATCTCATGTCTGAAGAATAAAATAGATCGATGAAAATTTAGCAAATTGAAAACCTCCTGGTCAGACATCATTTTATGAGGATTGCTTCCTGCTCATACAGATTGCAGAATTATATTAATTAAATAGATAAAAAATTGATCAGTTTAGAAGAAGGTATAAATAGTTTCACTCGAAAAAATGACTCTAACTTACCAGTGAGGAATAATAATTTTGTTCCTGATATAAAAGAAATAAAAACAAAGATAATGTAATTTAGTGAGGAAATATGCAATTTTAAAACAAAATAATTCAAACATTAGAATTAAGCAGTGGGAAGATTACAAAATATTCTCATTAGCTTACTTGAAAGAGTAGATTAAATATAAATCTTAAGAGGAAGTCGTAAATTAGGAAATTCTGCTGTATTTGACGAAGATGAATTCTTTTATCCTCCCTCCATTGGTAAGATATATGAAACCAACGATTAATATTAGCACTTTCAATCATAATCAGAGGAATAGTCCACTGATTTTCCTTCTTTAAATCACTCCGCACGTAAAAAATAAAACAAATCTCCAAATCAAGGCCACTACTAATCGCCAAAGTTGTCATATCGCTGATATTCATATCGTTAACTGCTGTCATCATTTTATCATAGATATTCAGGAATACATAATCAAAATATATCTGAGTTTATTCATAAATTAGCCATAATATAATTAGCCCAGAATTCCTTTTATTTTAGATTAGAGAATTGTAATTTATTCAGAAAGGAGGTGGACCGTATTTAGATAGGCCAAGTCTAGCCGCATTGATGTCTTTTGGGTACTTTGGAAAAAGAGGTACTGAGACATTGTGTACTCTTAGCAGAAGATGCCATTACCTGTTTTTATTTATAGAAAACGGTTGAACAGACGAGGAAAATTAAACATAAATTGCTCTAATTATTGCCGATAAAGCACTAAAAGACCGACAGCTTAAAATAGTTCATGACTAAACTACAAGCCTCTAAGTATGGAAATTCCTTGTAAGCTTCCTGAAGTCAATGCAGCCCTCAGTCGATATATTTAATGAATTTCCTGAATGGTTACAGATTAATATCCTTATTTACTAATCTTTTCTCTTAGTTCATCTCTAAGGTAAACCTGTTTGCATAAAGCAACTTCTGTCTCTGAAAGCAATCTAGGTAATTATATATTTCCAGTGGAACTGGCTAAGACAGAACTAATTTATAGTAGTTCTACCCGCGAACGTGCAGATAATCGCCTGCAAGAACAAGATATTTATCTTTTATAACTTTTCTCAGGAGAGTCAGTCCGATTCGTACAAGCAGATTGGGGCTAAAACTTCCTGAATAAAGTTAAAAATACCTCCAACCGAATAATGCAGCTAAAACCCCATAGTTATTGTTTCTATTGCTGTTAAATATTTTACCTGCGTTTCTATATTTCCTTTTTCGCCCAAAACCAATCCCAATGAACTATGAAGATTTCTTTGTGGATATTTTAGAAATTTGCTAAGTTTTTTCAGTATATTCAGTTGATTAGGTAAGGACTCCAACAGCGAACCATTAACTCTGTTAATGTGTTCATCAAGTTGATTCATTCCATAGACTTGTCGAATAAAAACTGTATATATTAAACTAAACATTTGGCAGGTGAGAATTTGCAAAGATAGCATTTAGACTGCATACAAAATGAGATACATATCGTCCTACGATTGTAGCGTAGTTGAGGCCGATTAATAAGTTGTTGTAGAATCTGTGAGACATTGATCTTTTGGCTGCGCTTAGATGCACTGCCTCAACGCTCAGTCGATCCTATGTTATAGAGTGAATACGAAGATGAGAGCGTGAGACAATGCTGAAAATGAGTAACTGGACAAGTTAGTTAATCTCATTCGATGATAATCAGGAATATAATTATAATTTTCTGAGAAACAATTGTAGCATTAGTCTGCAGATTGCGAGACAACAAAATTTGATCCATTTCTATGAATGATAATATTCTTGTTCTCGTTTGGATGAGAAATGATTGGTTGTATTTTTATGCATGGTCAAATCCTTTTGCCTTATTTTCATTGATTAGCTTAAAATTAATCTGTGGATAGCATAATTTAATTTAAAAAGAATGTATAATTAGGAGGTCGTCAAATCAAATCCCACAAAAATAAAATAAAATAATCGCAAATAGATTGGATCTAAAGACATACCGCTCGAGCCAGAGGTACCCACCGATCTAAAAGCTGTCAACAGTACAGGTATTTATTCTTTTATATAGGTACTCTTAACTTAATTCAGGTAAAGTCAGCTATTTACGTGATTTAACGTCCCTTAAACTTTTAATGGAGAAAAGGCTTTAACAGAGAGGTATTACATTGTACTATTATGCACTTGGGCAAAGTGCTACTGCTTTAATCCATTGTCGTCAATTGACTTTTTCATCGACAAAAATTCATAAGTAATATATGGATGAATACAATTAAGAATTTGAATAAAACTTTTTTATACGTACTTCTAAGGCCAAAGAGCATTTATAGTATCTATTAGATTCCATCATAGCGTGCAAGGTATTTTTGCAAGGCAAAAAGAAAGAGGATGCAATAGACGTGCTTGAAAAGATTGAGTTAAATTAAAATCAAAAGGAGCGGGCTGTAACCATCAATACTGAGATGGACAAGGTACGTTTTAATGAGATGCATGAAATCATGAGTAAAATGTGTGCAGTATTGCTGACATTCATCGAAATTGCAAAAAATTAGAAATTGCATGATTACTGTGAAAAATTCTTTCAGATATACGTAAAGTATGCTGAAAATAACTATGGGATCATCGAGTATTCAACTGCACTCTTTAAGTATAGCACTTATCTTTATGATATAAAAAATTACTAAAAAGCCGAGAAATATTTTCGTCGATGCGTGGAAATTCGTAAGAAAATTGTGATAAATTCCTGCTTGGTGGATGCGCTGATTAACCTCTCAATCTGTCAGCGCGAGTTAGCCCTCTTTGACGAGGCCATCCAAAACACTCAAGATGCTATTCAAATTTATAAGGATATAAAGATAAATGATGAGGGCATAGATCGTTATTACCTGTTTTTAGGGAAGCTTAATCTATAAGCTGGGTGGTTCTAGTAGGCCTATGCCAATTTCCTGAAATGCTACAAATATCGTTCAAAGTTGAATAATTCAGACCCTGCGAAGATATAGATTTAAATTAACTTTATGTAATTCTTTAAAGTTCTTAAGGATATTCATGAAAAAAATAGAGATATTCTTAATATAGAAGACAAAAATCTGTTTGAAGCACGCAAACTTTAGGCTAAGGTAGTTTATGAGAAGGTGGCAACCACCATTCTTGACAGAGAAGAATTTAGCAAATACAAAGACTTCAAATCATCCAAGTTTTCCCATCTAACTTTAACAGTGAGCAAGGAACTATTCGATTCAATGAGTGCTAATCACATGATTGAGCTAAACATATTACTTGGAAAGTTGGGAGATCTTACTTTTACGCGCGGCATGACTGAATTACAAAAATGCAGTTTTTATGAAGAGAAGAAACTACGAGATATCCTAATATAGGCGAATCCACACATAAAAAAAACATCTCCCAGAAAGACGATTTCAAGTATAAATTCTTTCAAGGCATTATGATAAAATATGTTATTATCAATCAATATTGCAATACTTCTAATTGGTCAGTATAATTTGTAAATTAAATAATTTATAGGAGAATTAATTTTAATCCAGCTTAATCTGAGCTGCTGAAATGGAAATACATTAAATAGAATTTCATTTCTATTCTATAAAATAATGGACTATTAGTAGCGATAACTTCATCCAATTATAAACAAATATAAAAAACCAAACAAACTCGCACACCTCAGAAAGACTCACAAGCAAGAAAATATTGACTCAATTATTATTAAGAAAGGTTTTGTTTTTGACTCTTCAGATTACTACATCCGCAAGTATAAATAATTTTATTAAGAATACTTATCGATAATCAATGGCAAGTTCTTCCTCCAGAGTCAGCCAACACCTCACTTAAATGGATATATGCTCCAAAGAATAATT